>Ga0065711_1001976_pt1 | contig 37740 bp, 18 predicted proteins | sample Hoacrofraction12_FD_59098 | JGI IMG/M metagenome (GOLD analysis project Ga0065711, IMG submission 59098) | Hoatzin crop microbial communities from Cojedes, Venezuela - Epithelial fraction 12 v2 (version 2) | ecosystem: Host-associated > Birds > Digestive system > Esophagus > Crop | place...
CAGAGAGGTTGTGGAGTCTCCTTCTCTGGAGATATTCAAGACCCGCCTGGACAAGGTCCTGTGCAGCCTGCTGTAGGTGACCCTGCTTCGACAGGGGGGTTGGACTGGATGACCCACAGAGGTCCCTTCCAACCCCGAACATTCTGTGATATTCAAGATTATTTGGTGTTACATATTTTACATGTTGCTTCTGTGCCATTTTTCTCAGTACAACCTGGTCTTCCTCCTCCAAGGATTTATGGCAACAGAACCTGCAGATCCTTTCCAGTTGAAGGGAGACAATTATCCCTGAAAATGCTTGTTCAAGAAGTTTAACATTATGCCACTTCAAGTATCATTAATGCCTTTTGGTACTGACACCATACAAGATACAGATCAATTTGCCTGTCTTTATTTCGTGGCTTATTTTAAAACTATGCACACTTAATTCTGCCTCATAACCCTTCTAGCACACCAGTCCCCATCTTTGTGGCCTCTCCTTTTTCCACAGAAGAATGCTTTGTTTGCCTGAAATACATGAAAGAGAAGTACGTGGTCACAGGATGATCTCTATCGCTTGAACACAAAGCAGCAAGTTTACCACAGCTGCCAGTTCCCAAGATGCTGTTTCCATGGAGAATAATTTGTACTAATGTCTAAAATAAAGGGGCATGAAAACCCCAAGGCAGTGAAGCAAGAAAACATATAGATAAGAGAAAAATTAGCCCTAGACTTAAGCATGCTGCAGAATCTCTTACATAAAACAGGTGTCTTACTCTAAGGCCTGGTTTAGTGAAGCCCTCGTCACGTGAGTAAGTCTTCATCTGCCTTCTGAGTTTGTGCTTCACTGCCAGTGAATTGACAGGGGCCAGCGGCGCTAGTTCCAAAGATTTTCCAGCTTCAAAGTTTTACTGGGTTAGTTACCACAGTACTCCAGTCTGTCAGAGACGCAAGGAAAATCAAAAGAAGTATGAAACTAAACTATGTAAGGACATTGAGTAAGGCAGAAATTGTACAGTTTCACAAATACTTTTTTTTTTTTTTTACATTTTCTTGTTATTTGCTGCTCTCAATCTGTAGAGACCATTGACATCTTCACAAGCGATGCTGTCCAGTGCCTTGAGTGAGCTTTACAAACTTACAGAGATTCTGGACAACTCACAGGGGAGTCTGTTGTCACCTTTCAGCACACCAAGAAGCTTGCTTAGCGTATCATCACCTAAGAGTATCTCCAGCCAGTAACAGCTGAAAGTCTCTGCCGATAATGCTGAAACACACTACACATGGTGTAAAGGGCATGAAAAAACAACTCTCTTTTTTTTTCCACATCAAATCACATCAGACCAACCGCTGCAGAAGGAACACAAGAAACACAGCGTGTTTGTCCTGCTGCGTCACCTGCCATTCCTCAGCCTGCCATCCTGCTGCTGCTTTCTTCAACGGAAGGAGCCCGATGACCAAGCCCAGGCAACAGAAGCAAACTCCAGCGTGGCTTTCTCAGCTAACGCGTTCAGCCATTTTCAAGCTGTGATTCTGGGATTCACACCAGTCACTTTCTGCGGATTCTCAGAAGAGGACCCAGAAAAGCAGGTTCATACACACTATGAAATAATAATTTTCAGCATCATAATCTATGTCTGCTATCACTTTTGGTTTCCTTATGATCAGTAGCTTTTCCTCTAAATCTTGTTTCCTTTTTTAAAGCATTTTCTCCTAACACTGGTCACTATGTATCTTCTGCCATTACCTTTAGTCTACGCAACTCAAACTCTCATCAGTTCTGCAGTTTCCTCAAGACATAGCACAGCTGAAGAGGAAAAAACAGAAACAGCAGAAAGACACTTACTGCACTTTGGGTGTAGATACTAACACTTCCGTATGCAGCTGGGCTGCGTACACATAGGTGTTTTTGAGTTGTTTTCTCAGAGCCTGCTAGAGACACTGCAGCAGCAGGAAGATGTCTTCAATAGCGGTCAATTCAAGTAAAAAAAATAAAATTCTGATAACAGAAATGTGTTTGAAGCAGAAGTGAGGAAAGAAATAGAAGCTAGGATGAGTGAATTCCTTACAAAGACCACATGGAAGCAGAGAGCAACAGGAGTCTGCGGTGGATGTGCAGCACTTCAGTTCGTAGTTCAAACGTGTCACTGGAAAATGCAATGTTCGCTACCAACAAGGGACGACTCTAAATAATTTATTGCTTCAGTTGTTAAGGCCTTGTTTTTTTTCTGGTTCTGCCCTTTCCATTCCTCTGTCCCCTCCTACATGCTGCTATTTGTGTACATAGCCAACACTACCAGATGTCACCGTCATCTGCCACCGATACACCATCACCCTTTTCTGACAAGGCTTTTGCTACGTCTGCTCTTTAGGTTGTGTCTAAGGTTTCTGGCATTAGGAAAGCTAGGAAGTAGAGAAAGAGGTGTTAAAAAACAAAGTCTGAATGAAGACTCCGTAAATGTAAACAGTTCTTCCACCATGTGTTTAGTTTACATCATAAACAAAGCTAAACAAGCTAAGGGAAACTAAGCCATATATGCTGATTTCTCTCTCAAAAAACCAAGATAAACAAAGATAAATTAAAAAATACAATTATTGATAAGGATACCATTACCCTGCTACGGGACAGGATTTTGTATGTTTTTATCACCAGAAAACGTGTATCATTTCAAAGACTGATAGGATTTGTGGAAGGTGGGAAAGGTGATTTGACTTTTTTCTTCTTTTTGCACTTTACCACCTGACTCCAGTGTTCTCAGTCCCACAGAACAGCGTCTATCCGAATGACATGTATCACTGACAGCAAATTGAACAAAAAGTGAAATATAAACAAGTCTGCAGATGGAAAGAAGAATTAGGGAAACATCTCTGGGCTGCAGAGGGATGCAGGAATAAAAACTCTTACCAGACACCTTTTTCAAATATTTATCCAATTACCAATGGATAAATGACCAAACGAATGGCCCACTGGCTCAACATATAAAAATAATTCATTAAGACAATGATGCTTGAAGGGACAGGTTTATTACATCTCCTACACCTTTTCGTTTCTGAGCCGGTGACCAAAGCAATAATGAAAACCTTAAGCCAGAAAACATTTACAGCAAATTTAGTTTCAGGTTCTGAAATGAAAAACACACTGCGTTTGTGCTGTTAATTAAAACACTGTTTGGTTCTCCTCCCTTCTCACACCCTGGGTGATTCTCTAACCTTGCAATGACACTTTCCATGCAGTAATGCTTAAAAAACTACACTAAACACAACATAATCCTAAATATAAATTAATTTTTAATTACATGGTATAGAATACCTTGCAAACAAAAGACACTCATTAAGATTCACTCACAGGTACTGTATTTTTTGGCAAGCCTGGAACAAACCAGAAGAAAAAGCAAAGTATTATTCTATAACCATGAGGGAAAGAAACGTCCATCTAAATGTAGAAGATTCATACGGCAAAACTTAAAGAAAAAATCCACACTTACAGCAGATTTTTTTTAATTCTTAGTGCAAGAAACATAACCAAGTTAATCACAGAATCAGTACTAATTAAGAATATGGAAAATTCTCCTATACAGAGGTAGAGTCCAGTGCACAAGGCTAAAACGATAATCAATAGTCTAAACAAGACCGAGCCAGGTTTTACAGAATCCACTTTTAAAGTATCAGACTGTATGTACATACATACAATAAATAGACTATACAATCTTTAAAGTAGTTTAATAAACTTCACAAAAATTATAGTAGATGCATTGAGATCTTTACATAATCCAAAGTTCGTATCTCTATCACCCAGAAATGGATAAAACCAATATTCCTGATATCAAGTTAAATGGAAAATAGTTTAGCAAAGTGTTGATAAATCAAAATATTTTACACATTTTAAAGCCTAAATTTATGCTTATAAAGGATGAATTTCAAATGCTCTGAAAATGTTCCTTTTGATACTATCTGTAAAGAGGTTTCAAATGCTGTAATTTGCATCTGTATTGTTACAAACACTTTCCTTACATTCCATGTTCAAGGGAAAACTGTACTTGGCTACTCACAGTTCTGATGCATTGGCACAACAAGAAGTGATGAGAATTAGATTATTTTAAAGGCCCACAGGACATCAGGAGAATTGATGGACAAAACCTTCATGTCTCAAACTGCACAAATCACATTACGAAGTTAACAGAAACCTGTTTGGTGTTACCACTTCAACCCCGCAGTGCCTCTCCGCCCGGAGGCATCCGACCAGCCCCCTGCTGGAAGTCAAGTGTGCATCTCTGGGCCCCTGGCTTTGTGACAAGCCCATAGGGCTTAATAAAACAAACATGGAATGGTTATGGTTTACCACGGTAGTGCATAAATCGGGGACGTCTGTTGCCATTCATTGCAGTCACAGTCGCAAAGAAAGGATTTCAGGGAACTGAGAGTTTTCAGATATATCCTTCTAAACTGTGCAAAAAAAAAAGGAGGGGGGGTAAGTCACCCTGGGGCATTATAAAGCAAATATGCTTATATTGACAAGTTATTTTCTGTAAAAGGTTCTTACAAATTCCAAGGGGGCAACAGCCACAGTAAGATGGAACAACTAACAACAAAAGAGCTTAATAATCAGAGTGGAAAATTACGTTCACAGTTCAGTTACTTTTAATTTCTATAAGCACCTACGCTGAAAAACATGAGGGTTTGCATTTTAGCTTCAAGATCAAATCTCCTTGTAACAAATACCTTGTAAAGATTTCCATTCTGCTTTTCTACAGGCCTTCTCACTGGAACAATTTTTTTATTATTTTTTATTTTATACAAACAGACTTACTTTGATTTAAAGTAAACATACAAAAATTGAGAATATTGCTTGCAACAATGGACCTGAAGGTGAAGGAATGAACTAGTCAGGCCATACAAAAAAAAAAAAATCTCCCTCATAATGAATTCTGCTAAACTTCTAATGCTATGAAAATCTGCAAAAAGGATCACAAGATCTGTTGCAAATTTCAGAGATTTGGCCCAAGTCTTATCATCATCATCATGTGAATACTTTAATAACTATATCTTTATATTAAGGAAAAATAAATGATTCCAAGAACTCAGGAAGGCACACACACCCAAGTATACTATAAATAAAACACATCATGAAATTCTGAAGATCTTCTGATCCCTGTACACACTTTTGGTTCAGCACTATGGTCAAGTCCGCTCTTTTGAAATACAATAAAAGGCAAACAAGAAATATAACATATGTATAATAATTATGAAGAATAATGCTAAGAAGACAGCTTACAGAGAAAAGTGCAGTGAAAAAAACCCAACGCTATTTATTCAAGGGCTTGTGCTACTGTAAATACAAACATCGAATTTGCTGCTGTGCAAGGGGAAGAATTTATCCTGGGAAGCAGCAATGAGAAATGAAAAAAAAACAGGAAAAAAAAGAAAGATATTAAAAGAAACCTTTAGGATGGAACTCTCCCAACTTCATTCGTCTAGTGCAGAGTCATCTGACTACGTGGTTTGTTTTCATGCTGCCATTTCTCTTCATGAGTACAGCATATTAGGAAATGGCACAGTTCTTAAATATTTTTCTGCCTCTACTTTGTTTTTTTGTTTCTTCTTCCAAGCACCTGATTCGCTGTGTTCTCATAAAAAGGGTAAAGCTGTTAGCGAAAGTGAGAAAAAAAACTGTTGCCCATCTTCTCTCCCGAACACTGATTTCTCCATTTCTCCTTCCACTCGGTATTTCACTCGTGTGCTACACAATGGGGAGGCACTGTAAAGGCAGCTCGACAGATTTAAAAATAAAAAAATCAAAAGTCTTTTTTCTTCATCCCCCCGCCCCCAGCCCACCCCAAAAAAAATGGATGGATGAAACAGTATGTCCATAGGAATATTCCAGTCTCCTCTTGTTAGGAGATAATAGCGGGGGACCATCTAACCACAGTCAGATTGTCAGCACTGACTGACCGTTTCTTTGCGGCTTTCCTGAAGTCCTTGTATTTGTCTTCACACAAGCGGGAAATGGCCTGGTAAGACAAAAGAATGAAAAAACCTCAATGGCATTGACCACAGGTGTACACACAAAATAAAACTAACTGCAGATCCCTACATATAGGCAGAATTACAGAAAGTCATTTCATTAGGCAAAACACGTGAAGAGCTTCTCGCCAAATCCTCCTGCTCAGTTCATTAATCTTAAAAGAAAGAAACAGACCGACATTGCATTGCCCGCCACAGCTGCTTTGGAAGGACCCAGTGAGCATATTCCAAGCCTCNTCTTTACANGTTTACGTTCACAAATCTCATCGAGGTAGCTGACAATGCTTACCCACTGCTGTACGGTAACTCATATACAGCACGTCACTGGTGAAAACTGTGGACAACTTAGTAAAACAACAGGAGAAAGTGTAAGTACATTTGGAGAATTTACAAAGAGGACGGCTCTTATTTTTTGTATTTCCTAAAAAGTCTTGGGGTAATTCTGTTTTTCTCTACTGATAAACGGTCCGGCAGAATACTCACCCTGCTTTGCCTACAGAGTCAATTTTTACTTGGCTTTTGGCAGGAGATGGTGATTTCTGTGTGATCAGGCTATCTTATATGGTGCCAGTGGCAAACATAACTCATATTCAGAATAATTTAATTTGCTTAAAAATACACAAACATTATTCAAATTTCGACTCCTATTATACTACACTGCAGTTAACGTTTTATGTTTCTTGTACTGTTTTTAGCCAAGATTACGGACCTCACATATACAAATACAGCAGTGTGGCCTAAAATGGCATGTCTGTTAGAGTTCATCTGTTTGGGACAGGCTATGGTTGGCATCAGAAGGGATGTTAACTTTGGTGATCAAACACGCAGAACTGCAAAGAAAGCTCACTGCAAGCAGTCCTCAAGGTCAAATTAGAAAATAAGATGACCTATATCAGTATTTTTACTGGGGAACGCTTCTAAGTGGTATCTTAAGACAGGATGTTTAATAAAAAGTACTGTACAAACAAAACCAGTACAAGTGTTTGATTATAAAACAAGGCAATGCAAATAGACAGCCCAACTCCACTGATCATCATTTTCTTTCTTGATCTTTACTTCTATAGCACAGCAAGTTGTAGCAGTGAAGAGTCCTTTAATTTTAACAGTCCTGCAGAGAGCAGAGGCAGGTATGACAGAAGCACACAACTCCTACATCTAAGAGCAAGGTCACCTAACGCTTTGTTCAAGCCAGTCGCAAAACATGGTTAAACTGAAAAAAACAAACACAAACCAACACAAAACCTACCACCACCACCAAGAAACTAGGGGCTACTTTTTAGTTGGAAGCTGAATTTCCTTTTGTTAAGACCATTCTTGAAGACAGTTTTCCTTCTTGGTGATCACGAAGAGAACAACAGAATCAAATAATGCAAATATTCCTGTTGCTTTGTAGACCATAACTTAACTCACTAAAAACTGTTTAATTACATTTTATTTAATATAACCAGGAACCCAAAGGACTAAGAAAGTTTATGCAATTCAATCAGATTTAAAATCCAACAGATGAAAAGTGTTTAATAGTGAAATAATGTGTCAAGCCACAGCTTGGCAAATCGGTGTACTGAGGTGGAACCCAGCTTCTCTCAGCTGCCAAATCAGGCTATTACCTTAGGCACCCAACAGCCAGAGCAGGTAATCACTTCGAAATTGTCTGTTTCACAGGAAAATTTCTGTTCTGGCACTTGGTCAGACAAAATGAAATTTTGCTTGGAAGTGGCACTTAATATTTGGCATCTCTAGTCTCTGGTGATTAATCATATGCATAAGAAACAGACTGACTGCTGTTTAAAGCAATTCTGTATCTAAAGATGCCTCTTCATTTGCAAATAATTTACAAAATTGACATCTGGAGCCTATTTGGCAAGTTAGTCAACTTTAGCATAACAACACAAAAGCAGAAAATTGTAAATATTTATTATTGTCCTTCAGTTAAATAAATCCACATAGCTTATAAACACCTTTCTGTCATCTGGTATTTCTTTTGCTTTTATTGCTAGAAAAAGAAAGCAATTTTTGACAGTTGCAAGGGACCATTTTTCATATGAAATCAAAACATTCTTAAAAACAGCAACACTATTCCATCACGTGAAATTCTGTTGGACTTGATTGTAATATCTGTAATCAGCTAGACAAATGCATACATATATATCCTTCCATAACATATATGCATATAGAACTAGAAGTCAGCTCCTCTGCTGAGTTATGAGACTCTAGGTGAGACTCTGTCAGTGGCGAAGGGGGCAGCTAAGGACAAAGGAGAGGGGACACAGGCAGTAGCAGTAGCAGTAGCGTGTATTTTGGCTGCATGCACACATCTGTGCAGCGCAGGAAAGCAGCAGGGCTGGCTACGGCTTCACTGCTGGGAACGCACAAAGGCGCGCGCACGACTGCAAGTGCTGCAAGACTCTCAAAAAATGCACAAACCTGCGAGAACTTAGCAGGGACAGACGGCACTAAGTCTGGAAGGGTTATATAGAAGGAAAATGTTAAAAAAAAAATCACTGGAACAACTAGAAGTTGTGATGATGGGGGTTGTCCTTAATTTATGGAGAATGAAAAGAAGAGCAATTGGGTTACTCCTGACAAAAGAGCAGGGGTGTTTTGCTCTCCCTTCGCTTCTTGGCTAAGAGGGTTTTGAACATACAAACCAGGCAGGATTTCAGTCAGTCACTGCGACAGTGGGAAGCTGGAGGGATATCAAGACACGTCTCTACTTGTAACTTACATCTTTTTCTCCTCTTTTTTTGTCTGTTTGACCTATGGGACTGTACCTCTTTAGGGACAAGAAAACACAGCACGCAGTTCAAAGGGTTTGAACTATGTGCTCAAGCACTATCCTAACAATAAAAAGCTCAGACAACATACAGCCAGTTAAACTAGGAGTGCACTAATGAACGCTCTTACAGAATTTAGCCATGAAACGAGCACAGTGCTAAGATCACAAGCAGAAATAGGGTACGGACATCTTGTGGACTAACCCCAAAGAGCAGAATCTGACTCATCTTTAGCTCAGTACACGGGAGAATAACCAGGTGCAAGAGAAGAAAATTACAAAATAGTGGATTCAGGCTGGACATCCAAGAACCTTCTTGGTAGAAAAATCTCCCATATTAGAAAATAGTTCTCAGGAGAAGCAAAGGAAGCCTTGACATTTGACATAATTAAAAGGAAGAAGAAAACACACTACGGCATATGCTGTGGTTGGAACAAACAGCACTGGCAGGTGGGCAGACTGGATGATCTAATGAAAGGTTATTTGCCATTTTTAATTTGCATGATTCCATACAACAGGGAAAAAAACAAAAAAAGAGGCATCATGAAAACGGTTTCTGGCTACTAGGTGGACTGGTATAACAAATTCAGGACACTTATAGGCCACAGGCTGATGAAAAGTAAGGAAAAATTACTTTCATTTAGTCATTTAAAAGACACAGCTGTTTCTGAAGTGTCAATCGTGGGAACGTAAGGAAAACATCCACTGCAGATGCTCCAGAAATTGTAGTCATTTTTAACAAGTACTATACAACCTCTTGTAACATCTCTAACCTAATGAATCTTGTCCAGCATTTCCTTTTCATGAGGAAGAGTATTTACTAGCCTTGTCCTTGGTTGTCTTGGAGTTTTTTTTCATCACAGGTATGTCAACTTCATGATATTTGCAGAAATAGCCATGCAGATTCTACCATGCCAGATCTAATGCTCCTGCTTTAGATACACAAAATAGCTTGAAAACGCAGAAGTAGCAAAAATGTGTCATAACATTACCATGCCTCTATGCAAGACCTTTCATGATCTCAAATATCAGTAAGTTGTTTTAAATCTTATGACTGAGCAAGGTCCTTTCAGTTTACCAGACGAGGCAAATCCTTCCACTGCGTACACACATTCGCTATGAGTCTGTTGTCTTTCATCACAGACTGCAGCTTTTCTCTCAGTATCCAAAATATCACAGCCTGTGTGGTGCAACATCTACTCCACTTGACAATCCAGGCAACTGTTTTAAAAACAGAGAACTCTGGGCTGAACAGTACACGAGAGACCTAGAAAAGTGCTGCAAATGCCTTTTGATAACTCTTGGCAAGCTAAATGCTTAACTGTGCTCAAGGAACAAGGCTGTAAATTATGCTGTCAACCAGTTCCAAGGGCACGCTAATGACAGTCAAGTATTTCCAGGGAACAAGGCAGTTCCCATCCTGTCCCCTTCCTTCTGGCCACAGAACAGAGGCCAGGAGCTGGTCGACCAACTTGGCTTCACAGCAGATACTTATCGTCTCCCCTGAAGACCTCCTCTTTGGCCTGCAGAGTTACTTTACAGCCGACTTTTGCCACCAGCACAAAGCTTCCCCAACACTGGAAAAACTTTAATAATATGGATTTATTGAAAAAAAACCATTTCATTATTTCTTTTAAAATATGCCTTCTCTTTAGTTAGTATAGAAGAACCACCAGTATTCTCTGGATATTTACAGTCATATCGTATTTTCATTTCTTCTAAGGTTTTAGGAGCTACTGTTGTTACCTTCATTTGTAACCTCCTGTTATATATTGTGTGCGATACAGACTGACAGTGTCAGGAAACACTGTGTACTAAATTATCTTCAAGAAGTAACTCATTTTTTGTATAGGTAATGGCACTTATTATCAAGACTCACCATCTAATAACTTCGCAAACTACCTCTTTTCATTTTAGATTACAATCCCAATGAATTTTCATTTTTTAAAATTCTCTTCAGTAGAAACAAAATCTGATGCAAATTTACATCACATTCCATACACAGAATTAAGTTACATTCTTATTGGAGTTACCTGCGAAATTTATGCAGAACATTTAGAAAGAATGAGAAATACAACTTTAGTGAAATCTCCTTTAATTCCTTCTCCACCACCTTCTGTTCCCATTACAGTTACAAACAAGTCAATTAACCTTCCCACGCACCATTTCCCCCCAGAAAAACGTGCATAGCACTGCCTGCCTGTTCTACAGGAGCACTAGCAGTTTCAGAAGATGCAAAGCTCACTCTAACCCACAGGCAAACAGCCTCCAGTGCATCCAAGCTATTAGGAATTAAAGACGTGCGACATTAGAAGCAGTCTAGCATCTAACAGCAAACTTCAAAATTAGTAACAAAATATGTACACACTCATGCAATAATGCCCTTATTTGAAAAACTTTGTATCAGAAACCTTAGGAAAAAGATTCCAGTCTTGCAAAGTACCCACAATTGGCTAACGATTTTAAACTCCTCCTGTGTCTGTGGGAATTCGCAGTGCCCTGAATTTCACAGGTCCAGACCATCCGACATCGTGCTTTCAGCACACGTATATTCAGTTCTCATAAGCATTTATGACTTCTTCACTAAAGAATTGTGCTCGTTTCTGGTTTTCCACTACTGAGAAAAACATCATGAGAGATAACAGACTTGAATCCACGTTAAGTGGAGCAGTAGCAGACAACAAGCACATGGAATAGTTCTTTTCAGCAATACTTGTTAATATTCTGTCCTGTAAGGTGGATAATCAGTTTTAAGAAACCAAATGAACACACAAAATCAGACTGTGAAGAAAGTACTTTCACAAGGCCAATTCAGACAACTGGAACTGAAAAAGAAACCGAAAGCAAGACCGAGTATGAAGCAAATCGGGCCAAGAATCTGTCCCCACGTCCATGAATAACCAAAGCACAAACAAAACAGTTATGAAAATCGGGGCACTTGATATTATGATATCTCATGGGAATATCTGGGAAGAGATGGGAGAAGGGAGAAACAATGCAAAAATTCCAAATCCCCATATATATTCAACTCTAAGCAATCTAAAAAGAAAGCCTCTTACCTCAAGTTTGTATGCCCTGTCCCTGCTGAGGGGCTCCAAAGGAAAACTCAGGTTATTTGCTTCTGCCAGGGAACGCAAATCAAAGTAATACTTGGCATAAACACTGGAGGGAACATTAATATTGAACTGCAACAGCTCAAGAAACTGGCGTTCCAGCTCATTCCTGCAGAAAGATAAATGTGAAAACATATTTCAGACTGTGCATTCTGAATGTAATTTACTTTAAATTGCAAATGGTATAACCCAAGTTCATGTCTCACTCTTCCCAGATGCAATTATCCTAGCCTAAGGTTTGACCTCATCTACCAAGGCACGTATACGCCAGTGAGGAAGATGAGAGATGCCGCACCCTGCAGCTGTTGCTGCGAAGCCAGTCAAAGCCAGACACAAACTTCTGGTAGCGGAAGGGCACCTTTGTCAGTTTAGGTAATACATCTGGGAAAGAACAGCTAGCATGAACAAAAATTTCCTTGTAGTTTCTGCGGTCCCTCCACTAGGTGGATCTGCACCCCCACCTATGCAAGCACAGACCACCACCAGGCCCTGACACTGCAGACATCTCTCATGCATGCTGCAAATGACCCTAACACCTGAATTACTGGAGAATTTATTCACTCTCTTCAGACTTTTGTCATCAATCATTTAAAACTAGTCATGGGAAACCTGAATTTTTCAGCATACTGTCATCTTTCTTTATGAACAGAACAAAGCAATTTTTCCCTGGGATGTGCAATCAAAATGCACAGTGGTGATTATTTGTTTTTCAGTACCTAAAACAAACGTGTTTGTCAAAACACCCGATAGGAACAGAGGTCCCATTTGAGCTCCCACCCTGTGAAAACTTCGGGATAGCAATACATTATTACCTACACCAGTCCATTAAAAACTATTTTAAGAAATAAGTAAATCAACAAAATCAAGGACTGGAAAATTTCATGAATCTGATGGTAACTAGATATCCTACGTAACACTGATGCACAGATATATGATGTATCCAAAACAATGATTTCAAGACATGAGAAATAAAAAAATAAATAGGTGGTAAAGGCTGTACATTTGTTGAAAAGTATACAGACTGCAGAGCTGTGTTGCCGGCAGGTATGGACTACGACATTTCAGTTACACTTTGACCGCAGTGTGAATGTGCAAGGAATGTGCAGGCAGCTGGCAATAGCAGAGGAAGGATCTGAGGATAAAAAGTACTGGTACAGCAGTTTTTCAACACTGATTTTTCTTCTTCTCTTTCTTGACTCTTACATCACTCTTACATCATAATCATTGTGTTTCCTTACCTTCATTCTCTCTCTGCCAAAATTCTATGTTTACATAATGATAAGTATTAATTAACATTAAAAGACTATCTAAAAGCTGGATATGAACTCTTTGGCATGAATTCACACTGTTGAAGATTCTAGCTTTTAAAACATCCAAGTTAAAAAAATTACATTTTAAAACGTCTATCAATAAGAACAGAAGATTGCCTTTAAATGTCTTTACGCTGCCAAGATTTTACTTTCTGCAAGCTAAGCCTAAAGCTCTATGTTAATGGACAATATAAAGTCTATTTTAATGGCGAAAAACACTGGCTGTACTTCTTTAGAGGAGCATCCCCAGACCTTTAAGAACAATACATAGCCTCAGGTTCCTACTATCCCCTAGTTCCCGGATTTGAAGGTTAGATTAGCAGACTAACTGCAGCTGAGACAGAACAAAAAAATACAGGTATTTCAGATCTGAACTAATTTAACGTAACTAACCACCATACCCTTCTTCCCTGATACACCCACACTGGACTGCTTTAGCATATGTTTTCCTGTGCCACTCTCCAAATTCACTCAGAAACTCAAAGTCAGGCTACACACATGACTATAGACACATACTGCACTTCGGTCCTCCCAAGTCCTCTGTTAGCTTTTAGGCACAGCTCAGTGTACTGCTGGTGACTTACAAAACTCAGAAAGGTCTGCAGGATGTTTTGCAAGATACACTTATGCTGAATGATTCACAGCAGCTGAAGATTTTGACCTAGCATTTCTCTGCCTTATTAATACAAACAGTGAAAGCTCCCATCCTGCGCAGAGCTAGGCACTTCAAAACCATAATACTGGACTGTCCCAACAACCTGAAAAAAAAGAAAGAAAAAAAATCCACCACACCAGGGATAGGAGGAAAAAAAAATAAGAAGAACTGGCAGCAGGAATATAAACCTCAGGTTGACAGCACCAGAATCTCTGCTGGAGGATTCACAAGGAACCCCAGGCACAAAGCCCGTGAGCCAGATCACCAAGTGCCATATGGAGAGCACAGGCTCCCCAAAGACTTCTAGTTTTGCTGGTTTTGAGAACCCCAAAACCTTTATGGAAAGGTTAAGAAGCTAAAAACTTTGAGGACAAGGATTCATCACAGTCTGGCTTAGGGAATGCGCAGTGCAGAAAGAGGGCTGATGTTAGCCCAGGAGCCCAGGTCTGCCGCGTGAGCAATGGTGTTCTACAGCTGAAGTGCAACTTCTAACAGTAGCACCATCACATGTGTTTGACAAAACAAATAACCTCTTTTTTTGCTTTCCTTCACACCATCACAGCATGCCTCATCACCTGCCTTCAAAAAAAAGTCCTGAGAATCAGCAATTTCAAAACTCGTGTTTATAACCATCTCTGATAAACACTGTCACCCAGCACAGTCAAACCTGTCAGTCCGCCTCAAGCTGTTCAGTGCTCTACTTCGGCTCCTGTCCCAGCTTCAGAAAGACTTTAAAAGCTCCCGAGTTTGCCTTGGAGCAGGAGTGAACAGACAGAGGCCCTTATTGCCACTGAATACCCGAAAAAACAAGAAAAGGATCAAGGGAAAAGTAGCTTAGCAAAATCGTTCAGGAAACACTCAAAACAGCCAAGGAAGCATTATCAAATTGTTCTGCATGGAATATACAGCATACAGAAAAGTGACAGGCTTCATTTTAGCTTCTTGTCCCTCCTGGCCTCCCCTTTTATTTTGGAAATCTCATTCTGTCTGGGTTACATTGGAAAAGAAGTATCATCAATCATCCCTATAATAGCTTACATATTTTAAACCATACACTGAAATGGCATTATGTGGTATTTCCCACCTCTATTTTGAAATGAGTTTTCCCCAAAACTAATAAAAATACCTACGGCATACTACAGCAATGCCAGCTGTGTGTTCTTCCCCCTGACTGGGGAAAAAACCCCACCTTATTACAAATTGCTTGTTAATACAAGATCTAGAAATAACTTTTCTGATACTTGAGGAATGACAGCTACTCACAATTTATAAGTCTTATCTAGCAGTGTATGAGCATGCTTAATTTAAAGCAATCAGATGGCTCCTAACATTCAACCTTGCCCTTACAGATCATTTTTAGACCAGCTATAAATCTGACAAACTGTGAACTATTAAGAAAGTAAATTAGGGCCGCTTTAGGAAAAACTCTTGGCCTTTCACTGCTTTGAGATTGCAAACTGAGATTCAAAAAACATTCTGTCTGCATAAACATTTATTCCCATCTACTTCGCTACTTCCCTCCTTCCCTACTCCCAGAGTGGTTATCATCCACAATCATGTCTCTTCCGTGGCTGCAGTCCTGACTTGAGTTAGAGCAGAGACAAGTCTACAGACTTCTCATTACAGACACCGAGCTCTGCTTAACAGAGCTCTGAAACACACAGATATGCTATTAAAACATCTTTTTAATAATTTTAATCTTACTAGTTCTTATAAACAAAGGAGTGCACCAGTAGACTGAGAATGTCCCTCTCTGAAATCACGAGCTGCAGTGGCCTGTCGAGGCACCCGGAGCCCCAGCACCACCCCAGCGCCAGCTCCAAGCGAAGCCCTCCCAGTGCCGCTCTCGCAGTCACGCCAGCCCGGGGACGGGCACTTGGGAAGTGTGCATGGTAGGCAACTCAGCCCAGAATGTACAGATGATACAATGCCCAGGCATGTCAGCCAATACATGCAATAGCTGCTAACTAGCCAAATAAAAAAAGCACCCGACTATTTTATGAAATGAGCATTCCTTTTAGTGTTTGTAAACATTAAGACCTTAATTGTGTTTATTCTTATTAAGGTTCTTTTTATTACTGTTAGACTATACTCTTGATATGACTCAGGAGTATCCAGCCAGACATCACAACTCTGTGCTGTTACAGTACGCTCTTCTTAAGAATGCCATCAGATAATAAATGGAAGAACGGCAATGGCTCTTTGCAAGTTAAATTACTAGATTTTTAACACCTCAGAAATGAACTCAGCAGGATATATGGGAAAAAGCACTCCCAAAAAAAACCCCAAACCCAAAAGCCCTAATTTTAATAATGCCAATAAATAACTGGGTGATCATCTAAGGGGCACTAGGATCACAACAATTTTTTCTCCTGCCTTACATGTTGGTCTACTGTCTGTATGGAGAACTAGCATGACAGCAAATGTTACGGAAGTGAATACGTGCAGGGTCATTGATGTGGGGTTCTTTGTCAAGTCATACACTTAAATATTTCTGCAGGTCTGTTTTCATCACTGTGCATGAATCTCCACTGGTAAAATACACTTCAACCAGAAAACAAAAATAATTCATGTCTTCCATGTAAGCAACTGTCAAGCAGACCTCACGCCATCTACCAGCATTCACCATGTTTAGATACAACGCAGGTATAGAAACTTTATATAATTTATGAAAGAACTTCCCGTCCCCCTCATATGCACAGACCTTGACATTCATTGACAAAGATAAACATGCTGCACTCACATGTCTTCGACTGTGATATCTTTCAGAATCTGGCAGTAATCCACGTTCCACACTGCCTGGTCGTCCCAAACCTTGGATGCCAGTAGAATTGCACCCAGTACAATTCGCTTCCAGTTTGCTGGACAAATATCTATCTCTGCATAAGTTAAAAGTCTTTCAAGATACACCTGTGGAAACACATTAAAATCAAGACTTAATCTATTTTGCTATTAAGTAGGAATGAAAAAAGAAAAAGAAAACTATTCTCCATTCTAGCAATTTTAAAACAGTGATCTGCTCTCAATATGATTCTTTTAAAAAAGCTGTAGGTTTAAATACATACATTTACGCCAAGCTCAAGACTGGATGAGATAAATTCGTATTTTAGTTGGCCTTTGCCTTCTGATCATATTGCCAGAAACAAAACTTATTTTTCTATCTGTAACTGTTGCTAATATATTCAAATGTTGTTGTGAATTCAAATGATAGCTTAAATAAATTATTAAAATAGTAATGTAAACAAATAAAATGCTAATTACTAATGAGGAAAGCAAGGGTATGCTACCAATAATAGTTACTAGCTATCTTACTAGCAACCATGGCATCCTGTCACATCAGGCCCCTCCGGTGAGCCTGCACGAGGGAGGTTCTATAGGCACCTATGGGTTGGATGAAGGAACAGTTACCACAGAAACAGCAAACAGAACAGGTGAAACGTACGTGCTAAGAAGATAATGCGTAACAGTTTCTGCTGGGCCGGTAAGATCTAGAGCCGAGTAACAGCAGTCCTGTTGGACCTACAAGAACTGATCAACTCAGGACACCGTAGTCTGGCCCAGTCTGCCCAAGGCCACTAACACAGGCCAGCATCACCCAGAGCTCATATGACCCCAACCTCATCCAGGAGGGCACTGGGTACCATTCACAAAGCCTACAGGATTACATGCACCCGTCTGACCAAAGCAGGGACCACGGAGGGACTCCCTGAACACCTAGGAAAAAGCTGCTGGGGCTGGGGGAGGCAGTGTGACCCTCTGCTGCTGACCATGGCGCTGTCCCGGACCCCGACTGGTGCTCCAGCCAGGGGACTATGGGTGAACACGTGAGGGATCCACGGGAGCGGGGCAGTCAACGTGTTGTGCGAATAGTTACCTGCTAGCAGTAACAGCAGCTCAATTACAGGAATAGTAACAGGCTGATAAACAAAATGCGTTCCAAGAAATACTTGTTGTGGGTGATCTGTGTGCCCCCCTACTCTATCCCCTGTCAAGGACAGGGAAATTACAGTTAAGAATATTTACATGTGAGGTGAACAAAACTGAGTATTTCTGCAATCCACAACATTTAAATAGTTCATAGACTGGCTGAGAAGACACACAGTAAATCTGCAGTTCGACTAAGTTAATGCTCGCTAGCACCTATTCAAATAATATCCAAAGAACAGCTAATACATACAAAAGATACCCAAAGAATAGCTAATACATTACGAAAAAAAAAAAAAATCAAATAATACCAGAAAAATAGCCAATATATCAAAAATTCAATGTAGGATACATGCCGGTAAGGATTTCAGGGGAAAGGGAAAGGGGGAGTGTAGAGGGAAACCTTAAAACCCAGAACGGCTCACTGGTGATTTTCTATAAGGTTTTGCGCTCATATAAGCACACAGAGGCCCTTCAGTGATTTGTGCTTCTTGAAAGGTCTAGCATTTGTAGAAAATATTAGATTAATAATAAAATAACGATGAATATATTTTGAAGCTAGTTTATATTTATGAGTCCACAAGAACATCAAGAACAATTACATCCTTCATATAGTTTTGTCCATTAATTTTCACAATTATGATATGAACAAGCAATTAGAGCTTGGCAACAAAATAATCGAAAACCGTAGACAGCTCTTGCATAATTTAGTCTTACAGAAAAAATACATCTTATGAAAAAATACTGAATATCTGCATACACGTACACAGATATTCAGCCCACAAAATGAAGTGTCTCACACACTCTGCAGTATAAACAGAATATTGAGCAAGAAAATAATGGGAAAAAACAAACCACACAGTATTAGACAACTTTTGTTCAAACTGGCCACCACAAAGTACAAGTTCTTTGCTTCCTACTCTTAATGAAGGAAAATAAACCTCAAGTTAGTGTCTGTAATGGTTAGCAATAAAGTCATATTACAACGAATTCATGTGTAAAAAAAGTACAAAATTTTCTTCCCTCAACAGACCACCTCTCCCAAGCAAGAGATTTCTTAGTCCACTGTGAGGCTGCTTCAAACAGGTTTCACTGCACTCTTCTGGCAATGATTTAAGGAAAACCAGATGCAGTCACTTCTTAAGTTAGGAAATTCTGCTCTGATTCGAAAACAAAATTTTTTACTGCCTTCACTAGCATCAAAGATGTGAACTTGTTCTGCAGTCTTGTTTCTCACCTGTGGAACCAGGTGCTGTGCATGAAGGAGCAGAACTTGACACTGGAAGTACTTCAACACAACAACACAGATACATTTACTACAACCAACCACTGGTCCCGACGGGCTGCTCTACGAGAACACAGGTGGGCAATAGCCTATTCTTTGCATCTTGTAACAGACCTCGTAATACACTCCTCACTGCACTGTGATAAAAAGCAATATGGTGGTTATTTCGGCTGCTAGTACTCCTACAAGAGTCTACACTGACTGACGGAAACTAGCAGGAGACTTCACGAGATGCTCCGACGAAAGACAATATACATGCGAAACATTATACCTACCTGAAAGGCTGCATATTTTATAAAAATGGAACACTGCTTGGGATTCTGAAGGACTGGCATTTTGTTTTGAATTTTAAATACCTAAAGATCATCTTTTACAAATGCTGAAGGAAATTTACTTCTGCTCTAACAGAAGAAATACACAGCCACTCAGAAAACTAAAAACATTCCTTTAAGATACCTATGTTTTAAAATGTTTCAGGTTTTTATTTACCAATTTAAAACTTTTTTTGAAGTGGGATTATGATTGATTTATAGATAGTTATTAAAACCCACAAAATATTTAGAAAACATTTATCCAAGTTTTGGCAATATCTGTACCTTCAAATAAATACCAGACTAGCTTTAAACAAGTAACAACAACTAACTTACAAAAGCAGCCTACGTACAAAACGGTAGATGCACAGAAATCATATCTGGAGAAGTACCACTTCACTGATAGTACCAGCGCCAAAATAGTTTCAGTGAACTACAGAAATTACAGAACACTCAAAAAGTCTGAATAGTTACAGTATGTTGGATAATACAGACTGGTGAAATTAAAAAAAAGTCTCAGTAAAAGACCTTTGGCTTTCTCACTCCCTATAGGGTTCTCTACTTTTCTTGTGTTAATGAGAAATTCATCTTGGTTTAGACACTTTGTTGAACTCAAGCTATACCATTAGGCACAAAAAGACAGGCATAACAAACATCCAGAAACCTCTGCAAAAAAAAAGTCTTACTCAGCTACAAAGTCAGAATATTTACAGCGTAAGACCTCACAGATAAAACCGCTGATTATTCAGGTTTTTTCTTAAAAAATAAGAAATGTATAGGTAGCAAGATATCATAAAACCAAACCCGAATTTTTCAAGAGACCAGATGCCAGACTCCTGAATACACCACTTCTTCTTTAGCTATGATTTGACCCTGCCTGCCATCCTAACACTGAAGAAAACCATAACATTACCTTCTAAGAAACAAAATACCGCTAATTGCTCAAAAATTTATTTTCCTTCATAAGGAGGGAAAAATGCTATTTAAGCACAAAACTATAAATTACAAATGCAAAATTATGTGTCAAGCCCTTTATTAAAAACAGAGTTTTGACTTTTTAGTTAGAGCATCACTCTGAAAAGATTTTCTGGCATAAAATTTGATATTGGGAGACCACAGAAACACAAAACTCAGTAAAAAGTGGCACATGGATCTCAGCAGAGTCTGCACTACCTGGTGCTCCTGTTTCAAAGGCTGCCTTTTGCTTTCCAGGCAGCCTGTGTAAACAAACCCCTTACACACTATGTTACACAAACTTGTTCAACTTAACAAGCAAAACTGCTCCTTGAATTATGAACAAACAGCATTCCCTGGAATTGTCCCCAGGAAGCAGAAGACTTCCTTCAAGCAACACACTGTGCTGATGCAGGGAGCTTCATAAGCAGAAAGCACATGGAAGCCCAGATCATGCCACTCTGAAATTAGGAAACGAACTTCATTTGCTTTACATCAGTGCTGAATGTGACTCTCTACCGTTAATGCAAACCTCTTGCATTACCACTTCCTATGTGCAGTTTTTGAAGATTTTGAATGAATACTCCACATCTATAGATACGCAAAGCATACAAAAATCAGAAAATAGTATCCTTTCAGCAGCTCTCACTTAGAGAGAGAAAAAAGAAAAAAAAAAAAGAAAATCAAGTAAGGATTCCATTGTGGGCTCAAATTCAAAGGCATTCAGAGAAGGAAATAAACTGATATGAACAGACAAGAGCGATAATGCAAGGAAAGACATAAAGGAGAATAATCCATAACAGATGAACTTATACCTAAGTAAAAAGGGAGCATAAACTTGCTACTACCTTCCCACTAGCACATACTTGAGAAATCAGCTTTAAAAATTAAATAGAAGCTTGATAAGACACTATTCTTATACCACGTTCATTACCATATTTGAACATCTTCCAGAAGCATGTTGAAGGATATGATATCCTTGGTGATAACTCGGGCTTAACTCCAGACATATGGTTTGCTGGAGTAAGGCTCTGTATCATCTTCTGATAAAACTAAAGACGATGAATACCTTGCCAGGAGAAAGGCGCGTAGTGTGGCTTCTGGCTCCTTTCTTGAACATGCCTTTAAAGAGAGCATTTTGTTTTGTTCACTTGCTGTGGCCCCCCTGACTCAGTCTTCAGTTTCAAGCGTATGCGTTCAAGAAAGAGAAGACTGAAAAAACCAAGACAACTTCTTGCAGGAAACATCTGTAAAAGTTTATTGTGGTCCTCAGCTGGTGTGGGAATTCACTGCAGTCCAGGACTTGTCTCCCAAAGATATGCCTATGCTGTCATGCTAGTGTCCTCCTTCAACTTTCAAATCAAGCCTGCTCAGTCACACATAGCGTTTTCATTCTAGATCGTTCTAGCCCTAATTTGGAGAGAACCAGGTGACTCTGCAGACAGCGAAATTTAGGCAGAGGAAAGGCTGGTACCTACTTGAGCTCTTGCCCTACTGATGTTGAGCATCCTCATAACAGCAGCATACACACAGCCAAGTGAGCTCCGTCTCCTACATGACAAAGGTCATTATTGCTAACAAATGGAGCTCTCAACCACTGCTTTCATCTCAGAGCATTTCAATATATGAGGCCCAGGCTATAGTCACAGCCCAAGCACCAAGACTCTGGGACATCAGAGTAAAACGGAGAGGTAGAGCCTGCCATGCACTCCGCAGCCTAACCTGCCACAGGGGATGCTTCTGGGTGCTGCAACGATGTGCTGAATCAGTGCAGGCTGCTGGAGAGGGGCCAGGCGGCTCCCAGCCCGCTTGCAGAGGAAGGCTGGTGGGTGGTTAGTCACTACGCTACTCATCCCAAACAAACTTGTGGCTGGTGGGAGAACACCACCTGCTTCTGCTGCTGGCAAAAGCAAGCAAGTCTTCCCACATGCAGGCGGGCATGCGCTACCTCATTAAAAAAGGAAAAAGAAAAAAATCACTGAAAAAGTTGACCCTGTAGCAATAAATGTGGCATACGGAAATGCCATTTGTATGCAATTATGTCTATACATTGAACAGTATCTTAAACACAGGGGTCATTTTCTTACATATGGGTTTTGTATTGAACACACTTGAGATTCTGTGTGTACTATGCAGTTCAGTGTACTTGTGTGTTGTAATTAATGTCACTGGCTTAATTTTCAAAAGCAAAACTTTCTACATTTTCTTTAGGACTAGCTGCTTTAAAGTCATATAATAAAGGTGAATTTTAAAAGCTCATTGTAGAAAAGAATATTGTAACTCTCATCTCGGAATGCTGGAAGAAATCTACTTCTATGTCATAAGACCAAAAAACACACAAGAAAATGTGAGAAACACTTTTTTTTTTTAAACAAAAGTCTGAAAATCTCATCTTCTCTGGATTATTTCAGCAGGTGTTCCTTGATAGGCCCGGAACTAATAAAAGATAAAATAAGCTTTAAAAGATAAAATAAGCTTTTAGTATCTAGAAGATACAAGTTAAAATAAATGCCATTATTTGCCATGATTCAATTGCTTTTAATAGCTGGATCCATGCTTACGAATGGAACTAAAGCTTAAAACAAATAGAAGCTGTTATACTAATGTTACTTTTCTTCTGTTTAATTCATCCTTTGCAATGCCTCTTCTGAAAGTACGCTTTTGTAGCAAGACTTCTGAGCAATTCTCCACCGAATATTCTAAAGTTGAATTCCAAAAAGACAATAATTTGTTCTGCCTTAATACAACACCTAGTTCTCCTCTAACACTTTAATAGCTTCCAAGAGCCATCTTCATCACACCTATCATTACCCACTTAGTTCTGACTGTATGTTTATAGATTTCTATAGAATGACAACAAGACTATTTAAATAAAAGATTACTGATATGACATTAGCAGAAGCTCTCAAAGGCTTCAGTCAAACAACATACCATTCTGAATTTTTCCCAGCTTGCAAACAAGTACAACTCGGCGTTAATACCAACACTACAATCTTCAAAACAATCAATACATATTTACTTACAAACTCGGTACCTCGGAGTCTGATGCCTCCGCTATTAGTTGGCTGTGTGTGGGAATGAACCCCATGGTTTTATACAACTGTCAGTCTAACAAGCTTTGACAGATAACACTTGCCCCTCACTGGAGACACTGTAATAACTTGAGCCCATTTCAGAAGATACACTGCACAGAGTTAAGATTTCAGAAGAGCAATACTGGATTATTATTTTCCATCTCTTCCCACAGAGTTGCACCAAGATTTTGCAATGACTGACCTTTACACTTGGAATGTCAGCAAATTATTATTTAATCACAAGTGAAACCAACTGGATGATTTGCCTTTGTTAAGCATTCACTTATCTGAATTACAAAGAATTTAATTCTATTAATGAAATAAAATTACTACTCCATGGGTATAGATAATCCCAAATTGGCTTCGAGTTCAATGAACTCTGGAGAGGTTCATTAGCTTAGATGCAGCACCACAGGAATGCAGTTAAATGGCTTCCAAAGCCATTTCAAGTCCAGCAGAAGTACAGAACTGATTTGTTTCAGCACGTATCTTGAGCTCATAAATCTGCCAGACATAATATGACTCCATGCTGAGCTAGTATGGATGCCTCTGATCTTAACTCGCAGGGCTTGAACTTGCCATAGCATGGTGGAGCAGCATTTAGCCACCCATTATCACCACTAGTCCTGGGCGGCTTTTTTTATCCAGACACAGAACAGTAACGTGACACAAACTAACAGGATCAGCAACAACATCCAAGCTCCAGCAGCGCTGCTCCAGCAAGGCCACTGCTGAGCCAGAGCTAATCCCCGGGGTGATTATTTGCAGTTGGGTGAATCCATCCTGGACTTCCCAAGTGTCTGATAGTAACCACAGCACCCAGCGTTGTCCAAGTTATCTAGGCTGCCCGGCTCCCCACGATCCCAGATTGCAGAGAGTTGGTTATACAGCATCCCAATCAACAGAACATAAATCCGTTTGAGGAAACTGAAAACTAAAGATAGCACCAAAGACTTTCAGTTTTAATTAGTGCAAAACAGCATCTCATTTTTTCCATTTCAGAGGACATCATAACATACTTTGTATATTATATAATACTCTCAAGTGAAAAGAAAAGTTAAAATACTGCAGGAGGTTTATTTCCTCCTTTTTTTTTTTTACCCCTCCAGGAGGACATATACCAAATATGGAAGTATGAATTCATATCATTTCAATATTTCATAATCCAAAGGAACACTGAAGTTTTCTTAAAATCTTACTATGGGGTTCTTATAAAAGTTCAATTTCTCTTTCTTACTTCATTCTGAAGCTGTTCAACATAACCTCCAATATCCCACTGATACCTCTTATCACAGTGGAGTTGCAGTCTAAGCACCTGAAATACCATAATTCTTTTTTTAGGTTTCACTAAAGCAATGGAGCAGGTTTTCTATGGAGGTTATGAAATTTCCACCCTCAGCGAAATGCAGAACTCAACCGGTCAGGCTCTGATCAACCTATTCCAACTGGTCATGCTTTGAGCAGAGGCCAGACCAGTCGTGATCTCCAGAGGTCCCTTCCAACCTAAATTACTCTGTGATTCCATCCGTCTGCAGTACTGGAGTTCCTGTGGTGCAACAAGCAGAGGCCAGAAGCTGTGCACTGCCTCCAAGGAGGCTGAGTGGGAGTCTCAGCACACTAAAGAAATGGGCGATCACTGAGGAATGTCACTGACATTACTAGAGCAATTCTGAATTTTGAGGCAGCAGCAAGACCAAAGCATTATCTTTTCTCATGCTGTTTTTATGTTACTTTCTGTCAAATTCTATCTCTATTTTACCAATAAAATTCCAGTGGCTTCAATTATTTCTCACTTGATTTACACTGACAGAAAGGAGATGATGCTTTTGGTATTTTAACTACCATAACTGAGACTCTACAAATGAAAATCTATCTGCAAAAACCTCATTCCCTCCCTCTCCCATTTAAACTCCGTATGAACTCACCAGGTAACCCACGTTATAAGTTGCAGGAGCACAGAATAACTAACGAAGACAGTTTCCATCCTAACACATCATGAAGAAATACATAGTCCGCTGTTTTTAAATGAGAAAACTTCAGTATGTCACAATGCCTTGAAACTAAAAAGATATTTGTATGGGAAAAATGGTAATTGGTACTGGGTCCCATATAGCCAAATTACGGCTCTAATCCAATCACTAAATTGCCATATGCTCTCTTCCAAGCAATCAGTCAGTTCCCTACCACAACTCTCCAGAAATAACTATGCTTTGCAATTGCCCAGCTGGGCATTCACAATGTTCCACAAAGGTCTGGTGCCACCCATTTAGTGGAAAAGGACATGGCATCATCATGGTCCTTGCAAATTCATCCAATTTTTATTTTTGAGACCAAACGTTGAAAAAGAATAACAAAGGCAGTCACAGCACTCTGAAAATATGAACAACTGCAAAGTACTATTGCAGATATTTATAGGAAGCACTAATGGAACAGAGAGAAAAGTCACACATCTCCAGGTCTGCCCCCTAGTTTACTCATTTTAAGACAAAGATCTGTAATACATATAAAATGCACTCAAACTATTGGGCAACATCAACTTTCCAATCTAAAACTGGGATCAGTATTCACTCCTCGCCCACACAGAAGCCCTTAGAGATGCACCAGGAAACAGACATCCATTCTTTGACTGAATGTCCTCTTTTCTTTTAAAAAAATTCTGCCCCCCAGCTTCAATGTTCTCTTTTTATAACGCATGTATCCCAGCAGGCCTAAAGGAAGACCTGACTAAGAGGTGCAGAAGTATTAACCGATAATCATTCACATGTTTTATCTTAGACTGTAGTCAAAAGATGAGAATAGCTCTGAAACCAGGCAGCGGAATCTGAGTCTTCTGCTCCCACCAGTGCCCAGAGCACTGATTTGAAGGCCCTGTTCCTCTTGGCCCTCTCCACAGCGTACCCTGACACATGGCTAGCTGTCAAGGGCCTCAGGATCCACAGCACAAGTGGAGAGACCTCTCTGCACCTGGCTGACCTTCTTCAGATGTGGCAAATTGCTGGGTTTCGTCCACCTCTGTTGTGGTTTAGCCTGGCTGGATGCCATGTGCCCACCAAAGCTGCTCTGTCACTGCCCCTCCTCATGTGGACAGGGGAGAAAAAATACAACAAAAGGCTCGGGGGTCGAGATAATGGCAGGGAGAGACTCACCAATTACTGTCATGGGCAAAACAGACTCGACTCAGGGAAATTAGTTTAATTTATCACCAATCAAATCGGAGCAGGGTAATGAGAAATAAAACCACCTTAAAACACCTTCACCTACCCCTCCCTTCTTCCTGGGCTCAACTTCACTCCCGATTTTCTCTACCTCCTCCCACTGAGCAGCACAGGGGGACGGGGAATGGGGGTTACGGTCAGTTCATCACATGTTGTCTTTGCTGCTCCTTCCTGCTCACACCCTTCCCCTGCTCCAGCATGAGGTCCTTCTCATGGGAGACAGTTCTCCATGAACCTCACATGGTCTCACTCCTCTCTGCTGGTGCAATTGCCGTTATGCAGGGGTTTTTTCCCTTTGTAACTGTGGTATCCCAGAGGAGCTACCACCATCCGTGACGGGCTCGGCCTGGCCAGCAGCAGGTCCATCTTGGAGCCAGCTAGCATTGGCTCTATCGGACGTGGGGGAATCTTTCGGGAGCTTCTCACAGAAGCCACCCCTGTAGCCACCCCCTACTACCAAAACCTTGCCAAGAAAACCAAGTGCAACCTCCCAGGGAATGTCTGAAGCTCAGGACAAAAGTGACCACCAGCAATATCAGATACACAGAACTTCTCATCCGATTTCTTACACGAGGCAAAGCCCAGCTTCAGTACTTTGCCTTGCTCACCTAACAGTACTCACGATCCCTTACTGTCACTGGATGGAGACTGACAGCATCGAAGCAGGCAACAAACAGTACTCTGTGTTGTACTCCGAGGTCTTTGGAGCAACCTGCATCTTCCATCAGCTGCCTAAGGATCGGTGGTTATACTGGGCCAGCTGAAAAGGACCTTTGCCGCAGATCAAGCGTCTCTACAGACTCTGATCACTTTCTTTTGTGTTCTTGTTTTCTTTTAAACATCAGATTTTTGATACTTCAATTGAAATATAAAAACAGGTATGCTATCAGCCTTTAAAAGTAAAAATATAACACACAGAAAACAAAAATCTCCTCAAATACTACAATTTTCACAACACAGTTCAACAGTATTCTCTGTCTACCTAGTTACTGAAAATGGGACTGGAGAGCACAGTAAGAACTCAGGAACATCTGGCTAGATTCATTAAATCCCCATCCTTCATAAGGAGAACTTATTCTTACGTACTTCAAATTTCAAATTTCCCAATATCGAATCCTCTCAGTCACAGTGTGAACTTGGTAACGTATTTCAAAAGCACGCTCCTCTGACCTTCAAAGAAATAATTCAGCTCATGTACTGTACGTATTCACATATCACCATATATGATCAGTCTATAGCATACAGACTAGCATATTTGCTTATGTGCATATTTGCAAATACAGCATGTATCGTCTCTGAAACTACTATGGACACTGCAGTGTATTACGAGCCTTAGACTTGGCCTATTTGCAAAAAACTCGGAAAGTTATGCCAAGGCAAAGCAGAAAACTTGGACTACTCTCCTCTTCAGGTCTAGTTAACAGCATTGTTTTTAGAGAACAAAAGAACAAAGCATAAATATTTAATTCTCATGACATGCAAACACTGTATTGCTTTCCTGTTGGTATGGATAACACTCCTGTTCACATTTTTATTTGCTATCCAATTAGTAGATTAACGTAAGTACAACTTGCCACCTCTGCACTTTAGGAGACAGTGGAGATGAGACAGGCATTTCTCAGTTTTAGCAAGGGTGGGAATACTCTGGGTCAAGGGAGAAGCACATGTGCATTATTTTTCTCAAAAAGTCAGGTCACAGAGCACAGTTCAGCTGCTCACTGGGACAAAAACCACATTATTTTCAAGACTTCAAATCAGCAACACAATTCTTAAAACTAATTTTATTCTTACGGTATTATTTTATAAATAAATAATGTGAATTAGTATTTAATTGTTTGAACCTGAGATTTTAATTTTTCACCTATCAGTATGGGAAATCTCTTGGCAGCTCTAGAGGCTATGTGAAAATTAATTTTTTTCTTTAATTATAAATTGGTTTTGCTGTAATAGCGGAGGCTTTAATTGCAATATTTTAATTAACTGCTTGAAGCAACACAATGCCAGCTTTTTGCTGGAGACTAGCTTATCTACGAGTCTGGAGTTTCACATTTACTCAGCTCCTGTGCTGAAGACACAGACTGCTATGTAACCAGTCATAACTGCTGCTTCTACCTGGCTAATGGCATGTAAAAAGACAAACAGCGAGTGCATTCAACTACGCACCTTAGACCACGTTAATAATTTGGGCAGTAAAAACGGGTGGTTAGGACTGGTGAAAAATAATTAGAGTGAGTGAAAGAAAGAGTAGTTGCAGCATCTTGTTCAAAATGTCCTGTGATCTCCACAGATAAACTTCCTCCCTCCTAGCAGCCCTCCCACGAGGAACAAGTGGCAGACAGGGCTACGGGCTGGCTCTCCGACGGACGGCCACACGATGGCAAAAAAATAAGCTCCAGCAAGGAATGCTGCTCTCTTCTTCTCCAGACAGGGTATCAAAATCGAAAGCACTTGAAAGGTTCATAAATAGCATATTAACACTATCAAGATTTCAGGAGTGTGGGGAGGGGGGAAGGGTTGATTATTTTTTAACAGATTAATTTCCACACTTGAACATCTCAGAAACAACATGATCTGTCTCTGAGGCCCTTCCTGATGACACTAACAAATAAAGAAATGGATCCAGAAGTACAGAGGAAACGGAGAACAGCAGAATTTTGTACTTGTAAAACACTATTTATCCAAAAACTCTGAAGCTTTCCAGAAAGAGGGGTCAGGTACATTCTATTACCCTGAAAACATGGGCAAGAATAGCAGCACAGTAACGCTGATCAGCTGCACCTAATATATCCACAGACATCTGCACAGCTGCTTTGAGAACTAGGCTGTAAAACAGTTTATCCGCTATGATTGTGCTGAATAAAATACCCAAGCCACCTAAGCCTTTAAGCCCTAACAACTATGGAAACTGCCTCTGCAATATAACAAAAACATTTATACTTCATTGCGGATCATATCAAAAGAGTTACCTGCAGGGAAACCACATGAGAGCCAGAAGGGGCAAGGAAGTAGTTACAAATGAAAGCTACTGAAATATATGCCTGGGTTAACAAGATTTGTGGGGAAGAACTTTCCATGCATTGCAATAACAGGAAGATATTGTTATTTAAAAAAAAAGCCCTCTTCCTTTCTACTAAACAGTGCCCTCATTGATCAAATAACCTAAGATCGAACAACAGATAACTACAAGGTTACACTGTATTTGACAGTAGATTAATTAAATTACACAAGAACATAGTGATTCATACAACATACCTTGCCTCCAGCACAAAACACTTAGGAAGAAAGGGAGAAGGACAAGTACTTAGTGCAATTATGTAAAAGAGACAGACAAAATGTCATTTCAGAAAACAAGTAATGGCCAGGTCAAGTAACTAGGTGGAGTAATACTTCAAAATGTAAAGGTGGAGCACTGCAGGGTGTTTCTTGCCCTATTTCTCTCACATTCCTGTTCCGTACTGGCTAGTATAATTCATTCTGACTGAAAAAGAAAAGCCTGCCAACTAATCTTAGAAGGCAAAGGAGAGAGATTAACAGAGGAAATGAGTAGGTCTGGGCTTCAAAACCCACGTTCTCCAATTTCCCCTTCTTCTGTCTAAAGTACATAACCAAACTGTTATGAAATCATATCTTGTAGCGGTAAAAAACCATTTTGTTCTTTGAAAATCTCTGACTCAAGAACATGGTCAAAATCGTGCCTGAAAGCTGAAGGGGCTTGTCAGAGTCGGCAGGACAAAAATTTCATGAAAATCAAGAAATTCTCAGCTGGTGGAGACCACTTTAGCTCCTTCAACCCACGTTGCTGTGCTGATCTACACCAGCTGAAAATCCGAACCTGCCTTTGTTCTGTGCTATTTTTAAATAGCTAAACTTCAGCCTTGAGTTCAATTGTCCAATCCTATGACGTGGTCCTGAAAGACAAATACACTGCAAGTAAAAAAGAGCCATCACCAACATGTCCCAGACACTCACCAAATCCTTCATGTGCTGTCAATTCTTCTTAGTGCTATTAAATTACCGACAGCTGTTCCTGAGTCTCTGCTGGGAGCTACCATGATACACAGCAAACCCCCCGAAAGTGGAAGCCTTTCTGCTTTTAACATTCCCTGTTGTTCAGACCACTCATGCCACCTGCACTTCCTCTTTGTCACTTTGGTGGCTTGTAACTTTATCACTCTGTGAGGGCAAGAAGTAACCCCAGCTTTTGTGTCGCATGTTACCAAATCTCTCCTTCCATCATTCACTCTCCCCAAGAAAACGAACTGTAGTATCTCCCCCCATTGAGAAATTCCCTTGGTCTTCATGGTGAGAAAAAATTCCCTGGCAGCACCTAGATCTAGTAAATCATAGAAACCCGAGCTTTGGGAACAAAACTGGGTCTGTCAGGCTGTCAATGTCATCTCTCAGACACTCACCAGGGTGACAATGGCACATTCAGCGGTCAGCTGAGCAGCACTGAACAACGTCCGAACAAAGCGGTAAATCTGTTTCTGCTCCGGGTCGTGTTTGTCATAGTCTGGTGGCACTTCGGATTTCTAAGGAAGAAATACCTCCAAATAGGTGACTGAAACAAAACGAAGCGTACAGGAAGACAGACAAGCTCAGACGAAAGGGAAGAAGCGGCAGATGAACTTACCGAAAGGGGATGAAGGTTTTCATCAAAAATATCTAAGAGCATTCTTCCGTCTGTGTCCCTAAAAAGTGTTAAAACCAAAGCAGTGTCATTATCTGAACACGACAGCACGCAGCTCTCATAGACACAACCGTATCATTAGAACTCCAACACTCCTCATGCTGCCAGGTGCTCAGAAACACTGCAGAAATGTGATTTTTTCAAGCAGAGTTTTTCAATGACCTATTCTGCCATAAGGTTCATGCATAATAGGAAATCCATATTACAAAGTATGCTAAAATTTTCAGCTTTCAATGCCCGAGACACACAGCTTTTGCGCTCTCTACCATGAGGCTTTTTCAGAGACTAAGTGGTACTGCTAGAAACTTCTCATAAAACCAGCCCAGCTTACTTTCCTTTTCTGAACTTGATCATGCGAATCCTTGCAATCTCTTACTTCTTCCTCCTCCTTTACTGTCAACTTCGTGAACATTTACAAATATGCAACATTATCTTTACAGTTATTCTTTAGTTAACAGACATACACCTCACTCTATTTACTTGGAAAACCCTATCCTCCTTATGACTTCTGAAAGCAGAAAGTAGTACATACAAAAAAATTCAGACAAAATAATATTCCTATTCATTGGTTTTATTTGCTATTTCTCTCTCCGATCCCTGTTGCTCAAGATCCAAGTGCAAGTTGATGTCACTTCACAAGCCTAACATCCAGTATGCAATGTAAGATTTTTGCTGTGTGTAATCTTGGCAAGAGCACTAACGATCACAAAAGGGAGTGGTATAACAGTACCAGTTAGAACTGGACACCTTCTGGACAGATGCATCCATATGACCTACTTATTACAATCCCATCTTTATTTATAGCATCCCCTGTACTCTGGTCACAGAGCTCTTGAGAGAAACCACTGAATATGTTTTCTATCTCTACTCAACAGCACGTGTCTCTCGGAGCATGCAAACACGAGTTTTACAGTGGATTCATGTCTACAAAATGTACTTATTAGCAGCCAACATTTAAATCTCAACATCTGAAGGCGAGATTTTTTTCTGCTATAAAGCCTGCTAGCACTGGAAATAAACACTTATTTAAAAAAAAAAAAGAGAGAGAGAGAAAAGGAGTACCTAAATTAAAACAAAAAAACAGGTTGAGATAATCACTAGAAAATTCTTAATGAGGAAAGACTTTTGGCCAGACTCTTCTACCCCCACATAAAAAGGCTAGTATTGTAATGCAGAAGTAGTCTCACAGGAATCACTGATGCACTACAACGAACTGTGGCCCTTCATAAAGAGAAAACAAAGAATTTCCTATTTTATTTCTTCATGTTGTAGCTGCTCCATGCTATGAAGGCACATTTAATAGCCCTCAAAAAACTATTACACCAAAAAAAAGAGTTGATAGGTTTTTGTCTTCAATAGAACAAATTCACATTGGTATCTTTCAAAAATGAACCATCTGCTAATTGATCTAAGTATTTCTCATGTTTAGTTTGTTGGGGTTTATTTTATTCTGTTTATTGAGGTTTACTTTATTTATTGATTTAGCAAATTTACCAGTACTTGTGCATTCCTCCGAAACCAAGACAGGCATAGTCTTTTACCTCTTGTTGAATAGCTAAGAACAACCAAAGCTGCAGAAAGCCTATCAATATAACAAGAACAGGAGACACTGGGAAAAGAAGGAATGATAACTAGAATGTTACAATCAAATGAAATGTGGGAAACATATGAAGGAATATTCTCTTTCACGTAGAGTTTCTAAAAAAACTGAGATTGGTGAGAGTTTGGAATATTAAGAAGTAATTTAGTTTTAAGCCAACTGTGCAGGATAAAAGGAAGAAATAAATATTGTCTGAAAAACAATTATTCTCTGGCAAAGCAGGTGCTTGACTCATTTTCTGTCAAAATCAACCTTGAGTCTATGTAAGAGCTGCAGTGGTTTCTTACTCCGCACTCCCCATAACGAAACAAAATCTACCACATATGACTACAACTTCCTTTTCGCCTGTAATGGCAGGAAACAGAACATATGCTTTGCTGTTGCTGTTTCAGCAGCAAGTACAACCGAATGCTGTTATCACATTGTCCCTCCGTTCCTAAATCACAGACAACTGAAGACAGGACAGTCATTTCACGTCCCTCATTTCAGAGTTGCTCACTGGCGTACGGGAGCCTGCTATGGCATCCCTGCCGAGACCACCCGTCGAGAGCACGGCAGAGGGCACGTTAACGACACCCCCACCCCCAACGCAGGCAGCTTCACGAGGGAGAAGTAGCAACCAGTCCCTCCTGAAAAAAATCACCTCTCTATCCCAAAGGCGAAAGGACAGACAGCAAGTTTCCCAAGAAGGTAACAGTCAGAATGTATTTCTTTTCAAGACACTGACATGGGACTCTTTATTTTATAAAGGTTTAGCCTCTCTGTCTACTAACTGCAGATCAAATTTGCAGCAAGCTCTGGAAGACCACAAATCGGTGTATTTTACTGCAGAAAGAAATCAGCTCCATGGCAATTGGTACGAAGCGAGCCTGGTGTACTCTGGCTCTGGATTCCTTTGGCTCTGGATTCCTCCTGCTCGACTCTGAACTCTTACTGAAGTTTCTCACCCTTTGTAATACCTAATGTGCCTCATTCTCCCCAGCCTTCTACTCAGCTGGCACAACACTTAACACTTCTTTCCACAAAACTTTAGAGTCTGATTATCTTCGAGATCTCTATTATTTAGCCCAGCACAGTAAAAATTGACTAGTTAGCCAAACTAACCCAGGGATGATGGAGAAGGGGGAAAAGGGGAACCACAGATGGGTAAACACGTAATCCAGGCATGATCACTAATGCCTCATTTCCTGGGAAATGAGATTAAAGTTTGCGAAAAGATTTCACTCCAACTTTTGCTTTACATACTGCCATGTTTCAGTCCAAGGCCCACTGACTTCTTGGAAAGTCTTCTGGGAGCTTTCAGCAGGGATCAAAACCTAAGCCCTTCTGCCCTTGTGCACTTCTAAAGGTTTCTCTTTAGATGTCAGTCTTGTTTCAAGAAGTGTGACGGGTTCCAGTGACCTGAAACATGGTCCCAAATGACGTACCAGCTTAACTTTAAACTTATAAGCAATTCTTTTTGTTCTAGTTGGACTTCTCACAGTCCAGAAGAAAAAACGTGTAAGTGGCTTGTTAGATCAAGATCTCAGCCAGGTTCTCTGAAAAGACACATTGAAAAGCCATGGACACAAGAGTCACAGTATTTATACAACCTCTCCTTAGAAATGTCAGGAAATGATATTTTATGATACTGTGACATATCATGAGAATATGGAATTTAAGATACAAAAGCACAATTCAACATGAAGAAAACTAATATATGTACCAAGTTACTTTTTAGAGAACCTATTTTCTACTAAATTTCAATCAACTTGACTGATCAGAGACCTAAAACATACTACACCGAACAGATAAGCCAGGACCTGCTCTGTTTCTGAGGCATCTTGAATTACAGCTATTCACAATGTCACTCGTACTGTATAATTAATGATTATTATTTCAAAGTCCATTAACTGATCATTGATTTACACAGTTAACTTTACATAGGTGTAGCCTAAAAAAATAAATCTGAAAGACACTACTCAGATTTCTCTATAGGTAATTGCAACATAATGCAATGATGCAGAAGTGCCCAGGGCACATAAAACCAAACACTGAAGCAAAGGTTTTCAATGCTGAACTGTGCTTCCAGATTTTTATGGTACATAATCCTCTAATTATTACTTTTCTAACAAAAATAATACATATAAAAATATAAAAAAATATGTTTCTCATTTCTAACATGGGAAATGAGAAAAGTACTACCCAGATACACTTTGCAAGAAACAGAGCATGGATTTTTAGGGTTTGGGCAGATCATTTGTTTTGATTAAAGATATCTTGAGTACAAGAGTTCATTATTCACATACCTGTTTTTGATGTGGTAATATATTGCAAGAGCTACACTGTAAAGAAAAATACAGAGTTAATATCTCAGGACTGCTAAATTATATTATTTGTCATATTAACATGCAACTTTAAAAACTAGCACAATGCATGACAAAAAGGATGCTCAACAGCCTGTTTTCTCCTGTTCAGTGCTAGATGCCATGAAAACTGCTGTAAATAGACAGTTTAATAATATTTGTTCAGCACACTTCGAGGGCCTCTTTTTCACTAGTAATGAAGTAACTTACAAAAATTTTCATACTCCACATACCAAGTTGCACATATCTTCCATTTAATGCCCTACTTCACTGAAGTCAAAGACAGAACTCCCACTGACTTCCAAGGTTGAAGATAAGGCATCACAGGCATTGGACTTTCTCTTTTATTGTTTGCTAATGCTGCCAGGCTAACATGAAATGTTTTAATCACCACTGGGTTATGACTTTATATTTAAATGCACTGACTTTCAGCGGTCTTTCTATGTAGCTACTCAGATACCAGACTCAAATACCAGGCTCCCACAGTTTTATGGCATCAAGTTACTTATTTTAACTCAGGAAAGTTGACTCCCTAAATAACTTGCTGCATTATGCATTTCCCGTGTTCTCAGCCACACACCCAAGTACCCCTGTTTACATTCTGCACAAAGACAAAACGCACCCTTATATTCACAGAAAGCTAAGATTTTCATTACGTATACAACAAACTGGTCTCATTCACATTTGAGTCTGAAGAAAATTAGGACGTGGCTTCTCACGGTTATTCCACAGTTTGCAACTCACAACTCCAGCTTTATCGAAGGACACAAGCGTTACACATGATGGAGTTTTACTGAAGAATGAAGCAGAACCAGCACCCTCCCCTACTTGTTCGAGCAGCAGAAAACCCAGTCAAAACTAAACGGGAAGGAGGAAAGTCTTCACCTATTACATTTGTTGACAATTTCTCTTGTCAGTGATTTACTGTCAGATGCTTACATCTTATACTGATGCAAAATTCCTTCCCTTTCTTCTCCATAAAACGTCTTTTAAAAGAGCCAGTTGGCCACTCTGTATTTTTATGCCAGAATTTTTACATGAAAACTGACATACTGCATGCTAGGAAAACAGTATTTTGGAGGTACTCTATTTAATAGAATTTTAAATTATTTCAGGTTTGTTTGGGTTTTTGGGGGGCATTGTTGTTTGGCATTTTCTGTTGTGGTTTTTTTTTTTTTTTTTTTGAACAACCATGTCGTGGAAAAGATTATTTCTCAGTTGAAAGGAGATATGTTTTACTAACTTTGTATGAGCATTACAGCTTTTACCAGGCTGCATTAGAAGTTTTTAGATCATAAACGCTTTTAAAAATTAATTATTTCTACTGATACTACTTAAGCAATTAAGAGATACCATGTACCATGGACATTTAAAAGGCAGAGTCCTCACTGAACACAAAAACCACATTTATGAATGAATTTGACTGAAAGCCATTCACAAAATGAATTAGTCCCAAAATTTAATTTAAAATTGTGCCCCTAGGAACACACTTGCAGCTTTCATGCAAGTTGACTTTATGAAAACGAATGCAAGAATCTATGTGCAGAGCTCTGCTTGGTGCCCATATGGTTGCTTTTGTAACAAATTTCAAATTAAGTTTAGGAAAATGTTTACTATTCAGAAATCTGTCTCAGAACCTGAAGGTCTTTCAGAGCTGTGATAGATTAACTGGGATCCAAGTTTCATTCTGCTTTTCACCCGCGGGCTCAGCGAGCACTCGGTGTGCAGGAAAGCAGCTTACGGAGCTTTCCGTGCCCCTCCCTGGGCACCCCACCGATGCTGCACATCTCCAGGAGATGTGCTCGTATTTCAAACACGCTGGTGCATAACACACACTCATAGAATCACGGAGGTTGGAAAACACTTCTAAGATCGTTCAGTTCAACCATCAACCCAGCACCACATGACCCAGAAGAAACAAATGAACTGGCCAAAGTACATCCCTCATAGATTTACCTATGTGCAACCGTCATTTATCTGCAGAGACTGCCAGGACAGGGGCAAGAAATGAAGCTGTACTACAAAAGCAACAATCCTGCCATCTCCCCACCCTTAAAGCTGTCAAAGGCTCAGCCAGACAGAAGTGAAGGAAAGGACTCCTCACTCAGAGGCCTCACGTGCCAGAGTCCAGCTCCTCACCTCACACCACCCCTTCTCAAACCTTCTGACCCCTCGCAGCTCCCAGACCTCCCCACACCGGCAGCCTGGCCCCGGCCCCACACAATTCCACCTCCTCACCCCACGTCACCTCTCTCCAAACCCTCTGACCCCTCACAGCTCCCAGCCCTCCCCACGCCGGCAGCCTGGCCCCGGCCCCACACAATTCCACCTCCTCACCCCACGTCACCCCTCTCCAAATCCTCTGACCCCACGCCACAGCCCCAGCCCCGCAGGATTCCTCCCACCCGCACCCAATGCCGGCTCTTCCCAGCTGACCGTCCCCTCCTCCCCGCAGCTCTGCCCCCCGCCACGCACCCCACGTCCCTCCCAG
>Ga0065711_1002187_pt1 | contig 37740 bp, 15 predicted proteins | sample Hoacrofraction12_FD_59098 | JGI IMG/M metagenome (GOLD analysis project Ga0065711, IMG submission 59098) | Hoatzin crop microbial communities from Cojedes, Venezuela - Epithelial fraction 12 v2 (version 2) | ecosystem: Host-associated > Birds > Digestive system > Esophagus > Crop | place...
TCTGGAGATATTCAAGACCTGCCTGGACAAGGTCCTGTGCAGCCTGCTGTAGGTGACCCTGCTTCAGCAGGAGGGTTGGACTAGATGACCCACAGAGGTCCCCTCCAACCCCTACCATTCTGTGATTCTGTGATTCTCTGATTCTCTGGTTCATCAGTTCTTGTCTAATTTTAGACATTCCTTTTCACCCAGCTTTGCATTAGCTAGAAATTCCAGACAGCATTTACAGTTTTTCAACTAAATTCTCTCTACCAGTGTTCCCTTCTGAGCTTGTGTGCTTTCCCAAAACCTTATGACAATTCCACATGCGGTTGTTTTTTCATGGAAGAAAAAAGAGAAAGTGACTATATCACATGCAGAAAAACAACTCTGCCAAACTTTAATGCACAGTATGGAAGACCAGAGCTAGAAAAACATAAACTTTTTCAATGAAATAGCTGTAAGAATTCATTATTAATAGCGAAACAACACATTTTCTCATTCTAAGAAATGGACAGATTGTATTTATGGGAACCTCATGAAGTAAACTTGCCTCAGGGCAGGAACCTGCTATGGGAAATTGGAGCAAGAATAATTAACCTCTGTAAAGTCTATAAATAGTTGAAAACTGTCTGTTGAGTATGAAGGTATTGAATAGAGGAAACATTTCTAATTTGGATTATAATATACTGTTGTAAATTTTTTTTTTTCAAATGTAGTGTGGTGTTTTGAGATTCTGTTTCTCCTCCCTTTTATTCATAATTTTGTACTGGACACATCCCAATATTTTGTCTTGATCAATGTCTAGAAATGCAACTGTTAATTTTATTTTTCTTGGTATTCTGATACCATTCCAAATTCTACTTTTTTTTGTCTCTTTATCTGATGTGATAACCACATTTTTCTTTTTGATCCTTTTGACTTATTTCCATCACCTGTTCTTTCTCTAATTCATTTGCATTGTGACCTTAATTTTCAATTTCATGTTCATATACAAAAATGCTTACTGGCAATAATGTCTTCTTCACCTTGGGTGGTCCTGTTATTTTCCATATAATTATTTTCACATGCAACTGGGATATCTTGCAATATTAGTGCAGTCATTTTTCTTTTAGATAAAATGAGCTAAGTCCAATGATTAACTTCTACACTTTAGAGCGTTTAAACCAGGCCTTACTGTTTAAGCTCTTCTTAACAACCTGCCTCACTCTTTATTTCTTCTGTCTTCTTGGAATTAACATTCTTGCAAAATTAAACACAAATTATGTACCACTATATTTTGTATTCTCGCTTCGTTCTCTTTTCACATCACTGAGGATTTCTCCTTTCAACACTGTGCAAAATGCTTTAAAGCATTTCCAGGGTATTTGTTGTTCTGGCTTCAAACTGAGTTTTGATTCTCATTTGGATTAAATCTCAAATTCAAGACAAGGCATATGACTTCCAGTATTTCTCTAGAGTCTTACTAACTACAGATTCTCTTCTTAATCTCTCCAAATATTGACTATATCTAAATGTTTGCTAGGCATCTAAGGGACAAAAATCACAAAAACTCTCCAAATACAAAAAAATGAATTGGTGAGTGACCGTATCACGTTAGTTAGAGTGCAGGTGAAGAAATATTTTAATTATTATTGGTTTTGTAGAGACTTACTGAAGTGAAATAATCACTGAAGTCAGTCGGACATATCCTGAAAATAGAAAGCTCAGCCACAAACTTGGCTATTGTTTTATCGATAGTAAATGTACATATGAAAAAGAAATGGACTGTATCATTTAACTAGGAATGAATGGTCATGGATAATCCTTGTTGAAAGCAGGATTTATATGCAGATACATATGTAGCTAAACTTATAGACATATGTTTATATGCATATAGGCAGTTGGACTAGATGATCATCCATTCCAACAGAAATTTCTATTCTATTCTATTCTATTCTATTCTATTCTATTCTATTCTCTAAAACATGTATTTTACAAAAAGGAATATAATTCCTATTTTGATATTCATCTGTCATCACTTATGAAAGTATATAACAGAATAGGAACTGTTTACATCTCTCCTGCAACCATAAAACAGAAGTATGAAAAGAAGTGTGGCTATCTGCAATCACCTTGCCTTAGGAAGTATTCGGGAAAACATTCAAAAATCAGAAAATCACAGACACATGTAATTTCATGCTTTTTTCAAGGCATGGGTAGGACCTTGAGTGATGACTACTGCCCTATAATATACTGACCCCCTCCACTCAGGAGGGATTATTACACACATTGCTTCAGAGATATTATTTTTCAATACATCATTCCACACCTACACTATTAAAAGAACTGGTAAGTTGGTCTATGTCATGCTTGTGTGTTAAAGATCTCAGAACCATACGAAATACATTTCTGGGAGAAGTAAAGGACAGAAGAGAAAGGTAGTGTGGTAAATAATACCAGTAATCCCAAAGATACTCAAGAAACATTTTGCATGTTCAAAAGGGAGAGTTTGTATAAAACTGATCAGCTAGAATATGACCAGTGAAACATAGTGAAACTGTTTAGTTTTCAATGTGTTTGCTGAATCTTAGAAAAAATACTCATAATAAAAGTAAAGTTTGAGCAAGGTTTCATAATTGTCTGTTCCTCAAAATAGTCCTTCATACAAAATATCCATTCAATGACAACTGAATTACAGAACCTTTTCTTTCAGATGCTTGCTGAAATAAAGCCCTTGAAAAGTCTGGCACTAAAATCCGTCAAGACCTCAGCAAGGTACCTAAGTCTGATGAACAACCAGTCTCCTCAATATACAGGAATAGGGAAAAAATAAGCAACAAAAACAAGACAATTTCTGATTCCCAGAGCACCTGAGAATATTAACTTAACAATGTCTCCTGGGGGCAATTGTCTGCATGATGCATCTTTTGCAGGCCAAAGAAAACATGATCATTGGAGAAAGTCCTGGAATCAGGCATCAACTGTTGCACCCTGCAACATGGACTGGAATAATCTTTTGTATGTGTTTGTGTATGTGTAAGCTAGTGTAAATTCTAATATTACTCTTTCAGTACAGGGACTTTTCAAGCTCTATAATTTCCATCTTAACTTCCATATTCTAACGAATATGGTAAATTCCAGGGTTAACAAAATGTACCTAATATCACTTTATTTGTTTTAACCTCTAAGTTCAGTTGATGCAGAACCCCTCAAAGCAATGAAACCTGCTCTCCCTCTCCTGAAAGAAAAACAAAAATACAACCCAACCAAACAAAATACCCCAAATCTGACTTGAAATGATAAAAAAATGCAACAAGAGTAATTGATTTGAAATGAAGAAAGAAGTCACACACAAGACAACATTGTGATCTGCAATCCTGGTAGCGTTTTGGTATTATTTTTCTTTATATACTTGAAAAATTGCCTAATGCATAAAATCAGGGAAATCAAGGCTTATTATCTTGAAGAATATTACTATCCACACTCTGAGACTCAAGGAGGTTCCCATTTGAAGGGATGGGACTAAAAGGGGGATCAGAGACTGATGCTGCTGGATCTCAGAAGTCAATACAGCCACTTGTCTACTTCTCCAAAGGAGTGGCGTGCCTCCAGTACTGTGATTCTCAGTTCAAGCATCAAGTCATTCCACAGCGTCCTCTGAACACACAGCCCTGTCTATCTTCAGGGACCATTTTATAAAGAGATATTCAACCAAGAAACCTGAATCTACCACCAAAGCTAAAATAGCAGGTTTATTGTTCATTTTTCAGTTAGATCAACAGCCTATCAAATGAGATCACAATAGCAGGTGTTTCAACTGCCTTTAAGAGCAAAACTAAAGAACTGATGTCCTGAATCAAAACACCCCCAAATACTTTCATTCTTCTAAGCCTCAATCTCTGCAGCATTAAAACTACTGCTTTTATTAGAGACACTGTCTCTCTAATGGGGTGCTACTCCTTAGCCCAGCTTGTCTTTTCTCAGAGCATTGTTTAATTAAATGTCTAGCCCCAATATGAAAGAAGACCTTATTCTTAGTTAACCATAAACCTCCAAAAAGTTTAACTTACCAGTCTTACAATTTAGATAAAAAACTTGAGCATCATAAATGGTATTTGAGAAAACATGAACAAGCATGTATACAAAAGAACAGATAGTTCAGAGTCTTTGGGGCTTTACTGGCCTTACCAAGGTCTGCTAGATTTGTTATCTGCTCCTCATCTACTAAAAATAAAGGGTTATTAGCAAGCCTAAGAACAAACACATAGGTCGATACAACAAGGGCAAAAGAAAAATACTTCATAATCTGTCCGTAATTATCTAACTGACACAGCTGAAAGTGCTGACAAACGTGACAACTTTATGACAAAGAACACGTATTGCAAGTTTTGATGACAATTTGTCATCAATGTACTTAGAACGTACTCTGCAAAGGCAAAATCTGAACCAAAGTCCTGTAGACAATTATTTCAAAACCAAAGCCCTAAAATTCTCAGCAAACTGTGGTGTTAGCACAATTGTTGCAGACACCAGGTCGCAAACCAGTTCCTACCTCTTCAAGGACAGAACAATGGAGAAAATGCCAGTTCTCAAAATACTGAATAGCTTAACCTGTAAATTTACTGCTTTGCTGACAGGTTTCTCCCGCTTACTTTACAGCTCAGATCAGTTGGCAGAAATTTTGATGTATTTTATGTACCTGGATCTTCAGGGAGCTTTAGGTCTTCTGAGCCTATAAGAAACAATAGACTCAACAGCAGAATAGTAATTAAGCCTTAGTCCATGATGGAACAAGACTTGCAAGCCAGTCTACCACACCCTGTCTTCCTCATCCTCGCACCACTCCAAATTTCATTTTTGAAAGAGAATGATTCCATCACAAAGAGAAATAAGAAAAAACCTCACTCATTTGCTAGCCTACTTAGAAAGGGGTTGAAGTTCTGTCTCCTTCTGTAGAGTTAATGTTTTATGTTAAGCATTGAATCTTGTTACAGGCATCAGTCATGTCATATATGTGTCATTTGATCAAGACATACTGCGACCATGGGGCAACAGCTAGAAACTTTGCTAAGTAGTCACCACAAAGATTTGTGATGAAACAGTTCATTTCACCTACCTGCTTGTTAAAGATCACAGAATAAAATAGTGTCAGCCTCACCATTTTGCTGAACTATAATTCTGTGTTTGGAGTTGTTCTCATGGGCTTGAACAGCTTTTATTGAATTTGGTCTCCTCGCTATACTCAGCTGTGATACATGTGTCCAGTCTTAACACAGCAATTTTCTGTTGAATTTCTTCTGCTTAGCAGTGTGCATGAAGTTTTGTTCTGGGTGGTCAAAATGTGTGCAGCTATGGTAGACATGCTAAACATTGCATCTTTGCCATTCCTCACAACGGGATAAAGGGTTGTCCTTGCTAATGATCCGTAAGTCTGTACGCAAGACTTCACATAGAAAGGAAACTCAGCTAAAAGATACCTTATATATTTAAGAATAGGTAGTTTTGGGGTGTATTCATAACTTCGTTTTGAAATTACAGTGGAAGGTAGTGCTGTAAGGCACTTAAAATCTTAGACAATGGGACATGAGGCTAGCAAAGAAAGCAAAGAGAAAAGTTACAAAGAAATCAGAAACAGCCAGCTAGTGTTTATTCTACTTAGGGGGGAAAGGAAGGTGTCTTCTGTGAAAAATTAACTTAGGTAGCTGTTCTTTTCTGGATACAGCTGAATGCTGTTTCAGCTTTACTTGTAACAACTAATAATTGATCTAAAATGGTGTATTTTATAAATCTGGAGAGAAAACTTCTGGTGAATCTATCATTTTGTTTTAGGATTAATGAGGCTAAGAAGTTTGCCATTTGTTATCCGATTTAAACTTTGTTCCCATCTGACTCGTAAGTACTCAGCTAATTATAGTTATGGCTTATATCATCTTACAGGAACTAGGAACACATTATGGAGGTCCAGGGCTTGTAGATTTTAGGCACTGATTCCAAAAGCTGTATAGGGATGAGGCCATAGATAGGCTAGAGATGTTTGTTTTCACTAGCAATTAATGAGCCACCAGGTGTTAACCTGGGAACTGAAATGTTGGTTACTTAGGTTATTTGGGTCCTATTGAGCTTCTAAAGTGTTAGACTCAGGATATTTGGCTGTGGTATGCTAGATAAAACCCCACACTATACTTCAGGATGAGTAGATACTGTTTATATTTTATACATTTTTAAAAATATATTTATTATATTTTTATTTTATATATTTTTATTTTTTCTTTTTCCCAAATCTACACATTTCTCATCCATTTAAATTGGTCAGTCTTGGGTTTTTGTTCTTTTTAACTGGGAGCTGAATAAGAGATGGATGTGCACCTTTATATTGGAAATATCCCACGTAATAGTCAATTCTGAGTCTACGGAGTGTGATTAAGCACATCCACAACTGTTTCTTCTACACTATAGCTCTGCTGGGAAAACAAATGAGTATCAGCTGAGATCATCTATGCAAGCTTAGTCCATTGCATGTTCTTTCTTATAGGTAGATCAGGGCATTCCTTCTATTCGTTATCCTCTCAGTCATCACTTGTCTGTTGCCTAGACAAGGTAGGAATCTGCTTGCTTTGTGAGCCAGCTGTTTTCCTCTTTTCTTTTGCAGGCTGAGATATTTTTTGTATTGTCTGTACAAAATGTGGGAGCAGTTTAATTTTGCACAACACTATGTGCAAAACAGCTCCAAACTGTTACAGCACTGTAATTTCGTAATACCTTTGAAAATTTTGTTCCCTTATGGTGTCATGAGATTTTTTTTTAATATAGCTTTAATTAGGTGAATGATTTAAATGTCTTATCATGCCAATCTAACATATAAAAAGCTATAATAAAATATATAAAGCCCTAATGACTAGATGACCCACAGAGGTCCCTTCCAACCCCTACCATTCTGTGATTCTGTGATTCTAATATTCTAAGCATGTTCCAAAGCAATATCAGTGGCATTAGTAAAGAAATTGCTACTGGTATGTTTTTCTGAAACGAAGAACTGTATATTACAAAAAGCTAAGTAGTCCCTATTGGAGTATTAGAAAGTCTGAAATTTTATGTTTGGTTCTTATGACTAAAGCATTTATGGCATCGTAAGAACTGCTTAATGAATGTACTACCTAGTAACACCCCCACAGGGCATACTTCATTCTCTTCCTATTACTGCTTTTGTCTCTACAGAAAATTCTACAAGCTCACTGTTAAGAAAGCAGAACCGTTACTGATCATGTATGTTTAATAGAAGTGGTTGGTCATGGAGAACACTGGTGACTTGAATGATTCAAACTTATCTAGATATTTTACAGGTAATTACACACAAATGAGAACTGGTGACTGCTGTGATTTTCTGCTTTTTGCATATTGTTCTTGATAATGACATGCATTGACTCAACATTATATGTACTCCTATAATGTTCCTGGAGGTGATCTGATGTATAAGCTCATTTTCCACAAGTTAGTAATTTATGATGATTAGTTCATTTTGATCTCCCAGGAATCGCTTTCTTTTTTGATGGTTCAATTGCTAAATCCAGTAATGTAAAACAGTTTAGAATCTTTTGTTCTGTCTTTCTTGATTTAAGTTTTATGGCTAAGACTTCAGTTTCATTTTAGTTCTAATATATTCCATGGCAATTTAATAGCTTTAAAGCATGCCTAATTCTGGAATAATTTGCTACAGGAGCAATTCAACAGAGTTAAACCAATGCTACTAAGGACTTTATATGTACACTATATGCAATGTGGGATTGGTTTTTTTAAATCAGTGTGAGGTTTTGGGATTTTAAAAAAAAATTTAAAATTGTATTTTCAGATGAGGTCCAATCTGGTCCAGTAGGCTGAAGTAGCAGTGGAAGTACCCTAGATGCATCTCTGAAGCACATCTTCCATTTACCTCTCATTAGAAATGTATCAAGTCCATGCACTCCAAGATCAATTCACTTTGTGGAACCAGAGGAAGCACAGGAAGTAGGGGTGATCAAGAAATTTGCTTCAAAAACACGTACTGGATCCAAACTCTAACACTAAAGCAGCTGCACAATGTGGGACCGATTCAAGCACAAGATATTAAAATGTGTGTTGTGATAAGATGTGAAAAGATGCTATTAAATTGCACATCTCAGTCACAGTAGCTGGAGGAAAGATATTTTTGCTCATCCAGGATCATATTGTAAACTACAGGGAAAGGTTCTGACCTTGGAAGCCAGGGCCAACCTTGCTTAGATGCAAAAAGAAACTCTGAAAACATACACTGAATGGAGAATAATTTATACTGAATAATTCTGCCCTACCCTTTTCGTCCTATTGGAGTATTTCCTAGATCCTTTTCCTAGGAACTGACTGATGCAGGAGATTGCAGAACTCTTTTTATAGAGATTTTCCTGTTCATGATAAATTTTCCTCTGTTCTTAAGGCACTGTAAATTTGCTTTGTCGTGTGTGGGGAAAATCTGGTCCGAAGCACTTTATGTCAGCCAGTTGTCTGTGTCATTAATTGATTCCCCACTACCACCACCATTTTTTTCCTGGATGTACTCCTTCTAACACTCATTTTCCTTTATTTTTTTTATTGTTTGTTCATTAATTCTTGAGACTTTAGATTCCTATAGCAACCAAAAATACTTCTTCCTCCTGACTGTTGTGAACTATGACATTTGCTGTTTATCAGACATGTTGGGTGAAACTGAAGGCTCTACCTCTTCTTTCAGTTACTTGACCTAGTGACTGTTGGGCACTAGAGATGATACACAAGGTTCATACAAGTGTATTGTTCCTTTTCCACCTAAAATTATATTGATCAGAAGTCATCCTCCTCCAAAACATTCCCAGAATTAATTTGTAGTTATGCTTTCCTGTATGACTTCTGCTAAGTGGACTACTAGATAAGTTGTTAACGTAATTTTCATGTTGTTCTTTCCACTGCATATTTTTCTTTTCTGTTTTTTTGGTTTTTTTTTTTCTTTTCTGAAAGTGGTGCTCAGGACCTAAAGGTACTGTTTCCTTCCTCTTATCCTTAGCAGAAAAGTTTTTTCCAGTTCTTCTAATAAACTATTTCTTTTCTTTCATCTTTTGTATTTATTTCCATTGTTCTCATATTGATTTCCTAATTGACTTTAACATGCTTATTTTCTAGCCAGGTAAAGCCTTTAAAAAATGAATTGCATGATATTTTGTTACATATAAAAGCACAAAAGATTAGGTGTAGGAAACAAGAAACAGTTGTGTTTGAGTAAAAAAAAAATTCAAATAATCATCTGGGTTGGAAGGGACCTCTGGAAGTTTCTGCTGCAACCTCCCACTCACAGCAAGGTGAACACCGAATTCAGACACTAGGATGGTGGGTCTTGAAAACTTCCAAGGATGAAGATTTTGCAGGCTGTATGGGCACCGTGTTGCAAAGCTTTGTTATTTGCCTGGTGAAAAGTTATTTGTCTCTTTTTACATATATACAGTTTGAACATACTCTGTTTCTTTTTATGATCCTTGTCTTTTGTTCCCCTCTGTCAATCTCTATGAACAACCTGGCTCTGTCTTCTCTGCTCCCTCCATAGGTATGGGAAAGCTGCTGTCAGGTCTCACCAAAGCCGTCTCTTCTTGAGGCTGAACAAAGACAGTTTCCTCAGCTACACCTCACAGGGCATGCACTACAGCCCCCTCCTGTTCAATGTTCTGGTAGTTAAAGTGAAACCTTACCTTCTGTTGAGAGTGAAGGCTATCCATGATTTGCGGTCAGCAGAGATTTTTGTATCAAAACAAGAACCCCTTGGCTGCAGAACTAGAAGATGTGACTTTCTGTCTCTGGAATACAAGATACTGTGCTGGGGGTCATTTCTGCTCCTCCGATATCTGATCTTGGGGTGCAAGGCCTGGAGATGCTGCTTTTTGAAGGTGCTTGCTGTTCCGAACATGTTGAGAGCTGTGAACTAGAAGTCTCTTCTGTCTGTTCTGGGGGGAGGCATTCTACAGGCAATTGCAGAATGTGAATCGTTAGAGAAATATTCCTGTAAAGCATTCCAGTCTTGATGATGTCCTTTTCTTTTTTTAAACACCTTAAAAAACAATTATGTGACTGATTTAATAAACTCGTCCCTTAAAATTTATGAAAAAGCACAAGATTACAGATATTACATCTAAAACATGGGGAAGATTTTCTGCATCTTCTTGTTTATCTGGATTTTTTTTTTCTTGTTCTCTGAGGAGCAGAAACCTCTATATTTTTTCATTATTATCTAAACCATGGTCTCTTTATTTCAAAATTTAAGTGCACAGAATAGATGTGTAAGTACCTTGGAAATCAGGACTCCCATCCTTTGTTATTTTTTCTTTTCCTGTCTGAGATTTCTCTACTCTGTCTCATCATTCTGTGTCTCCTACCATTTAAGTTAAACATAATTTCTTATTTTTCCACCATAGTATGGAGAATGGTGCTGACTACTGCATGTAAAACTTCTACCAGCAGTAACCTGGAAAGGCCTTGTTTGCTTGTGTAAGAGTAGTGAATATGAAATCTCAACACAGTCTCAGCTGAGGTCATATCCATGGCAGGCCCCAGGGCACACAGTGTAATTGGGAAAACAGCAGCAGCAGTATTTCTGTTCGTTTGTAGATAGGAAGAATTCCCCCCTCAGTAACAGCAGGGATTTTATTTAGCTGGTTTGCTGTAACACAATAAATCATGCTTTCATGCTCCAAATTTTACCTTTTTTTAAAAAATATATTTTGGAATATTTAGTCACTAATGTGTTCTTTAAATTGTACTGATTGGAAGATACTTACTACCAGTGAGCTTCTTTCACTGCCATGATAAGCCAAAATTTCAGGGTAGTGTCCCCCTAAAGGACAACACAGCACAACCGAGTTCAGCTGGATGCTGAAGCCGTCAATGATGTAATGAGATGTGTGGCAGTCTGGATGAATTTGGAAGAACAACATGGAGTTGTTCTCGATTTTTTTGTCAAGGCCTATTTAATGTTCTTTGTGATCCCCTCATATTAATTACTTATAGTTTTTGTTTTGTTCTCCTTTTTCTGACTGCTCTTTCAAGAACACATCATCCACACTAAGCACATATGCACACACGTACACACATAAGTATGAACATAGAAATACCCAATTGTATACACCTTATTTGAAGGATTTGTGAAGCTATGTTGAAATTTACTGAGGGAGTATCTCTGGAAAATTGCTCTGAGTATCATTTAATTAGAAAGCCAGTACAGTGCTCCTACATATTAGTGCAGAAATATTAGAAACAGTTACTGTTTGCCAGCATTGCAAGGACTGAAATATATCCTATTAAACAGTTCCTTCAATGGCCTGTTGTCTTGGTTTTAGCTGGGATAGAGTTATTTTTCAAGGCAGTTTGGAGGGGACACAGACAGGATGGCTGACCCAAGCTGGCCAAGGGGGATATTCGATACCATGTGATGTCATGCTCACTATATAGCTGGGGGGGCTGGCTGGAGAAGGGTCATCACTTCTCAGGAGTGTGCTGGGCATTGGGCGGTGAGAAAATTGAATTGTGTGTCCTTTGCTTTGTATTCTCTTTTTATCGGTATTATTTTTGTTATTTTCTCTTCCTTTGGTGTTCCATTAAACCGCCTTTATCCCAGCCCACGAGTTTTGCCTTTTCTTCTAATTGTCCTTCCCATCCCTCTACGAGGGAGGAGTGAGCGAGCAGCCGCATAGATTTTTGTTGCCAGCTGGGGCTAAACTATGACACCTGTATAACTCATAGCCTCTTTTTTTTGCACAGGTTCATGAGAACAAACATCTAAATTTGCTGTATAAACTGCTAGTTCTCAACTATTAACCCCATTTTCTTGAGTCAGTGTTTCACAGCAGACTTCTGAATTATTTTCTTCTGTTGTGCTCATGCGACTCTTTGGAGCCTGAGGTAGCAAACTATACGTTTGTCCTTCTCTACAGTAATATAACATGCCGGAAGACTGCATTCTTCCAGCATACAGAGCCACCCTTCCTTCTTTTCTTTATCTCTTAGACGAATTATACCCACCTCAGAGGAGACTGCAGTTATGAAAAATATCCCGAAAAGTTTTAGATGATCTCTGGTGTCCTCAAAGTAAATAACAAAAATTTGTAAAACTTTATGGATATCTGCCTGTGTTTTTTGCTATTTTTCAGTGAAACTTTTTCATGCTTCGGGAGTTTACTGTGATAAAGGTGTTGATCTGTGGGTATTAGGGATATAGCTTCTACATCCTACTCTTTGATCCTGTTCATGTACCATCCCGGGAGGTCGATGAACAACGCTAGCAAGTGTAGGAGCACTGAGTGAAAGGGGAATTTGTGAAGGTTGTGTTGCCTAAGTAGTGTTAGCAAAGGGAAACCCTTTTCTATGTAATGATATTGAAGGAGTGTCTGTATGAGCTAAGATAAATTACAGCAGACCTTATTAACGAGAACACAGTGGCAATTCTGTATAGGGAGGATCCTCATGACTAATGTTGCTCTCCAGGATGCTGCAGTGAGCCTGTCACACTGTTGGTCAATCACTCTTTGCTTGTAAGGATATCAGAATTTGGAGGCCCCAGCTTCGGTAACCCGTGCATCAGAGCATCGTCGTTGATTTTGGCTGAATAAGTGAGCTAAAAGCCGTCTCCAACATGGATTAAGTTTGCAACATCAAAACTCAAGAAAAAATAATGAAGAAAATAACTAAACACCAGCATAATCTTGGACCAAATGTTTAAAACACTCTCATTTACAAAGTTTTTTTCTTTAAGTTTGGACTTGAGTTCATACCTTAACGTATTGTGTGCACAAATCCAGCTAATAAATTGGGTCCAATGTGTTGAGAGATGAACCCAAAGAGACCTTCGGATCATTTTAACCAGATATGAGGTAAAAATAGAAAAAAAGAATTAAAGACAATGTGGAAAAATACCAGAAATTTTTTTTAAAAGGATCAACATCTTCCTATTGATTAACATAGGCTATCCTGTAAAAGTATAGATTTGTGATACTGAAGTTTGCATTTGGTGTTTCTGCTTCCCTGTAGTTGTTGGTGAAGGACCACATCTCCTCAGATGCCTGACAGGTAGGTCTTTGACAACAGAAGTCAGCAGCTTAGACCTGTCCATAATTACCTGATGGTGTCCCTATTAAGCAGAATTACCATCCCCATTAAACAGCAGTTATTGCTATTAGGTATCATTAGTCTTAAATTGCTTCCTTGGGAAACATCTCAATTAAGCAAATTTCCCTGTTAAGTGCATCCTGATTAACTGAAATGCACCGTACTGCTTTGTTTCTTCAGGTACCCACTTTAGTAGCCTTCATCCCTCATTTACGACTCTCATACAAATTAAGTCTGGCCTTTCTAAGACTCACTAAGAAGTACACCCAATTGATATACTGACTGCAAAAGACTCTAATTTTTGCTGTCTTGCCACACTTTGTATGTGTATTTGAAAGTCAAGTTCCACTCTTGCAAGGTGTTAATCTTTTTTTTCCTTTTTCAGAATTGTCTATTCATTTTAATTAGTGTGGAATTCTCTTGTTATAAGGCGAGGGCGCATTCTGACTTCTGAAAAAGCCTGTGAATTATGGGCATGCAAAAGAATGACTGACGTAATTTTACTTTCTAACATATTTTTAGAGATATGTATAAAAATGAGTCTATTGCTGAAATGATGTCATTTTTCCTCCCCTGGAATGCTTGTGCTTCAGAGGTCAGAGGCAGTGGTTTTGAAAACAACACAGCAATGAATCTCAACACTTTTATTTGTTGAAAAAGCAGTTTTATTGCAAACATGTTAGAAATTAAAATAGAGCCAGATGTATTTAATGTGGTCTTTAATTCAGAGTTCAGTTTTTAACAGTTAGCATAACCCTGAATGGTACAGGGGGAAAAAAAATTCTAAACAAACCCTTAAATCAAATCAAGCCTTTCAGTCAAACTCAAACCCATGAATGTTAATGTGCCCTCAAGACAAATTAAAACAAGAACAGCATTATTTTAGGAATTCAATTCATGTTTTTAAAATTAAAATAGTTTGTTTATGTAGAAACTTTTTGTAAATACAAATTATACTCAAATTATATGAATAAAAAATTAAGATGCATCATAGAAAACTGACCTGTTTTCCTTCTATTTGTAAGAATAACATTCCAGGGTAGTTGAAATTCTTTCTTAAAACGAAGTAAAAATTTATTTATAATTTTTTGTAACCTGTCTTGTCACTGAATTCAACTCAAAGGCACCATACCTGTACAATTTCTCAGATGCCATCTTACAGAAGAAAAGAGAATGTCAAATGAACTCATTCAATTCTTACAGTGATTCTTTGGGATGCTTGATGTCACCCAAGAAATATTAAGTAATTTGATCTTTTTGACTTTTGAAGTTTTGCAATGGTGAGCACACACGTACACATTCATTTTTGAGAATATTTGCAACTGCTATCTATCAAGCATCCCCCTCTTCCTTGCTGGGAAGCTGAGGAGGCAGTAAAACAGTATCTTCCACGAGAAGGCTTTTCAGTAGAGTGGTTCTCATTTTTTTGTAGCAGTACTGTATTTTATCTGGATATTTTCATAAATCTTCCTAGATGTGCTTAGTGTAGTCTAATACAACTTTTAAAGATTTTTGACCCTAAAAATCAAGAGATAACACTGCAATCATCTCTTTTCTTTTTCACTAAAACAGATAGGAATGTGTCCATAAAAATAAATTCCTTTTTTAAGAAAAATGGATTTCAGAGTAAAACACACGCTTCTGATCTTAAAATTGCAAGTGATGCAGAACTTTATTCTTCGCATTATTTGCAAACTCTGGCAGTATTGACTCTTCTGGTTTGGGATTTGTTTTTTTTTTTAATGTTACTGAAGAAAAATAGATGGAGTATGGCAAATAAATGTGTTAGACTGCAGTAGACCGGTCTCTAATAAATCATGTCATGATAAATCACTTGAAATTGCTTGCAAGGGACCATCCAGATAGGATCTGCTTGTGCTGTGTTGAAGTTGTACATCTTAATACCTTATTTATCAAATTGTCATGTGGTAATTTACATTTAACTATTACCTGTGTGTGAGAAAAATGTTTCATCAAGCAATGACACCAACTTAGTTTGACAGGATCTATTTTCCAAACACATTAATTACATTTCCATCTTTAATTTTTTATTAATTACTTTCATATTGAGAATTCGGTTAGTTCATCTGACACTGACAGCTGGAAGACAGAGGACTATTTATGCAAGTTTCTTCCTTCATTTTTAGTCAAGAAATTTTGTCCTATAATATTTAGAAAGTTCATTGATGTTTTGATGGTGGCAGTCTGAAACATTTAGTACATATCCCTGGGGTGAAGTTCCCTATGAGAGGTAACTTCATTCCAGACCTCATTTTCTGCTTTCATCTGACAGTTAGACATATGCTTTATCCATCAGGATATGGAGCCAGAAGCATTAATTGTCCTGTTCTCTTGAGTTAACATTAGTGTACAAAACAATTCGTTTCTTGACAGAGGTCCATTCTTCATTGCTCACTTGAACCTTCCTTAAATACAACTTAACAACTCCCAATAATATCAGTCATGTGGAATGCTGTATGGTTATTCCATACTTTACTTAATAAGAAAAAGGATTTTTTTTTCTTCTGTCTTTGATATACTGATATTAAAATATGTCTTTGACCTATTGATATTGAAATTTAGGAAAAATTTCTTTACTGAAATATTGGTCAAGCATTGGATCAGGCTGCCCAGGGAAGTGGTGGAGTCACCGTCCCTAGAGGTGTTCAAAAAGCATGTAGACTTGGCACTTTGTGACATGGTTTAGTAGGCATGGTGGTGTTGGGTTGATGGTTGGACTTGATGATCTTAGAGGTGTTTTCCAACCTTAATGATTCTATGATTCTATATGAGACTTAGCGCATTTTACATCCAATTTGTTCCTCTCTGATTTTATTATTTTTCTTACTACTCTTTTCATTACGTTGCATTTTTAAAGGCCTGCTACTGAGGCAGAGAAGATTTGAACTGTGAAGTCTATCCCCATGNAAGGCAGATAAGCTCTGCAAAAGAAAGATGTGTGTAAACCAGACTGTTTTGATTGCCTGTCTTCTGCTTCCATGGAGGAGAATCCCAGGAGGGTACCTGGGCTGTTTACTTCTTTGCTTCGTCTTCGAGTTCTGTGAATTTGTCTAAAACCTGTAAAATATGCCACTGGGTACATGTACACCTTTCTGTTGGCTTCTGACAAAATTCTTTGTCACAAATTCTGCTTTGGCTCACAGGTGATACAGCTTGTGATACAGTTATCAGTTAAATCAAGTTATTCAGAGCAATTGTAAAGTATTTCTGACTCCTTATAGCTTTCCACAACAAATGCTGTTATTTAGCATAATGCACCTCAACTTTATCATTTAAAAACTAAACTTAGGACTTGGCATTTAATTACATTGTACAAAATGAAGATTTTTTACTTTTACTTTCCTGGATGAGTAGCCTTGCACTAATACCAAATGTTGTTTGGCTCAGACTTCTAGTAAGTCTTCAATTACGGGAGTTAATAGGAAAAATGCTGTAACCAGAAAAACATCTCACTCAGTAAAAGGGGTAAAATGGAATTCAGTTACATGACCTTTAGTGTTAGATGACAATCCTGTTCCTGTACACTGGAAAAGGGCTGGGAGCTGAATGGTGGTGAAACATCAAACTTCAAGGCAAAGGAAGGAAGATTACTCCTATAGCTTACACCTTTAGTCCTTCTATTCTTTTTGAGCACACACATTTTCTTGAATAAAAGATTTTCTGCTTGAATAAAGGAGAAGAATGACTGTAACATGTAAAGTTTTGTGGAAGTTATTGTAAAACGTACAAAGAAAGCCCACATTTCACTCCTCTCCAAACAAATGAAAATCCAGAGTTTTCTTATAAATAGAGACTTAAGTCCATGGGATAGATTGTTAGCGGAGTACGTGGATTTCAGTAAGTCGGTACTGAAATTTTTTTGTATGAATTGCACCATTCCTCTTAAAGAAAACATTTGAAAAGCTGACTAGCATATGACTTAAAAATTAATAGCACAAAATACAGATAATCAAGAATAGACGCTAGATAAAAACAGAAACCTGCATTTCCACGTCTATTAGTCACTTCACATTGAAGGCTGTAAGACGGTGTATGTAATCTTAGGACTCTATTAACCTTAAGTGCTTTCTACGAAATGTATTAGAAGTTTACAGAAGTTAGCTTCTTAATGAAGAGAGTACCAGGGAAAGCTTCTTTGATCTGTGAAAAAGTGGATTAGACAAACAACAGCTCTTTGTTTTGCCCTCAAATACTCACGACCTGTGATGAGCACAGTGTAGATTAGCATGTCTAATGTGTGTTTTGCATTCAGGTGGTAGAGTCATCACAACTGCCTGGGGGATCTGTATTTCACTACCCAGGGAGATCTGCCTGAAATCCATGGTTATTATCTGCTTTCACAAGTACTAGGAAACAATACGTTTAATTTCTTTACAGTTCAGTTGGAAATAATTGGGCAATGATATCATATACCCAAGAAAATGAGAAATGGGTGAATCACAGAATCACAGAATGGTAGGGGTTGCAAGGGACCTCTGTGGGTCATCTAGTCCACCACCCCTGCTGAAGCAGGGTCACCTACAACAGGCTGCACAGGACTGCGTCCAGGCGGGTCTTGAATATCTCCAGAGAAGGAGACTCCACAGCCTCCCTGAGAAACCTCTTCCAGTGCTCCGTCACCCTCAGAGGGAAGAAGTTCTTATGTTCAGATGGAACTTCCTATGCTTCCGTTTGTGCCCATTGCCCCTTGTCCTGTCACTGGGCAGCACTGAAAAGAGTTTGGCCCCTTCCTCCTGGCACCTACCCTTGAGATATTTGTAAGCATTTATTAGGTCCCCTCGCAGCCTTCTCTTCTTCAGGCTGAACAAGCCCAGCTCCCTCAGAGTGAAAAGTGCATTCTTGCAGGAGTTATGTTACGAATGTCACTTAAAAAATGAATTTGCTGCTGTGTCCCCAGAGAGAGGGAAAAATTACACCTTTCCTCAGTTTCAGGGTGGTACCTGGACTTCTGGATGATTTCATCCCTTGAAATTTAACTCAAATTTTTAAGCAGAGTGTTGTAAATAGCAAAATCACTTACTTACTTTATTCGTTTATGGTTTGTCAGTTTTAGTTTCTTGGCTGATCTTGTCTAAGTATTTAATTTAGTCTCACCACCTCAGAAAGGAATAAAAAAAATTGCTGTCTGCTTGGCTTTTGTGAGATAAATCAGTAATATATTTTGCATGAAGTTTTGTTTAGGAAACCATACAAGATATATTTTTGCATAATATTATTATCCTTAATAGATCTTGTCCTTGTGTCCATTGTAGTAGTCAAGTTTACACAGAACAAATTCCACTTAAACCTCCACATTTACAAGTCTACTATTTGGCTGGCTCAAAGGGAGCTCCCTGCTCATTACCAGAATCTTTTGGAAGCAAAACAGTAACTTTGAAGAAAGGTCTGACGTGGTCTAAAGAACAGGTCACTGCAAAACATACTCCAGATGGACTGTATGGATGCACATCATCAAACAGATGAGTGAGTTCCCTAGAGAGTAAAATTACATGTATGAAAATAAGGATGTAAGTAGAATTTAAGCAATCTGAATCTGGCCTTATTTGTTTGGTTACTAGATGTGGTGATCAATGTTGTTCATATAGTTCTTGAAAAAAAAAGGTTACTGCAAAAAGGTCACTTAGAAATGTGTTAGTTCTGTCTAATCCTCACACAGTTTTGTTCAGATGGAAATATGTCTCAAGACAAAAGAACATAAAAAAGCGTTGCCAAACAGACTGACATTTAAAGTAAGTAACAGCTTCATGTCTTCTGTGTGCTATGGCATTTCTGCATACCTATCCTAACTTCAGCTAAGTGCCAACAAGTGGGACTTAACTGTGGACCCAGATTTTTCTTTCACTTGCAGCAGTGGCAGAGAGATCAGACAATACAATTTTATGTAGTTTCTATTCCTTATTTCTGCATGTCTAGACAAAAGAAGTGGAAAAAAATGAAACCTTGTCAGTATGTGGAAGAGATGAATTTGCAGAGGAAAAGTGATTTCATTTTTGACTCTCATTATGCACTTTTTGTTCAAGTGCTTGCAAGTGATCATAATACTTTCGTGGTATGTCTGTTACAAATGCACTTTTTCCTCTACATAAAGGAAGACATTTGAGGCTTACCTGGACTTTTAAGCATTTCAGTTCTTTTAAAACTCTGTTTTTGTTACTGAAGAACTACATTAGTCTTGTCAGTATGCTGAGCACTGTAAGCAAAAATCTCATTGGTAAAGTTTAACAACAATTTTATTGTGTCTAATACTTTACAGAGAGTACCTACTGGATTTACATGTAGTTATACAGTTATACCAGCTCTTTCTGTATGAACTTTCCACAGGGTACAGATACATCTTTTTTCTTTTTATTTATTTATTTTATTTTTATTTAATGGCTTGTCAAATGAGGAAAATCACAGATCGAATATTAAGTTTTCCACTTTGCTCTCACATTTCTCCCTCCCCTAAAAACTCCTAAAACTGGATAGATGTGATGGAAAGGTTATGAGTTAGGCATCTGAAACTGTCAATCTGATGGGCTTCAGTAAAAAGACCATGAATGTGATTCTGATATATATTTATGGACATATTTTTGTTAGCCCTACTTATTTTGAACAATAATTCTGCTTTGCAGCTGATCTCATATAAGTTAATGGGGTTTCTTGTAGAATTAGGCACTGTTTAATGGAATATGATCAGAATTTCATGGTTATTGAGGTTAATGAAAAATTCATTAGTCATGGAAAGGAAATTAAAATACTGGCATAGATTAGAAACTGGGTAAAACAGAAAGCTATAATTGGAAAAAAAAAGAAAAAAACAAACACCAAAACTCTCAATATCCCCAAACAGGAAAAGATTGTTAAAAGAACCTCCTGCTGGACCAGCCTAGCAGGCAGAAGTGGGTACATGAGAAAAAAATTCTCTGAAATGTGGCTTTCTTAAAAGCTATAGCTTGTTGCTTGGGCAGATACCTCAACATTGTAGATCACACAGTCAAAATATTAGCTCACTGTGGGACAGTAGGACAATAAGTCAACAAAAAATTGTAAAGCATGAATAATGTGCAAGAAAAGTACTGAAAAATGCAATATTGTAGGTCACTGATGTATTATTATTTGTAAATGTATGTTCAGTACTATTCATTTAAACCTGGATTACCAGAAGTACTTAGTCATTGTCCAAAATATCTTTCAAGAATCTAGGATAATATCGCCATGGAGATAATACAATAGCAGAAGTCATTATTCAGAGATAACATAAAAAGCAGTAGCTAAAAAAAGAGAAATTTTCAAAATCTCTCATCTGATGAGTTTAAATAAAGGGAAGTGAAAGCCAGAGGATTCTGCTAATTAACTACGTGAACGTGCACTCTGTTGCACTGAGAGGTAACTTACTGTGAATTCATAAGCTCAAACATGAGAAGCTTGATTCAGTGGCTCGAAGAAAGAACCACTGCAGACACACTAGGATACCTGAGATGTTGATGTGAGACCAGCAGAGGCCACATAGGTCTACTGTGAGAACCAGGCACCTCTGAAGTGGCAGCTGGAAGCTGGGTAAGATACCTTAAATTATCCAAATTGACAATGGGTGTTCATGGGTGCATACTTGAATGTAACTGCAGAAAATTCTCATTACGAAAAGATGCCTACTGGTTGGAAAATAGAGCTGGGCCTCATCTGAAAGAAGTAATTTAAGTGAAAAAAATCCCAATATACCGCTTATATCTAAAATGTGATCATATCTTTACTAAGGGCATGCAGTTTTTTCTTCTAATGCCACTAATCACTCAGCCAACAAGCCAATAGGCTTTCAAAACTTAGTTAAAACTTTAAAAAATAAATTAATTAGTTTATGTGTTAATTAGGGGAAAATTGAACAAGACATGAACATCACTTTTAGATTTTTTACATGAGGGAAGCATTATGTTAATAGTCTTGACCTTTATATCAAAAATCATGGAAATACTTTGAGATCTCAACTTTCTAAATGGTTGGGAAATGTTCATAAATATTAGTCCAGTCATCTGGAGTCTGACATTTACTTGTTGACAAATGAAAAATAAAGCTGGGTTGTCCATTTTCCTCCTTTTTATGTAATTTTTCGTTTCAGGCACGTGGAAATATATTTATGGTAAATTCAAAAGTAGGAAGAAGTAGGATTTGCAGGAATTGTTCCAGCTAAAGAGTGCTCATATATGAAGAACATATTTTCCTTATAATCTTGAAAATGTTGCAAGTTCAAAACAATGAAGAATCAAGGAGCCATAATGATTCCAAAAGTGGAATTTTTAATGTAACTACTTGTATCATGGAACTTGTCACACTTAAAAGGTGATTCTCAATTAAATCCTTTCACCTGAAATATGATCCAGAAGTGCAGAAGAATAGACAGCTCTCCCTTGAGTACTCTTTCTTTGTGACACTTCTAAAAGTATAATGTTTCTTCAAAATCAGCAATATAACTTCGCATTTCAGGAGACAGAAGAGGAAATTCCTGTCCCTGGTTTTTTCCCTTGCTATTATTCAAGCTTCAAATTTCAGTATTTATATTGATACATTTATTTTTTGAGAGAACCCTGCATATCCTAAACCTTTTGGGATGAGTTTATGATTTCCCAGGAGTTCCAGAAGTTATTTTGGAGGAAAAATGAATATTCCTAGTTTGTTATTGGGTACCAAGATGCTAGATAACTAAAAAATGAGGCAAATGTTTGATACTGGTTTTTTTTCCTTATTAGATGAGACAGTACATTATTGATAGGCCAATTAATGTGTTTCACATTTGAAATACTGTACAAGTAGGCCCTCTGGGAAAACTCTATGTATTTACAGTTGAAATGATCTGCAAACAAACTCACTAGGAAACTTCAATATATTAAACAGAAAGAGAACACTGAAATGGCAGCCTCAGACTATATAGATTTTTGGATTTAACCTCTCAGGTCTAGAAAACAATTAGAAAATCAGTGATGTGGGCCTCACTGTACTAAAGGGAACAGCAATACTATGATCAGTGAAATATTTTGTGTTTATACCAGCTGTGGGTCTGGGTTACTTATTTACTTGTATTTCAAATCTAGGTAACTACCTCTAAGGAAAGAAAACAACCCTATAAATTCTCTGATAGGTGATAAGGGAAATGGGAGATCAAGTAACATGCCCTAAAGGAAGGGTTTCCTATGTTTAAGAATGCTAAAGACTTAGAATTCAAGACCAAGCTGCTGATAGTTTTGCAAGGATTTAGTTTCCCATGTCAGGTATTCCCTGATAAATTGTTATGAAAATACAAGAAAATTTTCAGCAAAAAAAATCCCTCTCATATAGGGGACAGGGTGGAGGAAGGGCACAAATTTTGGGAAGAAGAAGTGGATAAAAACAGTAAGGGGACAGGATGACAGAATGTCAGGGTACAATTAGATGTCAGAGCAACAGATATAGGGCTTAAAATTAGGCATCAGGATGGTTTTATGCAGAAACCAAATAACTTCACTAAAAGAAGATAAAGATGGCAGCATTTGACTCAGAAAACTGCGTGTAACACCGTGACTTCTTAAGAAGAAAATATTCCTTCGTATTTACACTCACAAAAGAAAGTGGACTCATAACTAGGGGAAGGCTATGTATTGAACTAAAGCAAAATTCACAGTTGCTCTCCACTCAGTGAACTAGCTTGGGATGTGATAATGAATTTGCCAGCTAGACAGTTACTGGCAGCATGGCAATATTAAATCTCAGGAACCTTGATTTCTGGAGGTAAATAAGTTCTTCTGAACTTGCTTTCATTCTCCACATGTATGCTATTTCCTTAACTCATTAAGGTATAAGTAGTCTAAGTTATTCTCCACCCATTCACCAAAAGGTTGCTTGATATTTGCTGAACTATCATAAATAAAGTAACCAACACAGAGTGTGCAGTAGGTGCTCAGTGCAAAGTGCATCGCTCACTTTAGATTTATAGCTGAGCTGTTCGAGAGTAGCAAGACATGCACGCTCCAGTCACTGCCCTTAAGCCATCTCTGAAAGGGTATCATCTGCGATGTGGGACAGAGTGTAAGTCATACAAAATGATGGTAGGGGGGCAAGAGAGGAGAGAGAACTGGTGTCCTGTTTTGAGAATTCGGAGGAGTTGGAGTGGGGACATCATAAACAATGGGAACATGGTGCTGAAGGCCTGATGTGTATAGTAACAACAATAATGAAAATGGGATTCTGATGAACTTTGAGGGTGGGAAAGAGACAAGTAAAGTTTTTCATAAAAAGAAATAGATCACATCACCAAACCTTGCTTTGGGTCACGTATTGATGTATAAATGTATAGGTCCTCAGATGTTCTCTAAGCTGCAACTTGACAGAAGGAAATCTTGAGGAGTTTTTACCAGAAAAGAGACTTCTTCAGAAGAGGGAAATATCTAGCTAATAGTTCCTAAATACCTGATTTACAGAAAGGGACAGGTTATGTCAGCACTGCCATTCACTCTATGCCCAATTCTTGCCCTCTTTCCCTAAGTGTAGTTTATTGCTTGTTGTGAGAGAAAACGTCTTAGGGTACATGCCACTACAGTTTTTCTCAAGTTCCACAGCCTTTTTGGAGCTCCTTGAACAGCATTTGTGCTTCTTGTGATGATGCGTTGATGCTGAACTTCCTGCATCAATTCTCTTTTTCTTTCCACACTTTGGGATTTGAGACTTCATAGCTAGGAAGGTTGGGTAAGTCTCCTTTAAGTCACATGTATTCTTTTTCTTACCTTAAGGAAAAATCCTGAAGTCTTGTTGCAGAGCAGTCCTTACTGATACTCTACAGGCAGCAGTGGTATATGAGATGCCCTCTATGAATTTCACACAAGGTTAGCTTGTAGTAGCTTTCAGAAAAGCCTTCTTATTTAAAAAAAAAAAAGACATCTGCTTTTCTGTTTTGCATAATACTAATAATTATGTAATTATAGCTCATTAGTATGCACACGCACATGGTGTTTTGTTCTGTTTTGCAGTCTGACATGTATAAACCTCACCAATATTTGGAAGAGCATTTAAAAATAAATCATCATTGAACAAAAAGCCAGAAATGTGTGACAGGCTCTATTCAGAACAGAATATTCAAAATTTGTCTTGGTAGGGGTTTAGCTGCTGTTTAATAGACTATTAGCTCCAATTTGCTACCGTTTTATTTGTGTCAATGCATTCTGATCTGAGCATTTCTGTGAACTGTTTTGCTCTGAATGTAACTAGGGAAATATTCCAAAAATGCCATTCAGCAGTGAGATGCAAGTTGAACTTGTGTGTGCTTAGCAAGACTTGCATGTCATTAATTACAAAACACTTTCTACCTCTGACTGAAAGGTTTTAGATGAACCATTTTCAGTGAGAAAAAGGAAAATCTGTAGCACTTCTGCAAGACTGTGTTGATTCTCTTGATGCAGCCCAGGATACGGTTGGCTTTCTGGGCTGCAAGCACACATTGCCGGCTCATGTCAAGATTCTCATCCACCAGTACCCCCAAGTCCTTCTCCTCAGGGCTGCTCTCGAGCCACTCTCCGCCCAGCCTGTACTTGTGTTTGGGATTGCCCCAACCCTCGTGCAGGACCTTGCACTTGGCCTTGTTGAACTTCATGCAGTTCACGCAGGCCCACCTCTCCAGCCTGTCAAAGTCCCTCTGAATGGCATCCCTTCCCTCCAGTGTGTCAACCACACCACACAGCTTGGTGTCATTGACAAACTTGCTGAAGGCGCACTCAGTCCCACTGTCCAAGTCGCCGACAAAGATATTGAAGAGCACCGGCCCCAGTACCGACCCCTGAGGCAAATCACTTGTCACTGGTCTCCACGTGGACATCAAGCCATTGACTGCAACACTTTGAGTGCGTCCATCGAGCCAGTTCCTTATCCAACGAGTGATCCATCTGTCAAATCCATCTCCTTCCAATTTAGAGCCAAGGACATCATGCAGGACTGTGTCGAATGCCTTGCACAAGTCCGGGTACATGAAGTCAGTTGCTCGCCCTTTGTCCATCAGTGCTGCAACTCCATTACAGAAGGATAACAAGTTGATCAGACATGATTTTCCCTTGGTGAAGCCATGTTGGCTGTCCCCAGTCACCTCCTTGTTATCCATGTGCCTTTGCATGGTTTCGAGGAGAATCTGCTCCATCATCTTGCCAGGCACAGAGGTGAGTGACTGGCCTGTTGTTCCCCGGGTCTTCCTTTTTTCCCTTTTTAAAAATGGGGGTGATGTTGCCCCTTCTCCAGTCAGTGGGGACCTCCCCAGACTGCCATGACCGCTCAAATATGATGGAGAGTGGTTTGGCAATTTCATCCGCCAGTTCCCTCAGGATCCACGGATGCATCTCGTCAGGCCCTATGGACTTCTGCACTTTCAGGTTCCTTAGGCGGTCTTGAACCTGTTCTTCTCCTACAGTGGGTGGTTCTTCATTGTCCCAGTCCCTCCCTTCTTGGGCGGTGTGGCTAGAGCACGTGCTGTTGAAGACTGAGGCAAAAAAGCCGTTTAGCACCTCAGCGTTCTCCACGTCCCGGGTAACCAGTTCTCCAGCTTCCTTTCACAGAGGGCCCACATTTTCCCTAGTCTTCCTTCTATCACTGACATATCTAAAGAAGGCTTTCTTGTTCCCTTTGACATCCCTGGCCAGATTTAATTCTCTCAGGGCTTTAGCTTTCTTAACTTGCTCCCTGGCTACTTGGGTGATTTTGCTGTATTTCTCCCAAGATACCTGTCCTCGCTTCCATCAAGTTTTAGCTTTGCATAGCAAGGTGATTCAGAAATCTAAAAAGAAAAACAAGGCAAGGTATGCATTCTACTGTTTGACTGTACTGTACCAAGGAATAGATGTAAGAAAGGCTTTAGGAAAACAGGTTTAGCAAAGATTTTAGAAAATTTCTTGCTGAATATGAAAGCTCAGCAATTCTATACTCTTTATTCAGAAATTTACAAAGGTCTGGTCTTTAGCCAGCTACAGGAAAAATTTCTTAAAGAAGTAAATGAAATGGCAGAGAAAATTTTGATGTTTCTATGTCACTTAGTGAGAAAAATCCACATGCCATTTATATATTTATACTGGAAATATATCTCTAGTTATTAGTAAAATATTACATCAGGGTGCATTACGTGAATTTCTATTACTATTTAAGATAGTTTAGTAACTAACTTTTTGGAAAGACAGTTTACGGATTAGTTAGAAAATAGAAACCTTTATAGATGGAAACAGGTAATTCTTCTGCCATGTGTCTCAGACTTCACTATTTCCAGGTTGTTTACAAATAAATATGAAATAAAACATACCTGTCTCCCCTACCTATGGGATTTTTTAAGGAATATGCATGCATAATTTAAATAACTTAAGTAATGTTTTCAAGCAGCCACAGGGGGAAACCCCAGCTTCTTGAACTGGTTAGTTGGTTGGCTTTTTTCAGAAGTACACTTGCTGAATTTTTTTTATGGTCATTGGCATAAGTTCCAGCCTCTCTTTCCTCCCCTAGACTCCTGCTTGATTAAGGCAGCTTCCTCAGGTTGATCATCTTCCTCAGGCTGACCGTGGGCTGCATCAAGAGAAGCGTGGCCGGCAGGTCAAGGGAGGTGATTCTGCCCCTCTGCTCCGCTCTTGTGAGACCCCACCTGGAGTACTGCATCCAGCTCTGGAGCCCCCAACATAAGAAGGACATGGATGTGTTGGAGCAGGTCCAGAGGAGGGCCACAAAGATGATCAGAGGGCTGGAGCACCTCTCCTATGAGGACAGGCTGAGAGAGTTAGGGCTGTTCAGTCTGGGGAAGAGAATACTCTGGGGTGATCTTACAGCAGCCTTCCAGTACCTGAAGGGGGCCTACAGGAAGGATGGAGAGGGGCTTTTCACAAGGATGTGTAGTGATAGGACAAGGGGTAATGACTCTAAACTAAAAGAGGGCAGATTTAGATTAGATATTAGGAAGAAATTCTTCACCATGATGATGGTGAAACACTGGAACAGGTTGCCCAGAGAAGTTGTGGCTGCCCCCTCCCTGGAAGTGTTCAAGGCCAGGTAGGATGGAGCTCTGAGCAACCTGGTCTAGTGGAAGATGTCCCGGCTCATGGCAGGGGGGTTGGAACCAGATGATCTTCAAGTCCCTCACCATTCTATGATTCTATGATTCTATGATCTTAAGTAATCATCTACCAGAGAAGAATAAGAAGGAAAATCTGAAAGAGCCTTCCAGGGTTAGATGAAGGGAAAAACTTACAGCAAAATGTGTAGGTCTTTCTCTGTTAATCTGCATAGTAGCTTTCCCCACTTATTACTGCACCCTGAAAAAAATCATTGAGCCAAAACTCTTAAATGAAACGCATAGACAGCTTTCCACTATTGCTCCATCAAAACAGCCTGACTACACTATGCTTGGAAAAGTAGACTAAATAGTGTCAAAATTGTAACAGATTTGTAATTCTGCACAAAGTACTCTAACAGAGGTCACTTTATCTGTATGTTGCCCAATTTGACAGATCTAAATTATGAATGTTTTCATGGGAGATCCCACTGGGCTACTCTGTGAGGTCCACAGCCTCATGAGGGTTTAAGCAACTCCTGCCCAGCTACCAAGCAGTAGCAAAGTGCAAAAAGTGCCTCTCCATTCACTCCTGAATATATCACCGATGCAAAAAACACAGCCAGTGTTTGTCTCTATCCTTACCCTTTAGTGACAGTTACTACAGAAAAGATCCTAAAAGGAGTTTATCAATACTTGCATCAGAAACTCTTTCCAAAGCTCTTCCAGGAGCAATGCAGCTCCAGACAGATGTTCTAATGGAATTCTCCCTTAACTACAAAACTGGATGCAGCAAGAAATGAGGGGCTAAAAGGAGCTGCTTATCACACATAGGCGAGAGGGATGTGGGATTCAACAGTCCTTGGCTAATCTTTGTGACTCTCCCAAGTATTTTACGTAACAAAATCCAAGAATACGAAGAGCTTTTGAAACTCAAAGCCGTATGGATTTTTTTTTGAAGGGCAGCTGTCAGAAATTGTTGTGCAAGCATTTGCTGACAGATTTCTACATGGATATCACCGATCTCTCAGGACAGGAAATCTAGCAATTTGAGTTTGGTATCATAAACTCTTCCAGAGTGAAGAGGTATTACATATCTAATACCACCAGTTAACTTTTTCTGCTCATCTAGCTCTGTTCTTTCTACAAGATTGCTACTGAATAAATATGGAAAAGCTCACTCTAAAACCTTACTGCCTTTCGTGTCCACTTAGTTTAAGAGAAAATCATTTTTCTTGTTGGGTTGAATTGGTGTTAGACTTAGTAAGTAAACCTAGAAGGCTTATCGCAAGCCTTCAGAAGATATATTAGAATTCTTACCCTGTCCTGGCTTCATCCTTCCGAGATCTAAGTTTCCAAAACACTGCAAAGTTTCACTTTCATGAGTATTAGAAGAGTGAGAAAGAAGGAGGAACATGATAACCGTCAATCTGTCAGTCTGAAGGAGGGTGAAAAATGATGTAGCCAACCACTATAGGAGTACAATTCAATGCAGTATACTGTTAGAGACAACTCTGAAGTTGCAAAGAGTTGCTGAGCTATTTTGTCTTATAAGCACTTCAAGAGTGGGTAGCTGTGTTGTGTTGAACATCCTTATGCTGTGCATTGCATGCATAGCTACATAGTGATATTGCCAGATCAACGTAAAGAGGTAATCAGAAATAAAGTTTTAATAGACAAAGAGTAACCTGTAGTGACATAAAACTTTTCTGTAGTATTATTATGCAGATCCAGCATTATATAGTATTTGCAGATGAGCTAATAATAACACTTCCATGATTTATTTTGGATAAATCCATATATATCTCAAAAACATTCTCAGGAAAGCATCGTTATTACTTTATTAAATACTACTTTTGCCTACTTGAGCTTAACAAACAAATCTAATGGTATGAAAGAATTTAATTTCAGAGCTGAATGATAATTTGTCAGGCATGGTTAATTCACATAATTCAAAGTTAATTATGTTTGCGATATTAGAGAGTGCTATAATTCTGTTCTGTTCAGCTGCAGCTTTTATTAAATCTTACATTTTGATTAGGAAAGCTAGGCTTTAAGAGTGTACAGCAAATTAAAAAAAAAAGCAAGGTATGGGGGAAGGTTTTTTGAAGCACGTGCTTTTGTTCCTGTTTGCATCCACTCTTGTGTTACATCACTTTGTCAATCTAAAGCTGACTGAGATACACTGAAACATTTACTCACAGTTCATCCTCTGTGTGTTTTATTTATGTTTTACAAAATTTGGGACTGTTACAACTGATGTTTTCAAGCCACTTGATATACTAATATACAGAGGGTTCTTCAGCTGTATTTCTTGGACTAAGAAGTACTTCTGCAGCTATTTTCTTCTGTGGAAAATGAAGTTTCCACACAACAGAAATTTACAAAATCAACTAGAAAGTGTCAGAGGCCTTCTGACATTGGATCAGTTAATTTTATGGCTATATTTCTTGTATTGATTAGATATGATTAACTTTGCATTCAATAAATACATTAAATCAACAGTAAAAAGCATAGTATTCGGTACAAACTATATTTCTAGAAAAAGAAAGGTAAGAGAATGTTTGAAGTTGCTGTGTTTTTCACAGTGTAAGAACATGTGGGACCTGTCTCGTTTTAAAGGTACTCATGTGGGTTCAAGCCCCCTATGGAATTGCCTCCTGTGAAATTTTGGTTACGTTTTCTTAGATTGATGTGACTAGGTTAAGATGACTGATATGCATATGTTATCTTCATATGAGATTAAATAGTCTTCCTTTTGATATATGCTATAGAATGGAAGTAAAATCATTGTCCTGTCTCACAGCAATGCAATGATACTCAAAACAGCAAGTTGCTGATGTTCTCCAATCATGCAGCAATGTTAGTATTGAAGATGGTTACTACATCAAGTGCAGCAAAAGTATGCTTGATCTAACACTATATTAGAGGAAATACAAATTTCTGACTCTTTTCGTTGCAGGGACTCATGCAACCTGATCCAAGTCCCTCTCAGGGTTGGTTCTGTTATCACTGGACTTTATCTATGGATGCATACATAAAACATTAGGCTCCTGCTCCAGCACAAACTTCTCTCCTCAGTGTGGCATTGAACTTCCTTTCACCATGGTGCTTTTTTTGTGTGTTCATTCATATGTTTGTTTTTCTTAAAATAAGCATTTCCATTACAATTTTTAGTTTCTATTTCCTTATTTAAAAACCCAGAAGTGCTTCTAAATTAGCTCACATGAAAAACAAATTATGGCGAAGAACTGTATGTTCTCAGACTTGAGTCCTTGAAAGGAAAGGAAGAGGTGAAGATCTGCATATGACAAGAACTTACAGAAAATTACCCTCTTCACTGAGCAGGCTCAATCAAATCACAGACATGCATTGTGCCCTGAATAAGACAGGGTCCTATGTCAAAAGCAAAATAAACCCATTGTTCATTAGCTCAGAGTTTATCACATATTGATGGAGTCTTAACTGCATCCATAATCCTTATGTCAGGGAAGGAGGGGAGCCTGAGTAAGTTCTTCAACACATAACCTTAATTCTGGTATTTCTTATCTTTTGCTGTTCTTTCAGTATAGTATTTCTGTGCGCATTTTATACTCGTATTTGGTCTTGGAGTTAATTGCATGGAGTATGTCATATCTGCTGTCAGACTGCAGGAAGCTGAGGAATAAACTAGGCCTTTGAAGCTAGCAATTTTATTAAAGTGCTTACAGCCAGTGAATATCTATGGACACTGAGGACAGAAGTCACTTCAATGACTGTTAAATTCCAGGCCAAAAGAATTCTGCAGACCTGAGAATCCCTGCTGGAAGGAGGTTTGTTATTGGGATGAAAACCATTTTCTCTTCTTGTACGAAACTTAATCGCATAGAATCTTGTTCCCTTCTGTTAAATCTTCTTTCTCGTGCTTTTGACAAGCAAATGTAATAATTGATTATGCTTGAGAAGAACCCTAGCAGATGAAGAGAAACTTCTGAAGAATGGTGAGATCATTTATATGTAATTACAGCACAGTGTCAGGCCCCGGCTTGGCTCTGAATGGATTTACTAATGCAGTCATCATCTTGTTGTTCATAGTCAGAAGCCATGCTGCTTCAGCTGTAACTTGACTAATAATAAAGCCACAGATACTTTTTCAGAGGAAAGATATTTTCCTAGTATGTCTGACATGTCACTGGTAATGACGAGTAAAATGTCAATGTACTGAACTCTCATGGGATGCCAAATATTAATCTCCACAAATATGAGCAATTAATTTTCTTTGGATTTATATATATATATATATACACACTACTGAAAATGAATATGAAAGAATCACTAGTGTAAAGAGATTGTCTGCTTAAAGCAAATGATTTTGTCTTCTGACTTCTTGTCTCTTTGGCAAGAATTTGTGCACCAGATTTCATTCTCTCATGCCATTTCCAGAAATTTAGTGTATAGCTTTCAGCAGAATTTCTCTTTTCCAGGCATTGAATGTTGTTTGAGTTTTGAAAATTTTTGAACTTCCATTAATACAAAGTGATATCTTGAAGGCAGTCTGTATGGCATTCCTGCACTGTAGTGAGGGCTTTTTCACACTGATAGAAACAATATGGAAGGACTCTATATTTAGTTTCATCACCTTCTCAAAACTGCTGCATTTGTCTAATGCTACCACACTAGACATGAAGAGAACTAGAACATGAGTAGATAATACTTGCCAGCAGTGCACTTTCTGAGAAGCTGGGAGAGGAGATAATCTGCAATGGACAAATCTGGAATCCAGAAATTGGGTGCTGGGAAGCAGTATATTTATGAGAAATTCTAGTGTTATAAGAGTGTTTATGCACTCCTCAGCTCTGATCCGCAGATGCAAGGGATCACACAAGACACAATTTGTTGCTCAAACTAATGCAGTTCATCTACTGGGAAGTCTCTGTTGAGGAAACTTTTCAAAGTCCTTTCTTTTTCCTGAGAAAGTATCCACATCTTTTTTTTTCTTTAAAACAAGTAGAAAAGCAACTTCCTTTTTCCACAATTCATGTTTGGATATTACAGCAAAAATTATACCCTCTGGCACCGGAAAAAGATTTGAAATCAGAGAAGACGAAATGGTTCTCCAACAGGACGTGATGGAGTTTGATAAAGACTGCCTCACACTACACAAGCCTGCTGGGGTAGTGCCTTCCAACTTCACTGCCCGGTTTTCGTTGACAGGATTCATGCCACCGTTTCCCTGGCAGCACGAGCAGATGTTGTACTGTGCTCAAGAGCCCATAGTATTATATTGCTAGGAAACTTGCAAATATTTCCTTTTGCTCCTGTACTACTAACACAGCCACTCATGGATGCTCAGAAAGTCCAATCTGTTGGGAAAGCTAGTTGCTACGTATAGAGGTTTTGCAGTTTGTATTGCTGAATGTGACTTACCTGTGAGCTTATGCACACTGCTCCAATTTCTGCATGTGTCCAGCGGTGATACGCTTGGTATGTTTGATAACTTCAGTTTTTGGATGAATTCTGCCAGCTGAAGTTCAGGTAAAAACTCTGTTTTGTTTCTTGTGCTCCAAACCTTGAGGAGCTCTAGTTTGTCGTCTAGTCATATGTAATAGCGGAAACAAATGGGAACAGACTTTGCAAAATAATTTCCAAAGCCAATTGTTTTTCACTTAACACAGTGTAGGAAAAATACAGATCTAAGCAAAACTAGGAAATGTCAAATGATTTCCTACTGTAATTTTCTGACCATTATTGAGTGCGCTTTAGGATTTAGTCAGAATGCATTACAGAAACCAAAACACCACCGCACACTGGGCCTAGGACTGGAGTAGCTCTGTGGGCCACTGAATCCAGTTTTCTGCTGATGGAGACTAGTGGCATCCCAGTTTAAAATCACATAAAACTATCTGAAATCTACTATTCTGCAATAAGACTCCTCTTACAACTATAAATACCTTAAATTGAGAAGCAGTTTACACATTTATTTTTGTATCCAATGTGTTCATTAGCTTAAGTAGTTCTTTTCCTCCCCTAATACTTACATTCACCTTAGCACAGAAAAGACAAGTAATATATCTCCATTCAAGCCTCATTATGCTACAGGTTCTGCTATACAGGGTTTTGTTAAATCATCAGTCTGCTCTATCATCCTTATGAGCATGTTTTCTCATCTCCAAAGATCTGGGAAAAGCTATTTTCTTGCAGATTTCAGCCATACTGTTATTTCATTCTGTTATGGTCTATTGTCTTGCTGGTAGCACTTAGCCTTCTTTTTCATACTCTCCCTATCTCTAAACACAAGAAGTGTGTAAAAATGCGTCTTCGACAAATGGCAGATATGCAGAACAATTCCAGATACAAAATGCAACACCTTCTGAATTTTATCAGCAGCTTTCTCTTCCTTCCCTGTGCAGAAGGGTTTTCCTATACATTTTGTGTTGTATAATTATTTCAGAAAACCAATGCACATGCAGATTCACTAACATTGTTTCTTAAATTTTTGACCTGAACACAGTGAAGAGGATTTAGTTACACACAGAAACTATATAATAGTTTAGAGTGTAATTTTCAAATGTAAGGAAAGATGACATCTAGTTGAGCTAATTTCTCACTACTAGGGAAAAAGAGGAATAGTAGAAGTTAGAGAAAGAATGTTCTGCTTATTAAACTAAGCAGCTGGGAAGCTAGAAAATAACTTTCCCTGTTTTTAAGAACTCTTCACTTTCCATTACTAAATGAGTTATTGGCTCAATAAGAACTGAATAACTTGTCTAAGTACCGTAGAAGATAAAAATAATTGCTATGAATTATGGCTCTATCGTTCCATGCCATACTCACTTGCTGCTTGTTTTCAGAGTTTAGGCCTAAGCAGCAATTCCTATAACAAGTATTAGATTTATATTATTCTCTCCCCTTTTTTTGTTATACAAAAAGCTTCACTTGATAGTGCTTTTGTGTTTCTTCTATAATGTATTGGTACAATTGGTTGATGTAATAGTCGTTTTTGCTCTGTGAATTCTCACCGAGAATGTATTTTTTCTCTGTAGTGACTGGATGCCCCAACTAAAAGAAAACATATAGAGACATGCATATATTGAGAAGGCAGGTCTAACGAAAGAACAGATCTAAACAGACAAAAGCTAGGAAACAGGGAACCTGATTATTTCCTATTTTACAGATGGTTCTGCAGCTCAGTGAAATAGTGAGCCAGATTTTCAAGCATTCAACCTAAGGATGCAGATGGTGCCTTTGTGTTTTCAAAAGCACCTGTCTGTGCTTTAATACAGCTGTGTGTTAACTGGCTTTAAAAATCTGCATTGGAATTGGTTGTCCATCTTGTATAGGAAATCTGCAGTAAAACAAGGAATCAAGATCTAAAAAGGGTATTTTAACAATGATCTTCTCTCTCCTTTTTTTACATAATGCAAAAAATTGCATGAAATGACTCTTCAGCAGACAGCCTATGAATGGATTTTCTGCAATTAAAGCTAACGTTCATGCAGGCTGGAGTGCTGGAACATTTCCTCAGATCTTTTCTCCTGCAATCCTGAACTCATTTCTCAAAGTTCCCTGCAGGCTGCACTATTTTCCCTGCCTTGACTAATCTCTTTTAAGCTCGTCTTCCTCTTATACCCAGAAAATGGAAAGTGGAAGTACATTTGTACGAATTCTGGAGGGCTGATTTTGTTGCAACTGATTTTTAAAAGGTCTAATTGCATTTGTTTACTAAAAGAACATCAGGAACATCATTATAATTCCAAATGTACATTTAAAAATTAAATTTGACAGTGCTTGTTAGTGGATTCCTTCAAAGACAGGGAAATGCTACCTTGGAAAAGGGCTGAAAAAGCTCTATTTCACATGCATTTTATTTTTGCCTGGTTCCTCTCCAAGTTTTTATTTTTGCCTGATTCCTCTGCAAGTTTTAAACACACACATTCACATCACCTCTTCTTTCCCACCAGTGTATATGTACAGGTAAGGTCATTCTATTGTACCTGGTTTCTTTTTGGCTGTTTTTTTTCTCATTTTCTCTTGTGGACAAGAGATCAGCTAAATGCTCTGAGGAGCAGACCAGCCTCTTGAGTGTCCAGTAACTCAGCTCTGATTGCTAGCATTGAAAATTGCAGATGGGATGGACAAACTGAAGCTACAAGCAGTACAATTACTATAAATACATCTTTCCAAGACAAATTTGTAGACAGCCAGTCTGAGGCATAGTATTGTGTGCGTCAGAAGAATGAGACAGAATTTTAAAGGCAGGAGTAAAACATACATCTTCACTAATTTATCTGAAACTTCTACATGCATATATGCAGATGAACAATCACAGAAGTACTCCCTTGGGGACCTCCCAACATTTGCTGTAGATAAAAGGCCTTTCCACTGAAGCACCATGCTGTGTCCAGGCTCCATATTAAGCTGTGTCAGCAGGTTATGTTTAAAATCCACTTAAAAAGAAACTTGGGGTCTAGGTATGTTTTCCTCTTAATTAACCTGCATAATCTGTTTTTTTTACATAATTCATCCCTTCATTTGCATTTTAATTAAAGAGTGTGCAAAATGTCAAGTTTAATTGGCTCAGGAACACTCGGTAGAACGAAGCCCTGGACTAAATGCAGCTGTGGGCAGTACACCGAACAGCTGGCTTTCAGTTCAGAATAGGACTTCACCTAGTTTTCTGTGACTAAATGTATCAACACAAATTTCCTGAGAAGGAAAACTGGAGGACTTGCTGACCCTCTGTTCCTGCTTTTGAATGACATGTAGCCTGTTTCCTCTTGCATGTTCCAGATGCAGTCCTCTTACTCTGATGGACTACAGTCCTGGTCTCCACGTAGTTTCTGCATCTGCTCTTTCTCAGACAGTTCTCACTGGTAGTCTTAGAGCAGCCGTAGAAGGGGAGAAATGACTTGGACTCTCTAAAATATTTTAATGAAATTGTCACTTCCCAGCTGACTGAGAGGTGGTGTTCTGGAGTTCTCACAGTGGCTCTGGGCTACCTTGCAGCTTCTCGTTCTCCCAAGAAGGCATCTGACTGACCGCAGCAAGACATGCTACCTTCGCCCTTCACCAGAGATATCAACAAGGAGGATCACAGGTTTCACTGCCAGTTCTGGGACATAGTAGCAAGCAGCATGCAGAGATGGAGTGCTGCTGTGCGGAAGTCTTCAGAGAAGAATTTAATTCCAGGTACTCACTATTGTCACTTACAAAGGAGGTTAAAACCTTCAGTTTATATGAACACAGGACATTATCTAGTTTCTTGTTCATTTTAATTTTCTTTTCATCTTCTCAGTTTGCTCTCTTGTGTTTACATTTTTTTTATTCCCCACAGTATTTTTTTTTAAAGTGGATACCAGCTGAGAGAATTGTTTATAGGTTTAAGGATATATCGCAGTATTTTTAGTTCCAGCTGTGGCAAGCCTGTGAGGCTTGGTAGGTAGGACTAAAGTCTTTGAAAGTAGAAATGGAAAATGTGTTGTAGATTTATTTCAGCTAGACTTTTCTCGGGTGTCTGGAATGAAACATTCTGTGTGTAGCTGGAAAATAGACAAACACTCAGAGACAGCCTGTAGTTAAAAGTATTTCACTGAAGGTCTCTCAGACTGAAAACGCACCATGGTGCTCTTACAGTTGTGTTTTATATAATGTTCTTTCTTTAGAGAATATTATCATGTGATGGTGGTAAATTAGGTACGGAAGTAGGACACACATTATTTATACAATGTTTAACTTTCTACCTCATGAAAATATATAAAAGATTTTATATTTTACTGGTGGGTTTTTTTTTGGTTATTTTTGATTAAGGGATAGATTTCATTCACTTCATCTACCTTTTATTATATATCTAGAATCCGCTTCCCCAGTGTGAATGAAAAGGTACGGAATAAAGTCTGCTTATTACTCATTCATACCCAATACATCCTTATCAAATTCCCTAGTAAATTCATAAATTGCAGCTGATATTTTCGTCACTTTTAATGAATATATTAGACTTGAATAAAAGCTTAACAAATATAAAGTTTCCTTAAAAAATATCAGATCTAAGAAAAAAAAGGTTTCAAGGTAGGTTTTCAGCTTGTACTACCATAGGTAAGTATGTCTAATATCTGATCTGTCACAGGTAGATGTGGTACCTGTGAGATTGCTAAAAGCTACCGCATGCAGATAAGTTGCTACTTATATTTAACATGCAAACTGGGGAAGAATATGTCAAATCATCTCCTTTTTGACAAAAAAACCCCACCACAAACCACAAACCGTAAGTCTCTGAAGTCTCATAGGGAGGATATGTCACTTGCAGAAATCCTTAAAGTGGGATTATTTTTCTAGTTTATCATAGACCTCTGGAAGGTTGGAGGTTGTCTGCAATTGCTGCTTCATCAGAATCCACTAGGATGAGGAATAAAACCACAAAAGCAAATAAAAATATCAACAAGAAAGTCCTCCCGACTAAGTTTAAAAGACAGATACTCAAGCTGCCAGGTGCGCATTCTCTGAGGAAGAGATGTGTATTTAAAGAGTGACAGCTGTAGCCCTTGGAGGAATACCCAAACATATTCTGCACATAATGTAATTTACTTGCTCTTGTCTGTGGTCCCCCCTACTTCGCACTGAAAAAAAAAAAAAAAAAAAAA
>Ga0065711_1006236_pt1 | contig 37733 bp, 29 predicted proteins | sample Hoacrofraction12_FD_59098 | JGI IMG/M metagenome (GOLD analysis project Ga0065711, IMG submission 59098) | Hoatzin crop microbial communities from Cojedes, Venezuela - Epithelial fraction 12 v2 (version 2) | ecosystem: Host-associated > Birds > Digestive system > Esophagus > Crop | place...
CCCCCCCCGCCCCCAGCTGTCTGCACCTCCTGGGCTGTAGGATGTGACAGGGTAATGAATCCCTGGGGGTCAAATCCACTGGGGATTCAGGTCCCCTCATGCCAGGAGCCATAAAGTCATGCCCAGCTCTACTCCAGGGAGCTTACAAGCCTCTGCTTGCAGAGGGGACAAATGCAAGATGGGGACACACAGACACGACAGCAGGCTGGAAATGCAGGGTGATGGCATAATAAATTGTAGGATCATAGAATAGTTTGAGTTGGAAGGGACCTTTAAACATCATCTAGTCCACTCCCCCCGCAATGAGCAGGGACATCTACCACTAGATCAAGTTGCTCAGAGTCCCGTCCAACCTGACCTTGAATGTTTCCAGGGATGGGGCATCTACCACCTCTTTGGGCAACCTGTGCCAGTGCCTCACCACCCTTATTGTAAAAAATCTCTTCCTTACATCCAGTATAAATCTACCCTCTTTTAGTTTAAAACCACTACACCTTGTCCTATTGCTACAGGCCCTGCTAAAAAGCCTGTCCCCATCTTTCTTACAAGCTCCCTTTAAGTACTGAAAAGCTGCAATAAGGTCTCCCTGGAGTATTCTCTTCTCACGCTCTGAACAATCCCAACTCTCTCAGCCTTTCCTCCTAGGAGAGGTGCTCCATCCCTCTGACCATTTCTGTGGCCCTCCTCTGGACCCACTCCAACAGGTCCGTGTCTTTCCTGTGCTGAGGGCTCCAGAGCTGGATGCAGGACTCCAGGTGGGTTCTCAAATGGCAAGCAATGTTCTACATCCTTGGGGGGGGAACAAAAAAGCCAACTGAAGACTGATTTCTGTAGGAAACCTGTGCTGATACTTTTTTTTTTTTTAAACAGAACTAAAGCAAATACAAACCTCTGGCACTTGCCAGCGCCCTAACAGCTTACAAGGAGAATGAAAAAGGTACACCTGCAGCCTCCACAGAGGCTGTAACAGCAAACTATTTACACCATATTGTTTCATCCTCTAGGATCCCAGTGTTCACACAGTCGATCTATTCAGGCTTCATTTACTCCCAAAACAAAGACACCAATATGCCCCCAACCGATAAAAAAAAAAAAGCCACATACTGCTACAGCTGCAGCACAGGACTAAAGAACAGAACTGCAATAGACATGAGGAATAAAGGCTTTTCATTGAAACCACCCAGGTTTTGTTCAGTCTTGAGACAAGAGGGCTAAGGGGACATCATATCGCAGCCTTCAGCTGTCAAATGGAGGGTACAGAGAAGACGGGGTCAGACTTTTCTCAGAGGGGAACAGTGACAGGTCAAGAGGCAGCAGACACAAGGTGAAGCATTGGACATTCCAGTTCCGATGGAAACAAGCGAAAGCTCTTTTCACTGCGAGGGTGGTCAGACACTGGAACAGGCTGCCCAAAGGGGCTATGTCTCTCCAGCCGTAGCTCAGCTGGACACAGTCCTCTGTAGCCTGGTCTGACAGGACCAGCTCTGAGCAGGGGCTGGCCCAGATGACCTCCAGAGGTCCCTCCCAACCCGAATTACTCTGTGATTCTTTGAATACTACCTGCCACTCACTATGCCAATCACCCTGAGAAATATCATTACACTGTACATTTTGTTTATTTTTCCCCAGAAATATCTAAGTACAAATCTCCATGCAGGAAACACAAGCTTATGGTACAGCAACAATGTTATTACACACCACCTGCAACCAGCACCACGTGCAATCACATTGTATATGTCCATATAGGTTAAGGCTGTTTCTGCTGATAGTGGACAGGAGCAAGAATCTGCAAACCATTTTCCAGAGAAGTGGCTGTCATCCCACAGTCACCACACCAGACCAAACAGGTAGGGTGGGAGGACACAGGACATAGCAGTAGGAGTGATGCATCAGACTGCGAGCAGAAGAGTTTTCTCCTTCATCTTTGTAGGGTTTGGTGCCCTGGGGAAGCTGGCTCCTCTGACGCTGCTCCCAGCACCCCAGGTGGGATTAATTTCAGTGAAGCTGGGTATTTCTGTTAGCGCAAGAACCTAAGTAAGGTCTCTAGATTCCCTCTGCAGTCTAAGGTGGGAGAGACATGGTCAGGAGACAGTCCATCCCATTGACCTTAGATGCCTCTCTTACAACATTCATTTGACTGACTTTAAAATATGGGATTATGGAATGAGATGAATCATGATCTAGAGGTGCCCGTTTCTTCCCCTTGGCCAGGATAAGGTGTAAACCACAAGATGAGAGGTGAGCATTGCCATTACAGATCTTTAAGGTGGGGGGGTTAGCCTCAGCCCAAGGTTATGCCTGAGAGTCGTACAGGGCCCACACCAGGGATGCCTTCTGTGAGTAGCCAGGACAGGGGACAAGGAGAGCTCTGCTTCAGCTGAACAGCTGCTCCTTGGGCTCCCCAAGCCTCAGTGCAAGGAAGGAATCTGAACATCTTTCCCAGACATTTCTTGGGCTTTGGTGTTCCCCAAAGAGCAATTATGTTCTTCCTAGAGGTTGGCAGGCAGAAGCAGACACGGGCAAAATGCCTCCCTCAAGGTCACCAGTGGTGCGGGGGGCAGAGCTGGGAAAAGAGAGACATTATCATTCTTCTGCTCCAGCCTCTACGCGCTGCCAGCTCATGTTCAAATGCTGGGGGCTGCAGACACACTTTTCAGACCTCTGCTTCAGAGACGAGTTCACCTGCAGGCCAGTGCTTATATCTTTGTATCAGCACCTATCTCAGAGTCTTTTTCTGAGCTTGATTTAACACTGATCCTTTGTCCAGCAGCCTTCAGTTCATCCATTGTCTTGCTCCCAGGTAGTCTTTTTGGGCAAGCGGGGAGATACCGAAACCAAGAGACAGCACAGTGTTTGGTGCCTATGCCAAATGGAAGATCGTAGACCTTGGAAACAAGCTGAGAGTTGTCCGTCTCTCCCTTGTGGCAATTCTTCCACGCCAGCAGCCCCCGCTCCTCTTGTGTTCCTGCAAAAGCAAAAATGAGATTGTTGTGTTTAAAACATTGAAGCAGGTGTTCTGAGCACAGGACCACCCTGTGTGCCTCACACCCACTTCTCAGATCCCGGTAAACTCAGCACAACATACAGATCCCTCGCACTTAAAACCCTTCTAGCTTCAAAGTTCTTTACAAAAATTCACTAACGAGCTTCTAGACAATACCCATCTTCCTGCAAAGGCTTCCAGATAAGCAGTCTTCTCCACTGCTTTCCATGGCGATCCAGCATACCAAGACGGCTTTTCACAAGCCGTGGGGGATGCAAGAACTGTTCAAAGAGGGGAGGGTCATGCAATGCTAGGAAAGCAAGGCTGGGCGTTAACTGCCCAGATACCGCGGAGTCGGGGGAGTCAGCGAGCCAGGACTAGTCAGCCACAGGCATTTACCCTAGCTAAGTGTCTGTAACTGTTGGAGGGGGCGAGTCCCTCTTGGGACAGGGAGTGAGCACACCTCTGAATTCTGCCCAGAGGAGCTGAAGGTCAAGGGCTACAAGAAAATTAATGAGCCAAAAGGAGACTGGCTTTCCAAGAAGCCCGAGACAGTAAAATAACCTGGCTACCAGTGTCCTTCCTGCTCTTTTTCTGTGGCAGAAAAGAGGGTTTCTTCTCCTACTCCTATGCCATCCCTCCCCAGGCTCAATGAAAAGCAGAGGCTCTTTGCTGTCTGTGATGGCCAGATGCAGGTGCTATATCCTATCTTTGGTCATCAGCCTTTCCTACCGCTTTCCACTGCTGTGGCACCAGTTCAGCCGCAGTTTTAGCAGCTCTCATAAGGAGGCATGCGTTGGCTCCTTCCACTTCTTGTAGCTGCCTTTGTCTCTCCTTTCAACCAGCAACAGGGCTCTAGGGTGGCTTTTTCCCTAAAAGACATATTTCCCAAATAAACCTTTTCCTCAGACTGGGTTGTTCCTGAAAAATGAGTTAGTTTTCGATAAGCTGCTGTTTTCCAACCAGAGACCATTTCAGTGATTTCTCCTGTTCCTCACCTCTCTCTGGGAGGAGTTCAGTCACACGGTGTTTCACAGTTGCTAGCACAACTCCTACCCATAGAGCAGTAATCATGAAGACAAAAAATACTAGGAAACAAACCCTAGGGCAGGCACAAGCTAGTAGCCCATTTCAGCAAATCCTACCCGGAATGGTGTTATCAAGGATAAACCCCAGGAGTCCGCCCACAAACATTCCAGTGGTGAGAAGCACCTGGATCACCTGGTCCAGCTGGATGATTCCTAGGGGAAAAACAAAGCTTTGGATGGTGGTGCAGAGAGACGCATGTTTGACCAGCAAAATACCTCATGCCAAGAGGCTGCAAGCTGCACGCTTGTTTAGACATGACTTGCAAATCCCAAAGCAGAGCTTACCATTTGGCAATGCAAGGGAAATTGATCTCACTGCCAGTTTCTGACCTGCAGTTTTATTCTGCATAATTACTCACTGACCCAGCTACTGGTGGTCAGGAGACGACTCATAAATACCTTAAGAACCTATTAACAGTGCAGACCACAGCACTGTCCCAGAAAAAGCCGCCTTCTGCTCCAAACATATTCTGCACCTCCACGACATAACACCAAGCAGTTCCCCACAAAAGCACGAGCTCCCGGTATAGGTATATTTAGCGTGGGATTTCACCACAGTTAATCAGGTGTGATGTTTCTCTGTGAGTGCTAATGGACATGAGCAAAATAGCCCAGTGGCGTAGAGCATCAGCTAGACCATCTATAGGTTGTGTGATTTGTGGGCCCAGCTCTTTGAACAGCCCACCCAGCACGCCATAGGTACACTATGGCCTTTGTGACAAACAAACACATTAGTCACCCAAGACACAACGAAGGGGTAACTGTCGGAGGACTGGAAATTTCAATAAATTGAACTTGATGGAATTTAGTAGGTGAGTCTGCTCTTGTGTTTTGGAAGCACAAAGTTTTATTGTGTGTGACCACGTAATAAAGCCTCATTCATGGAGATCTTTATCGGGAATCAGCCCTGGAGTGTTCTCCTGCACAAAGGCCCATCCCAGGACCGTGTTCCAGGGAAGAGCTCTGCAATCCCTAGCCTGACAGGAATCTGGCGAGGTGCAGTCACTCATCAAGAGCAGAAATTTCCACACCAGACTGTGCATCAGAGCACAGGACAAGAACAGCTCTCCCAGAAAGAAACAGGCAACAGTCAAAGCAGGGTTTTATCAGGAAAAACTGCATTTTAAAAGATTTCTCTGGATCAGCCCTTGCTTCAGTTTTATGCTACAGAAAATGCTTCTGATGTCATTTCTTACCTGTTTCCAGCAGTGTACTATTTTTGTTTGCCCAGTTGGGAACCGTGAGGCCAGCAAATACAGAAAATCCAAAGATAAAGATGTTCCTGGAGGAGTTCATATCCGTGTACTGCACAGAGAAATTTTGCACATTACATCTGGTATTACCCAAATCTGTGGATTACTGTTGTGTTCATAAGACATGCTTGGATGTAAACACCGCATGCAGGAGTGGACCTGGGCAGCATCCTGCTGCTCCTGGGGCCAGCAAGCCCTGCCCCGACCAGGGAGCCCTCGGCGATTTAGCACTGCTGGGTACGTGCCCGCATCTTCACTCGAGGAACTACCAATGCAAATGTTTGCATTTGCTGCAGCGCAGTTATGTCCAGAGGAGGGTCACAAAAAAGATCAGAGGGTTGGAACACCTCTCCTATGAGGAAAGACTGAGAGACTTGGGGCTGTTCAGCCTGGAGAAGAGAAGGCTCCAGGGAGACCTTATGGCAGTCTTCCAGTACCTGGAGGGGCCTACAAGAAAGCTGGAGAGGGACTCTTTACAAGGGCATGTAGTGATAGGACAAGGGGTGATGGCTTCAAGATGAAAGAGGGAAGATTTCAATTAGATGTAAGGAAGAAATTCTTTACTATGAGGGTGGTGAGGCACTGGACCAGGTTGCCCAGAGAAGCTGTGGATGCCCCCTCCCCAGAAGTGTTCAAGGCCAGGTTGGACAGGGCTTTGAGCAACCTGGTCTAGTGGAAGGTGTCCCTGCCCATGGCAGGGGGGTTGGAACTAGGTGATCTTTAAGGTCCCTTCCAACCCAAACCAGTCCGTGATTGTATGATTCTATGATGCTATGACTTAGCCTGGTAAGAACCAGACTTCAAACAAAAGTCCTCTTCTCTAGGGATGAAACAGCACTCGCACAGCTGTTACCTGCAAATTGGAAACCCCCACTGCCGTGATAACTCCGAACATCACAAGGAACATGCCTCCGATCACGGGGGTGGGTATGCTGGCAAGCATCGCCCCGACTTTCCCGAAGATGCCGCTCAGGAGCATGGCACAGGCCCCAGCAATGATCACCATTCGACTCCCTACCTGGGGCAAGAGGAAGAGGAGGCTGTCACACACCGACTGGCGCAGAGAGGCAGGCGATGGCGGGCTCCAGCGCCAGCCCACTGGGCAGGGGTTGCACCTCAGGCTGAAGCACTCAATGGCACGTTCAGTCACAGGTTCAGATGCAGCCACCGGTGTGCTGGGATGCTCACGCTGCGCAGGAAGCATCTATATTTGCAGACTAGTAAATATTTATCATGAAAGGTACTTTGAGAGCAATCATGGATCCACACCTCTTTACTTGATGTTATCCTCTTTCCTACTGTTGTCAGGAATTTAAGTTCGCTGTTAAACAAAAAATTTGCTATTAAATTAAGAGCACAGTAATCCCCACACACAGCTTTGCTCCTGCTCCAGGCTAGAAATGTCCTGGGAGACCCACAGACTGGAGCTGCAACCACCCAGTCAGTTCGCTGGACAACCCTTCCACCAGGGTTTGGATTGCCACCTAAAAATGGCTTTCAGCTAGGTCTCCCACACTGATCCCTCCATTGTCTGGAGACCAAGATTTGGGAGAGCAGAGCTGGCCAGGCTGGCTGCTTGATACAGCCTTTCCATGGTCAACAAGTGGCTAATAAGCAGCAGAGAAGTCTCTTAGTCTGTCTCTATCTCTCGTCACCCATCTAGCTTCAGTAAAACCATTTTTTTCTCACTTTTTTTCCCTAGAAGAGCCAGGGTGGCCTTTTCTTGCTTGGGCCCTACAACAGAGATGGGATGAAGCACCAAGCCATTCCTTTCATTCAGATCTGTTAGAGCATGCAAATGGGAAAGAAAAGGAGTATCTGCCAAAAAAAGGGATGAAAAAGACATTTACAGACTATGGAAACTAAAAAGAAAAGCAGCAATATTTATTAGATTTTCAATTCAAGATATGCCTGGCCACACCAAAACTTGGACAGCTTAAAGAATTGTGCCAAGATTTACAACTTTCCTGTCTTCGGCAAGGGAACTCTGTAATCCTCTGCAAACATTTTACAATTCAATTAAATATTTTATCCCTCCCTTTAAATCTCTGAGGAATGTCATATTTACGTGAAGGGCTTTCTGTGAATCCTTTCACATTCCCAGTAACTAGTAGTGTCTCTTTTTGAGTATTTTTTTAAATATGTCCCTTTAAAATATTTTAAGTCTTGCTTGATTGTGAAAGATAAATGAAAAAGATTTGGTGGGAAGTTTCAAAATAAGATCATGCATTGCCTTCAGGTGGGCTTTTTATATTCTTTGTCCTTGTCTTTATATTCTTTGGTTCCTTTATATTCTTGGGCTTTTATATTCTTTGGCTTGGGACATCATTACCATCAAAACTGTAATTTAATAAAGCCAACAGACCTGTTTGTTCCAGGATTAGAATGAAGCTTCAAATTCTTAATTTGCCAATATGTTGAATTACCCAGTATATGGAGTTGGCCTTAAAGGCAAATTACCTAATCCACTGATACCACAACTGTGAGCGTGTGCCGCTAAAGTCTCTAGTTTAGAGTTTGTTTCAGTTATGTCAGGAAAACAAGAAAATCAGTTCTCTTTCTTAAGGTTGAAGAAACTGCACAGTTCCAGACTATCTGCATAGTGACTCTTTGGTCTTTACCTCTCCTTAAAAATCCTCTTCTTGGAAATGAAACCTCAGTACTGGCATGCTGGGATTGATAAAGCAGCTTAAACATAGGTGCCTGGTGCCATTTAAGATGTTGCATCTTGGCAGCTTCTGGCAGCTTCTCCTTGCCCCTGTGGATATCTGAGATCTCCAAAAATGTTTCAGGTGGTGCTGAACAACTCTGTTTAAGCAGAGGAAACAAGTCCCTTGTGTTTCCATTTGTTATGGAGAAATGTGTTTCCCATGTAAAAACCAAAATGAAATCTGCCTTGTGTTCTCAGCATCCCAGCCAGAGTCTTTACACTGATTTAAGGTTGACTGAGATAAGACTGTATTTTCTGCCCTCTGAATTGTGAACAAGGTGGGATCGAAGAGAAACATCTCTTCTGAATCAGCAAGGATGGCATGTCCACCTGAAGGACTTGGTGTACATGGGGAGAACATGTCCTGTAATCTGACAATTACGAGTCTGGGCACTTCTGCACTATGCGACATCCCATACATACAGTGTACGGAGCAAACTACAGGTCAGGAAAGAACGGGCTCAGGTATATGGTCAACATGCACAGGTTTCATAGTGACAAGGTATATGGAGTGACAGGCTAAACTGGACTCCATGCAGACATCCAGACAGCCCTTGCTGCTGGAAGCAGCCACCTTGGTCAAACACTAACGCTTCAGTCTGTGAAAAATGGTTATTGTGAGTGAGGTTTACAAAATCCAGTGAAATAAGCAATATTATACAGTGGGAGCCATAAGTCAAATTCTGCATTTATTTACTGGCTCACAGATCTGCTGACATGACATTGCTTATTTGACAATGATTTAAAAATGTTCTCCAGTTGGCTGCTGGATGTAGCCATCCCCTGGCTGTAAAGCTTAGTGAAAATCTATGATCTGATTGTCAGCTTATCTCTGGAAATTTCTTTCCCTTATAAGAGCAATAACATACTCAAGGGATTCACAAAACTTGATAGAGAGGTAAAAATATAAACCTTTGCCATCACATTTTATAATCCCAAAGAAATAGTCTACCTTTCACAAGATTGCCATCCTCGGGTTATAAAAATTCTGTGATTTGAAGCCCTATTAAATATTTTCTTTTTCTTTCTTTTCCCTCTCCTCTCCTCTCCTCTTTGTAAATATATTTAGGAAGACAGACAGACAGACAGTCTTTGATAAAGTCATTCCTCAGAAGGTTCCCAGGTTAGCTCCATTGTAACATGCTCTCTTTAGTCTCACCTAAGCCAGGTGCGCTCGTCCGACAGCGCAGACCATGGGCAGAGGAAGAGAGGGAGTGACTGCCTCTGTCAGGTGATTCGTAGTGCTGCTACTGAGGTGGTCACCAATTTGTCAGGGGACATTTTTCATATATACCCATGTGCACCACTCCTTTGTACACACACCCCTGGAGGAAACCTCCAGGAGGGCCAGGGCACCACAGCCACCCTGCTGCAGCAAGGCTCACCTTGGTGATGCCCAGGGCTCCCACGTTCTCGCTGTACGACGTGGTTCCGTTCCCTGTCCCCCAGGCCCCGGCGAGGAGGCAGCCGATGCCTTCCACCCCTATCCCGCGGCTGATGGCGTGCTTTGGCGGCGGTGGGGCCCCGGACAAGCGGGCGCAGGCATAGTAATCTCCCACAGACTCCAGCATGGAGGAGATCACCCCAGCTAAGATGCCGAATATCCCAGCCAGGCTGACAGTTGGCACTCCCCACTGACCTGCAAGGAAAGAGCTCGGTTCAGGTCGGGAGGGCACATTTGCCCTGAGATCTACTGCAGGGGGCGGGGGCAGAACAGCAGGGAGGCTTGCGGGTGTTTGCCTGATTTTTGGCATTTCATCTCCCCCTGCAAGCCATAAGCAGAGGTGCCAGCTAGACCAGGGAGCAGCACGGCAGGATGGGGAAAGGGGGGGCAGTGGTACCTGGGTAGGGCAGCTGAAACCAGGGAGCCTGGGACAAAACGTCCCCGCGGGTGTCCGTCCGGGCCAGGTGGCCGTAGGCAGTGGGGTCCACAGGGAGGACGTCAGTCACCGTCAGCACGTAGCAGAGCAGCCAGCTCAGGGAGAGCCCCAGCAGCACCTGCCCATCACATGCAGCAGTGGGGTTCGGTTAGGGCATGGCCATGTCTCCAGCACAGTTGTGGGGGACAAAGTGTCTCCCTTCCTGACCCTTTCCCCTGCACATGGGATGGAGGCAGAGGGATAGCAGGGGGTCCTGGTGGCTTTCCCTCCCCATATATAGGGCCATGGGGACCTTCTCTCCCTGTGCCCCCTTGCCACAGGCTGGGCTGGGAAGCACTGACTCGGCTGGAGACGAGTGGAAAGAGCCCAGACAGCCCGGGGTGGGTGAGGCCAGTCCCTCTGCCATGGCCACTGGGTCTCCGGGAACCCCAACGTACTGGGAAGATCTGGAAGAGGTAGACTGGGGAGAAGCGGCACTTCTTGTCTCTCTGGTAAGACGGCAGCGGCACAGGGACATCTTTCAGGTACTGAGAGAACAGAACTATGAAAAAAATAGTCCTAGAAGGAGGGAAAACCAGACCATGAGACAAAGTGGTTCTGAGCTGCCCGCCTGTCCCCACATTAACTGCAGACCCGCTACCCGAGGACCCAGGATTCCAGAGGACCCCAAAAACCAGGCTCTCGGCACCAGAGGGTGGCTCCCCACTCCCCAGCAAGCCTGGGGTGGAACAAACTTTCCATCAGGCTCTACCAACACCTCTGCTGCATTTGCAAAGATTTTCTTCCAACTTTTGTTTCAAAACCGACCCCCCCAATGGTGCATCACTGAGTATCACACGGTTCCAAGAGCTTAAAAATTACACTTGAGTAAAAGAAAAACCTGGGAGATGTGCAAGGTCCAGGGAGGCTATGTAGGAAACTGTCCCTGAACCTCTATGTAACTCAGATATACTGGAAATATACGATTTATTGGTTTCCCAGTTTCAGGTTTACCTGTGCTGCTCTGCAAGCGTCAAAAAGCTCCTACATGGCACAGACAAAAGAAAGAGGATTTGATTTGGTTGTGCAAGTCCCCACTCTGAGAGAAAAAAACACGGTGGGACTCTGGGGCTGCACGTGGTGCCCAGAGAGCCCCCTTGGCCAGCCACGAAGGAGAAAGCATGGCTGTCCGGTCTGTGAGGGCTGCGCAGTGTAGGGGTCCTCCAAGGCAGGGGTGCCCACACGTGCCCCTAGCAGTACCCAGGGCTTGTTCTGGTGGAAGCAACCATGACAGCTCCTCTCCCATCCTTCATGTAGGATGCACCTCCCGCCAATGGCAGCACAGCTGGTCCTGTCTGCCCTCAGTGTGTCTTCCCCCCAGAAAGGGCAACCAGCTGAAGCTGGAGGCTGCAATATGCAGTGAGAGCGCAGGGACTGGGCACCCCACCTTGGTTATTGAGCTGGTAGAAGACCTGGGACATTTTCCTCTTGTTAACCAGGCCTCTGAAGGGGTCCTCATTTTTTTATAGCAAATCTGAATTTTATATATCAAGTGAATTAATACGGATAGGATTTGGTGAGAAATCAATTGCACCAGTTGAAGTGCACCAACAGTGCATGGAAACCTGGTAGTCATGAAAAAGTGACGAGCTATAGGTGCAACACTGACTGGCAAGCAGAATACCAGCAGTGCAAAGGAGAAGTTAACCTCACCTCTCTTCAAAAATACGCCATGACATACAGTCAAAGGTTGTCTGTCAATCACAATTCAAAGCACTGAATGACTGGAGGCAGAAAGTCTGAGGAGGAACTGGTTTCCATTTGTGATTTCTAAAGCTACAGAGCCCAGACAGACTGCGTCAGTGCACATTTTGTGCATTTGCATTAACAAAGGTGCTCGGCAGGCTTATGAGTCACTGCAGACCCCTCATCTATCTCGGGTAGGTGTCGCTGCTTATTATTCATGTCACCCGACACATTCCATTAACAAACGCCATTTTCAGCTGCCTATATTCTGCCTAACTTTACCCATTCAGGATGAAAATTTCCATGGAAAACGTCTGCCTCAGGCCAAATATTTCTGGAAAAATATATCCCAACCCTATTTCAAAGAGTGATGTTCAGGTAATAGACATAGTATATAACCCGCGTTGAGAAAGTCATTTTGCCTTGAGCAGTAGCAGGGTCTGCTTATTACCTGGAGCAGAAATTTAAGATTTAGTAGAACTTGTTCTTTGGGGTAAGGGATATTGCTCTTTCTCACAAAAATCTGCTCAACTATGATGAGTCTGTAACAATGATCATTCATCCCAGCTCCCAAGCAGTCAGCAGAAACATCTCAGGCTTTACCATTTGCAGCCCATAAAGATTTTGAGCTTTCTGAGTATGTCCAGGCCTTGCTCAGCGATGCACCATCACCAGGGAGCAAGTGAGCATGCACTAGACCAATTTCTTGAGGCAACAGTGGGTACTGCCCGTCATGGAGGCTCTGGGATGTGATGGGCTGGACAGCCAGGCTGAGACCACCTGGCTTATGTCTTCTGCCTTCTCCATCACCCCTCTCCCCCTTTGCTTAATGGCACCCACAGAGCATGGAGGCAGCAAAAGAGGACAAAAACTCAGACAGCTCAAAGCACAATGATCAGGTTGGGGCTAAGGTGTGAGTCGTGGAAGAAAGGACTGGGATTAGCACGGGTAGAAGATGGTACAGAAATGAACAGGACAGAAAGAGTGATCAGGGTTGAGAACAGGGACATGGGCTGGAGGGCTAAGACTCCATTAATCAAGCAGCACAGTTAGACAAAGAGGTCAAGTGAGGGACTGAATTAGGAGCCACTGACTAGAGAAAGGAGGCAGAAAACAGAGGTAGTCCAGACAAGGACATACATTTTGAAGGAAAAATTCAGACTGGCTAAGCAAAAGGGCTAGGACAAATCGTCAGAGCTGGAGAACAGGACAAGAAGCCAGAGATGTGGTGGGAGAAATAATGGTGAAAGAAAAGCTGGGGACAGGCAGGGCTGGGGGTCATATGTGGTCCTGGTGGAAGAAACTGTCTAAATGAGGAACTGGTGGTGGAGAAGAGAGGTGGCTTTCAGGACTTGGGAAGGCAGGTGCATGGAGGAGGAGAGAACAAGAGAGAAGTGGACTGGAAGCACATTCCCACAACAGTGCACTACCTTCCCGGGGCTGCAGTCAAGCTTGGCCACTGGGTCTCCAAAGGCAGCTCTGAAAGCACTAGCAAACTGATGGGACGCCATGGAGAGGATAACAACCTACTCCTGTTGCAGGTTATCTGAAGTTGAAGTCTGCATTAGGGACCTGAAGGTGCCAAATCTGCAGGGGAGCCATGCAGCGGCACTTCTACTTTTTTAATTCATTTCTGAAATACCAAGGAGATTCTGCCACTAAGCACACTCTTACACTCACACACAAGGGCATGCACACAAATATCCCTGAAAGAGCACTCAATGCTGCAAAGCCACATGCACAGACATTTTCAGAACCCCCCAGGCGTTCTGTGGAGAAAACAATTCCTCCTTATCATGTGAAAACAATACATAAAGCACCAGCTATTCTACCTCAAGGAATACCTAACTCTGAGTGCCCAACTTTGTCATCTGAAGAATGTTTTTTCAGCTTAAATAATGGGTGTGTAAGACAGTGTGCATAGACAACTGCGATGGAGACTGCCCCCAGGAACCACACACAGGAAAGACTTCTTTCTCTGCTGACCTATGAACTTTGGATTTTCACAAAAATCAGATTTTTTTAAACTCTTTCTTCAGGTTTTCCTTTGTGGCTGAGGGCTCTAACCTCCATGGGGACAGAGGGGGACAGACTGGTGACTATGCCACACTGCTGTCTTGCACAAGCCTGCCACATGTTAGCGCTCAACAAATAAACCTTGAACCCAGGGGAACCCTGCTACAGAGAGCGACACTTTATTTCACATTAGAGGTAGGTGGTTAGTCTATACTCAGCCTTCCCATGGGGAAGTGAGACTTACATGAATGCTATGCCCCAGTGCTGCCCAGCCTCGTCCCCCGCCGAGTCAAAGAGAGGTAGCGCAACCAAGGTGATGGTGGGGGCAATTGTCAGGGGGCCAATGAACCTCATCAGAAATCCGATCAGGCCAGAAAATCCAATGAAGATTTGAAAGCAGGAAGCTACAATGATAGCTCCTTGCACCTGGAAAAATGGAGGAAGACAGCAGAGGTTGAAAGGAGCTTGAGGTGTTGAGCCTTTCCTTCATAAGTCATTGCAAATCTGGTGTGAGAGCCAAGCCCAGCCTCCACTGACAGACCGGCACAGGGGCTTCCCACAGACTACAGCAAAGTCTGACAGAGCGCTACTTGTGGGGAAGGACCACCAAAGTACCAGCTCACCAACTGCCCCTTGGCTGATGGATTGAATCCTCACTAGGGCTACTTTTGTTCCAGAGACCCCCTCCTCCTTGTCCTCTTGGGCCACCCAAGCATGCATCAGTTTCCCTGCAGTCTCTCTTCCTGCTCCCCCAAAACACAAGGCAAAAGCTCTGGCCCCGAAAACAGGAGTAGGGCCATGGTCTCTGCTCATGTGCCATCTGGGAAGGGCTTGGGGCACTTCAGCACACTGGTAGGGCAGGTGGGTCATTACAGCCTCTGTTTTTTTCTGAGTATTAGTTTCCCTCTGGGGACACATTTATCACCCTGAGCTCTCCTGTGTTTGACAGTCACTGCTAAGTAGCCAGCAATTACATCCTGAGATGCCCTTCGCTGCTCACGTCAGCTCCAGGCAGGGGACTTGGGTGAGGCTGCTCTCAGCCCTCACAGATTTGGTGATAAACCCAGGCTGGGTCTTCCATGGTGCTAAGCACCTTCCCTTCCCCAGCTCGAAAGAGAAGAGAAACAGAGGGACTGGGATGAAGCACCCAGCCTGAAAGGAGAAGGCAGCAGTGCCCTTACGATAAATCTACGTGTATCCATAGGGAGGACAGCCTGTGCTGCACAGCAAATCCGTCGTGAGTTCGCAACGCTTCCCTAGGGCTTTGCAAAGCACCCCAATGAATGGATCAATAGAGGCAAATTTAGCTACTTACTCTGATAAGGCAATAGATGTAGAACAAGGCAGTGAGACTCCTGACCTTTCCTCCTCTCTTTTGACTACCTAAGAATGCATTTTTCCTTAATATTTACAGTAAGTTCTGCCCTTGCATTTCTTTTTTACTAGGTTTGCTGTGCTTAGATAGAGTCCCTTCCTTGGAAACATCTTCCCTGCCTTCCTTCCTCAAAGCGAACCATGATTCATGGAGAAGGGATCTGTCTGGACCCGTGGACACTTTGCAGGGACCATAAACCACCCAAGGTCTGCATGTCCGCTGTTCAGCAGCAGTGAAGCACCTGTTTTTTTTCCAGAGAATAGATGCTTAGGAAGCTGCAACATGGTGAGGGTCAAGGTTCATTGGGGATGGAGAGTTCTCCAGCAGTGATGGCCCTGCCATGGTCAGGCACTTTTCTAAAAGGAAGCAGCCCCGATACAGAGCAGGTGCCACCGAAAATGTAATATACCTCTCGCATCCGCGTCTGCCAGACTTCGATGAAGTCTGGTGAAGAGGCATTCACTAGGGTAGCATTCTGTGTCCAGGCAGGGCACTTCCACTTGGGGAGAGACAGCATGGCCAGGGTGGGGGTCAGGAATGCAAAAGTCCCTCCTTGAATAATAGGCAACCTGGAAGGAGAGCAGAGGGAAAAGATGACGAGCAAGAATGCTAGAAACCCACCTCCATAGGGGTGAGAGAAAGGAAAGCAAAACAAATTCAAAAAATCACTCTGCCCATGGCCTCTGGCACTATCTTTTGAATTGTTCTGGCAGGTCCCCATCACTGACCACGGGCGGGAATTGCTGCCCATTCCACTGAAGAGCAACGACCCAGGGAGAAGAGCTCAGGTACAAACACCGACAATGGAGGGGTACATTGGTGCTGCGGTCAAACCCTGCTACCCTGCATTAAGGAAAATCCGTCCTCTGAATGTGTGACAAGACCTCAGACCTGCACAGAGTAAAACGACAGCCAAAGGAAAAAGCTGGAGGAGGGGGGAAGACCAAGGAAGAAAGATGGCAAGACTGAAGAAAAGCTCAGCATCAACCTAGGCCCAAATCTTGCCAATATGCAATTGCTTCCTCTGTCCCCTTCAGCTGCCTCAATTTTCTTCACAACCTGCTCATGAACACAAGGACATGCGCTGGCTACTCCCAACTCAAATGTGAGTTGGCTTTTAGTGCAGTTTTTTAAAGCTAATGACTCTGTCCTGTTTGCACCGGCACTGGAAAGGAGACCTGCACGGACAGGACAGGTCTGAGCACGCTGGCTGGGTGAGACCTTGGCTCTCCCCCAGGCTGTGTATCTCCTGGCTTAGAGTAACCCTCGCCCTGGAAACCCCCCAGGCTAGCAAGGAGCTTGCATCTCTGGAGGCGCTCAGCACTGCCTTTGCACAGAGCTTTGTACAGCAGAGCCAGTGCTCCTGTGAGCTACAACGGCCTCTTCTCCCTCCACGCAGGGAGAAATGGAAACAGGAGCCACCGCAGGCATTAAGCCCTCCCCCGTTGCAGTGCAAGTTGTTTTGGCCATTCCTCTAGGATGCTTGAAGAACCCAAAGCTGCCCAAGGGCACAGGCTGGCACAGCTGCTCTGAACAAGCTGAGGGAAACCTCTGAGGTGCCTTGTCTTCCTTCACTTAGGAATTGCTCCTGGCAGCAGCCCCCAAAGGAACCTCTCCTTGCACCAGGAGCTCTCATGGTGCCGGCTCAGAAAAGCAGCAGCGCAGCGAGCCAGGTGAGTGCTTTGGCAGGGCACGGATTTCCCTGAACCAGAGGCATTTCCACCATTGTCTGGAACGTACTGGAAAATACAAGATTGCATAGCTGTAACAGCACCATGTCTCTGTCACCTAAAACAAATATTTATACCACTGCAATTACTCATGCCATGCGCAACCAAAGCACTGTGGGTGCTTAGCCAGTAAGTTATATTTGAATATCAAGTCATCTGTGGAGTCACTTATTTATGGCATTCTGCCAAACATGTTGCAGCCTTCAAAGGCTGGGCAAGGCAAAAAACAAACAAAAAGAAACAGAGAAGGCCCAGTGCCACCACTGTTAAATTAACAATAGATTTATAGCTCCTGCTGCGTTGGCCTGCAAGCTCTTTCACAGCCGGTGCTGGCATGGGTGGGCTCAGAGCAAACTGGAGTGCCGAGGTGATGCATAGCGGGCATGCTGAGCTCTTTCCAGGGAAAGCTGCAGGTTTAGAGAAGGAAAAGTTACGCTCTGATCATCACTACACGATGTCCAAGCATCTGCTAAGGGGTCTCGCCATAATGGCAAGTCACCGGTGTCTCCCTTCAGGAGCCTCTTGGATAGTGTGTCCAGTGACCGTCTGGGACCTGTCACTGCTTTTTCATGCTCTGTAACACAAACGAGCTGCAGGTTGCAGTGCGTCGGGCTTTTTCCTTGGCTACCTCTTCTGAAGGGCTGCTCCCAAACTGCACTTGCTTTTGCTGGGAACCTCCCCACCTCCATGGCCAGTTCCCATCCATTCGTTCACGTGTCAACATTGTCTTTTGGCCAAAACGGTTTCTCCCTGTCTGATTGCCCCCCACTTCTCTCCCAGACTGGTTGCAGGCTGCAGCTGCACCCCTCCGAGCCGCCACTTTGCCAGGCTAACCAGGCCAGCCTCTGTAAGAAGAACGGTCTCCCTTCCCTGTGCCACAGTAACAGATTGTCTCCATACCTGTTCTCTGAATTAGTCTTTCTTAGACATGGACACTGGGAACTGTGCAGAGCACTTAGCAGAGGGCTCCCCAGGGCCTTGGAGAATGGCACAGATGTTTTCCAGGAAAAAGCATCCCCTCCAACTCGTTATTTACCATTTTTCTCTCTGTCTTTTGCGGACTCATAGTTATAAACTACTACAGCATTTGAGAATACAGCAAAAGGAGAAAAAATAAACTACTTCCAGCTGTCTCCTCAGGCTTGGTTTGCCTCTGGCCACACTGCAGGCTGGGTCCCACCTTTCCAGCAGGAATGTCCTCACGCATTACAGTTGGGGCCAGCAACAAGGCAATTGTGTCCTCAGCACAGCAAAAGCCACTCAAGCTTATCCTGCGGGAACAACTCCTTACCACTTCATTTGATCTGTTGTTCCTCATTTAGCTATTCAAGCCACAGGAGAGGCTCCCTGCTACTCTTTCATCGTCGGCTAACAGCAAGGAGCGGACGTCACGGCTCTCGGGTATTCACCGAGGCATTTGGGAGGTGCCTGGGAGGACTCCAGCCTGAATCGCACCAGCAGCCACAGCTACAGTTGTGCACACCAGTGCACCCCAGCCTGAATTTCACCAAACTGAGAAGAATCAGATTCTCTCTTTTTCGTGGCCAGGGTGTTTGCCTTGCTCCACTAAGCAATGTAGGAGAAGGGGAGCACCCTCCAGGGAGAGATTTGCCTACAGCCACTTCTTAATACAGACAGAGATGGAAAAGTTGCACTGGGGAAAGAAACAGGAGTGAAAACATTTTGTGGAGCTGGCAGTTGACCAGTGATTTGATGGTAGAAGAGTTTTAAACAGGTCCCTCAGATTTAGAAGCCAAAGAATGTGTGATTTTTGCCTTTGAAACAAGAAACATGGGTTCTCATCATATTGGAGGAAAGCCTGTGGAAAGAGAGAGGCAGCCCAGAATCATGACAAGGGGAACAAAAGAAATTTTGTAAGGCCATCAAAGATACAAGGTCTTTGTGGCAAGGGAGAGTGCTTGCAGTCACGTCTCTTATTAAGTACTTCACTTTCCGGGTAGTGAATGGCAACTCCACGCTCATCTCCTCACCACTGGCTCTTCAACATCTCAGCAGCAAAGAGGATTTACCTTGCTTACACTCAGATGGTGTCATGAATCCCTGAGCATGGGAAGTAGTACCGCTTAACGGGATATGCTGCAGAGCTCCTCCCTGAGTCCCTAAGGGGTGGCAGACGGGCTCTGATTTCTCCCAATTACGCCCCACCCCAGAGTTTCTTATAGGCTCTGTGCTCCCTTGATCTTGGGACCAGATCAGATGAGTCCTGCCCCAGCTGGAGGATCGCTGGGGTAAGGAGAAAGCAGCTACAGCTTACTGCATGTTTCAGTGCTGTATTATTTTGTAGGACAGATTCCTTATAAGCTCAAAGGTACATCAAGTACCAGGAGATGCAAAAGTCAGAACAGCAAGGTAGCCCCGTACAGCTATCGCGCACAGTGATTTCAGGGTGCTTTGGCATGTGCCCTGATTGCCCAAGGGTAGCAAATGACCGTCACTGACAGATAAACTCTACAGCAGACTGGTGGTCGAGGACCTGGTAACTTCATCTACAAACTGTTTTGTCACATGTCCCATTTCTTGCATTTGGCCTACCTGACTCCAAAGAGGACTTGCAGCAGGGTGCAAATCCCTGAGACAAAGAAGATGGTGCTGATCAGGTGGCTCTGGGTGAGGAGGTCGTGCTGGAGGCAAAGCTCTTTGGCGAGGATCAGCGGGATGGCTACGAGACCTCCCATGGCTGTCAGGAAATGCTAGGAGCCACAGAGAAAGACTGGGTGAAGAAGAACACAGAACTGGCTGTATATTACTACCGTGTTGTCGGGGGAAAACTAAAAGTAACTCATAGATTTGTGTTTGGGCAGTACTACTATTACCCGTTCTCTTTTTTGGCAACTTCAATGCAATGTCAGGCGCTGTTCCAAAGCTCCTACAAGAACTGCAGTGCACCCCGCAAACTCTCACACTTTCCATGCCCAAAGACCTTTTGTAGTGGTATGGACTCCCCAGACCCATGTCGGACACAACCAGTTTATCCCCAGCACCTGCAGACAAAGCTGTCCGGGCCACTCTTCCAGGAAGGTGGGGACATCCCACGGTAGGGAGAGAGAGCAATCAGGCAAAGCTAGTGCAAAAGTTTCAGTCCATCTGATTTCCACCACAAAGGATAACGTAAAAAGTTGGCAGATTGGAGCTACCCATTCTTTACTATCAGTAGATTTTACCACACAGTGTATTTATGGACAACCATAAAAAATGGATGCCAAAGAATGGAAAGCACAGGAATTGCATTTTTCAGAAGAGTCACAGACATATTTCTACAATGATCTTCAGTTAATTACCAAATGTGAAAACAATTTTTCAAACTTGTTTTTGCTTTAAATGTTAACCTCAGTTGTTAATTCTTACCTGAGAGCACAGGACAGCAGTGGTGGGAACCGGTGGCACTCAGAAACTCACTGTGCTCCTTAGAGGCATGTTTTCTTAAAATTATGATGCAGATGTGTTCAGAAAAGCTTGGTTTAATACATTTTCAATTTGAGATAACCGTTTAAGGAAATAAAGTACAAAATGATCACCAAGCTTCAAGCACAGTCCGTCGTTACCTAAATCACTTTGAGGTCTCTCTTCCCTGAGGCTCCGTTGGTGGTATTCGGTCATTTAACACACCTGGGCATGGACTCCAGCCAAAGCAATGTGGGCTCTTCTGATGAGTTTTTATTGCCATGGGAAGGCAGAAGTTCAGAAGCCCTTAGACATTTGGCTACCTTCAGCTGAGGGAGCTGACCTGTTCTTATTAACTATTTGGCCCCAGCCCTGGGACTCTGCCTTCCCATTTGCACTTCAAGGGGCACAAAGGAGCTGTGGGCACAAGGATACCACGCTGTGCTCAGGAGGCAGTGGGAAGGACTTGAGTCCACCGAGATCCAGCCCTACAGCTCCATTCATGCCCAGTGAAGGTGAAGCACTCCCAGATTCAGCTTTGACCCCCCATTAACCAGCTGAATAACCATTAAACTTCCACCCACCCGCAGCCTCCACCTGCTCCCCCGTCACACCTGAATGCCCAGCAGGATGCACAGGTACCAGGGGGGCACGTCCGTGACAGTGTAGGCAAGCTTGCTGCTGCCGTGGCCCTTGTCACCACCTTCCTCTGGGCCCCGGGCAGCGCGGTCCGGCAAGGAGCAGTAGTGGCTCCCATCTTCACCCTGGCAAACAGGAGAAACCCTTCTTTAGCCACAGCCCGGCCCCGCAGGCACCCAGCAGCTGCACTCCACATCTTGCAGGAACACCTTGTAGGTAGCTTTCAACAAGGGCAGGATAAAAAGAAAAGCAAGGAGGGGAAATTAAAACGAATGTAAAAACATCTATGGAAAATTTTTACATGCATAGAATCATAGAATCATAGGTTGGAAAAGACCTCTAAGATCATCAAGTCCGACCATCCACCCAACACCACCATGCCTACTAAACCATATACCGAAGTGCCATATCTACAGGTTTTTTTGAACACCTCCAGGGATGGGGACTCAACCACCTCCCCGGGCAGCCTGTTCCAATGTCTGACCACTCTTTCAGTGAAGAAATTTTTCCTAATATCTAATCTAAACCTCCCCTGCCACAACTTGAGTCTGTTCCCTCTTGTCCTATCCCTTGCTGCTTTGGAAGAGAGACTGACACCCACCTCGCTACAGCCTCCTTCCAGGTAGTTGTAGAGTTGTCTCTTCTCCAGACTGAACAGTGACTCAGCCACTCCTCACAGGACTTGTTCTCTAGACCCCTCACCAGCCTCATTGCCCTGCTCTGGACATGCTCCAGCACCTCAATGTCCTTCTTGTAGTGAGGGGCCCAAAAGTGAACACAGTACTCGAGGTGCGGCCTCACCAGTGCTGAGTACAAAGGGACAATCACCTCCCTACTCCTGCTGGCCACACTATTCCTGATACAAGCCAGGATGCCTTTGGCCTTCTTGGCCACCTGGGCACACTGCTGGCTCATGTTCAGCCGGCTGTCGACCAACACCCCAAGGTCCTTTTCTGCCAGGCAGCTTTCCAGCCATTCCTCCCCAAGCCTGTAGCGTTGCATGGGGTTGTTGTGACCAAAGTGCAGGACCCGGCATTTGGCCTTGTTGAACCTCATGCAGCTGGCCTCGGCCCATCGATCCAGTCTGTCCAGATCCCTCTGCAGTGCCTTCATATCCTCAAGCAGATCCACACTCCTGCCCAGCTTGGTGTCATCTGCAAACTTACTGAGGGAGCACTCAATCCCCTCATCCAGATCATTGATAAAGACATTAAACAAGACCGGACTCAAAACTGAGCCCTGGGGGACACCACTCGTGACCAGCCCCAGCTGGATTTAACTCCATTCACTATCACTCTCTGCGTTCAGCCATTCAGCCAGTTCTTTATCCAGCAAAGAGCACACCCAACCAAACCATGGGCAGTTAGTTTCTCCAGGAGGATGCTGTGGGAAACAGTGTCAAAGGCCTTACTAAAGTCCAGGTAGATGACATCCACAGCCTTTCCCTCATCCACTAGGCGGGTCACCTGCTCACAGAAGGAGATCAGGCTGGTGAAGCAGGACCTGCCTTTCACAAACCCATGCTGGCTGGGCCTGATCCTCTGGTTGTCTTTCACGTGCCCGGTGAGCACACTCAAGATGAACTGCTCCATAATCTTGCCCGGCACCGAGGTCAGGCTGATAGGCCTGTAGTTCCTGGGATCCTCCTTCCGGCCCTTCCTGTAGATGGGTGTCACACTGGCGATCCTCCAGTCATCTGGGACATCCCCTGTTAGCCAGGACTGCTGATAGATGATAGAGAGTGGCTTGGCCAGCCCCCTCTGCCAGTTCCCTCAGCACTCTTAGGCGGATCCCATCCACCCCCATAGACTTGTAAGCATCGAGGTGGCATAGCAGGTTGTTAACTGCTTCCTCCTGGATTATGGGAGGTTTGTTCTGCTCTTCTTCCCTATCTTCCAGTACTGGGGGCTGACTATCCTGGGAATAACCAGTCTGACTATTAAAGACTGAGGCAAAGGCATTAAGTACCTCAGCCTTTTCCTCATCCTTGTTGACAATATTTCCCCTCGCATCCAATAAGGGATGGAGACTCTCCTTGTCTCTCTTTTTGTTGTTGATGTACCTGCAAAAACATTTTTTGTTGTCGCTTACAACAGTGGCCAGCCTGAGTTCTAGCTTGGCTTTTGCCTTTCTAATTTCCTCTCTGCATGACCTAACGAGACCCCTGTACTCCTCTTGAGTCACCTGCCCTTTCTTCCATAGATGATAGACCCTCCTTTTTTTCCTGAGTCCCAGCAAGAGCTCCCTGTTCAGCCAGGCCGGTCGCCTTCCCTGCTGGTTCATCTTGCGGCACATGGGGACAGCCTTTCAGACTTCCTCCTTGAAGAATGTCCATCCTGCCTGGACTCCTTTGCCCTTCAGGACTCCCTCCCAAGGGACCCTCTCAACCAGCGTCCTGAACAGGCCAAAGTCTGCCCTCTGAAAGTCCATGGTGGTGGTTTTGCTGTCCCCCCTCTTAACTTCCCTTCGAACCGAGAACTCTGTCATTTCATGGTCACTAAGCCCAAGACTGCCTCCGACCACCGCATCTCCCACCAGTCCTTCTCTGTTAGTAAACAGCAGGTCTAGCAAGGCACCTCCCCTGGTAGGCTCACTTACCAGCTGCATCAGGAAGTTATCTTCCACACCCTCTAGGAACCTCCTAGACTGTTTCTTCTCTGCTGTGTTGTATTTCCAGCAGATGTCTGGTAAGTTCAAGTCCCCCATGAGAACAAGGGCTAGCAATTGTGAGACTTCTGCCAGCCTCTTGTAGAAAACTTCATCTGCCTCTTCATCCTGGTTGGGTGGTCTATGACAGTCCCCCAGCAGGATGTCTGCCTTGTTGGCTTTCCCCCTCATCTTTACCCATAAGCATTCAACCTTTTCATCACAGTCATCGAGCTCTATACAATCGAAGCAGTCCCTAACATACAGAGCCACCCCACTGCCTCTCTTTCCTCGCCTATCCCTTCTGAAGAGCTTATAGCCATCCATTGCAGCACTCCAGTCATAAGAGTCATCCCACCACATTTCTGTGATGGTGACCAAGCCATAGCTGTCCTGCTGTACAATGGCTTCCAGCTCCTCCTGTTTATTGCCCATGCTGCGTGCATTGGTGTAGATGCACTTGAGCTGGGCTGTCGATCTCACCCCCGACACTGGCATGCCATGCCTGGGCTCATCTCTAGTGAGCCTGGTTATATCCCCTTCCCCCTTTGAACCTAGTTTAAAGCCCTCTCGATGAGCCCTGCCAGCTCATGGGCAAGAATCCTTTTTCCCCTTTGAGACAGCTGGACTCCATCTGTCGCCAGGAGCCCTGGTGCCATGTAAACCTCCCCATGATCACAGAAACCAAAATTCCACTGACGGCACCAGTCTCTGAGCCAGCTGTTAATCAGGTGAGTTCTCCTGCCGCTTTCAGTGCTCTTCCCTGCCACTGATGGGATGGAGGAAAACACCACCTGTGCCCCTGATCCTTCAACAAATCGCCCCAGTGCCCTGAAGTCCCTTTTGATGGCCTTGCGACTTCTCTCCATGATCTCATCCCCGCCAACCTGCATTACCAAGAGGGGGTAATAATCAGAGGGCTGCACCAGACCAGGCAGCTTCCTAGCTACATCCCTAACCCGGGCCCCAGGGAGGCAGCAGACTTCCCTGTGGGATGGGTCCAGCCGGCATATCGGGCCCTCCATTCCCTTCAGAAGGGAGTGTGTCCAGACTAGAAGAAGCATTAGAGGGTGTCTCAGCCTCAAAGGGACATCTGGACAAAGCGTGTTAGTATCATTAATGTCTAGCTAAGGATGGAGAAACTGCAACCAGAAGCAGGAAAGAGTGTGCAGTGGGTTAACTGGTGAAAGCTGCACTGTCCCCCCTTCTCTGTCCCTCCTGGCTGTCCCACTCAAACAGTGCTTTTGATAAAATATGCTAAACCAACTTTGCCACCACTAATTACAGAGTAGAAGCATGGTTTATATTTCATTTTATTAAGTCTTCTCTTTCCAGTCTCCTCCCACTCACCCTTACAAACATTCTGCCTCGATAAACACACCTGCCTTTTGTCTAACAAGAAAACCTCACACCTGTGAGGAACGGGGTGAAACACAGGGACACCAGCAGACAGGGAGTCACAGCGGCTCTTTCAAAGGGGCCAGCTCAAAGCAGGGCCACCGGGGTGCTGCTCCAGCTCAGCCACCCGCCCTGGGAAACGGGACCCGGAGGGATGCCCCATGGCCAGGGCAGCACGAGGAACCAGGAAAAAGCCTGGGGACCTGGGGCCTCAGGGCGGTGGTGGGGTCTGAAATAGCCCCCAGGAAGGCTCGGATCCCCTTCCAGGCAGCCACAACCAGAAGCCCCAGGACTCCCCTGGGAGCTGTATGTCTTGCACAGTTTATTTATACAAAAACACATTTTGCCAAGGAAAGCAAAGTATGGCTTTGCTTCAGTTGCCACAGTTTTTAAGCGAAGTAAATGCCCCTGGTTGCCCGCTCCTCCTTCCAACCCACCTGAAAGCTAATTAAGATCCCAAACCATTTGTTTCCTCCACCCTTCTCTAGCCAGTGAGTCCTCAGCACACTGGCAGCAGCAGGCTTTTCTGGGCTGGGACACCTGCTCCATCAGGCAGGGGCAGAAACCTGCTCTCAGGAGAAGCGCAACCAGTTTGTCAGCACCAAACTTTCTCTTTTTTTTTTAATCCTCCAAGTCCTGCTGGAACCTCAAGACATGGAAATGCCCAGCAAAGCAAGGTGGCTGCAGTAACGCTCATGGCCTGCCCACCAATGGAGGCAAACATCTAACGCTGCGGTCAGGGAATAGGAATGAAAAACTGATGTTACATTCAGCTGTAGATTTTGCAGGTGTGGAAGATTAATCCTGAAGGACTTCATCATTCACCTGAAACCTCCAGGTTTCCATCCTCAGGGCTGAGTCTCCAAAGTCCCATTTTAGGTCACGCTGTTGAAAATGTGCTACGTACTACCTTTTAAACACAGTGTGTTTATACAGCCTAGGCAGGCTGGGAGCATTACAGATATGTCAGAATGGAAAGGTGAAGGCAGAGTTAATTCAAACTGAGCTCAGGCATGAACTTCAAGAGGAAAAGGCATTCCTGAATAACTCCCTGTGGAGACATTTTCATTTCAGAACAAGAGAGCCTGAGCCGTGGATTAACAAATGTACAGCAAGGTACTTAAGACTGCCCATGCACGGAGTTATTTGGGGACAGCTACTCCTGAATAACACCATGGGTAGATGAATCCTAAGCTAGGCAGACAGCAGTAAGCTCCTTGCCTTGCATTGCGGCTTTTCCCACGTTAACCAGGAGGCATATTCCAGCCAGGCAGAGCCTGTGCCAGTAACAGCCCCGCATGACCATCACATGAATGCCTGACCCTCCCCAGGAGCCAGCAGGGCTCAGCAGGAGAAGGATGCAGTGGAGATAACAGGACAAGACAGCACCAGAGGCAATGGGCTAAAGCTGAAACTCAGGAGGTCCCATCTGAACACCAGGAAACACTCTTTCACTATGAGGGTGACCTGTTGCACAGGTTGCCCAGGGAGGTTGTGGAATCTTCATTCTTGGAGGTACTTAAAAACTGTTTAGCCACAGTCCTGGGCAACTGGCTCTAGGTGACCCTGCTTGAGCAGAGGGGTTGGGTAACTTGACCTCCAGAGGTCCCTTCCAAGCTCAGCCATTCTGTGATGCTGAGATGCTGGCAGGAGGACAAGGCAGGAGCAGTCCGGAGTGGGAATGGGGAACCACTGCTGGTGGTTCTCAGCCCAGCTTCCCCCACAAACCCAGGGGACCAGGACACCCTCCACATAAATCAGGCTTCAGGCACAGCATCACGGCCCTCAACAGCATCTTAAATAAGCACATCAGGAAGGCAGCCAGAAACTGAGCTGCTTGGACCACAGGCAAAAGACCTCTGTCTTCTACCTCCTTTGGGGTGACTCAAACCAGAGGAAGTCACAAGCCTGATCTGCATTATGGCAGAATAGGTAGAAACGGACACCATTAGCAATAGCAAAAGAAAATTTCTGCATTGCTCGGAGCTCCTCCCTGAGGCTCTGCCTGCAGTGGGCACAGCACCCTGCTGCCCACAGCCAGCTCACCAAGAGCTACCTGAGAAATTGCAGACCCAGACACCAGGAGGTTAAATGCCTCCTCCAGGGTCCCCCAGGTGGGTGGTCTGTACCCCGGCACAAAGATGGTGTCAGGACCCCCCTCTCACACCTGCTGTCAGAACATAAGCCGCTCTTTTGGTTCTTAATGGAGGTTGTCCCTGCCGTGAGACAGGAGGGGGGCTGCCGTGCCCCCGGCCCTCGCCCTAGGGCTGGCACAGCCCGCAGAGTTTCCAGCGCACTGCACACCCCTGAACTGACACATCATTTACAGCTGCTACCGCCCTGCTGTAACCCTACAGGGTGTTCTCCCTGCTGACTCTCATAACCCTTTTTCCCCCACCTCTCTGCCAGTTTACCCCACTGGAAATAGATCCAAAAGACAAAGAAACACACTCTTCACTAAGCTAAATCTCTATTGTAATTTTACTAATTAACACATAAAATGCTTTACCCAGGGACACAGCCACAAGGACCCACAAGCTCATTTGCTTTTCAGTACAGATACACTTGTCCTGCCATTCATCTGCTCTATCATTTTTAAAATAATGGGGAGAAAACAAGTGAAAAGGGCACCAGAGAGTATAAAGGATGCTGAGTCTGCAGCAGCAGCAGGCTGTAGTGAGGGAATCATTCCTCAGATTCCTGTTGATAAAGGAGCCGAGACACCACACACCAGCATCCTTGCAGCCAGTCTGAGCACCCTGGCTTTCCCTTTCTCCTCTTTTCGCAGGGCTCGCACCCGTTCATGCAAGAATCACCCTTCAGAGACGAGCAGACTCACCATGAAGCTGGGGTTATCTAGCCCGTTGAGCTCTTTGTCTGAGGAGGGGGTCATGTCTTCCATTTGCCTTCACCGACTGCCTTGAAAAAGAAAGACCAGTAAGAAGAGGAAAGCCTTGCAGATTGCCACTTGTCCCAGTCAACACAACCCTAACGAAATAGGGTGAGAAGATGCAGAAGCCGGACCTCAGGAGCCAACCAGCACTCAGTCCTAGCTATTCACGCGAGCCGTATCGCAGAAGCATTTCCTTTCCCTTGGCTTATATAAGTGACTCCTTTTCTCCGGCTGATTAGAGGACCGTCATTCAAACCAAACTGGAAAGTAGCCCTTCCCTGGCCTGAGTGAATCAGTAACTGATGGCAGAAAAAAAACTTCCCCCGTCGGTAAGGATGTGAAGAGGTATCAGACAGGCGAAGCATTTCCCTGTTTTCCTGGCACAGCCTTGAAACTTGTTGCTTGCTTATTGATTCAACAGCAACTTGCATTTTCCGTGTGGGTTGGGCCTGTTTGAAGAGATTTGTACTGATCTTTAGAAAATTCAATTTCTAGATGGTTTTACTTATTCCACATGCAAACTGCTGTGTATTTTGGCTTAGGTACAAACATCCTCATCTTGTATGATAATCCTATTACAACATGAAAAGAATGAGGATTTTACTGGGAACCTATTTAAGGCAGCAACCAATAATCAAGTCATCAGAACAGGACACCAGAGAGATATAAAAGATTGAAAAAGGACTGCTTCCAGCCGTCTGATTATCTACATTCAGCTAAGGATCCTAGCTCAATGGTGATCATCAGATGGCCCTAAGCACTGTTACCCTTCCCTGAATAAGCAGCTAACGGTGTTAATGCTCCATCAAGCTGTTCCAGCCACCCCACCCCAGCCATCCTCAGATGAAGTATCTATTTAATTCAATGGCTTCCCAGGGCAGTGAACTTCCCAGACCAGCTGCAGAGAGCTCATGCTACCGCCCATTCGGAACATCTCCTGGTTTCCACGCAGAAAGCAGCGTAACAGAAATAAACTCTGGTCCCTATTTCTCCTGTAGAGCTTTGATATTCTCACGCCTTCTCTTCAGACCAGGACCAGGGTGAGACAACCTTGCCCTAAATACCATCAGTGAAGCTATGAGCTGCTGGATAGCTAAATCTTAAGTTATCCAAAATCATCAGATGTTCACAGCTTTGCCAGATCTCCTCTCTGAACTCCCATTACTTAGGGATCGCTCCATATTTTTAATTGCAGGAGGTGCATTTCCAGCCCCACTGAACTTGGCATGAGGCCACTTTTTTTCTGCACGCTCTACATGAGAACTCTTTCCCTGCTCAAACTGCCCTGGACACTTTCATCCTCAGCCCTACCTATCCCCAGTGCAGAGGGAGCAGTACAAGACCACCTTGGTTTACAGACTTGCTCATCTCTTGTTTCCAGTGTACTGTATGGTTGCAGTTCACTGTGTATTCACTGTTTTACATGACATTGTGTATATCAGCAGTGTCCATTAAGCAATACCAGTGATGCTGCACCATTGCAAGGCTCTAAGAAAAGGAGCATCGTATTTTCTGTTCGCTTTTTGAAGGTACATTCCTGCTTGCATTTCTTGATGGATACAGCGCAGTTCTCCGAGCAGCCATTTAAATCTGATATCCTCCATTAACTATACTCCATGAATCAGCCACTCTCTGTGCCTCACAGCCTCTCTTGCTGTGACTTTTTTTGCCAAGCCACAGCACAGTATTCCTCTGGGGCTAGTCTGTCTTCCCAGTAGACTTTTATGAGACCTCTCATCAAAAGTCTTCCACCTCTTAATTTCAGCTCAGCATCTCTTCAGTGACTCCTGAGTCCTGCCATAACCTTGATTTCAGGTGAGATCTACACATTCAATAATAAAGGTTTCTTCTTCTCTTTGGTTGTATAAACTTGTGCAACAACCCAAAGGCCAGGTGCATAACAACGCCTGGGCCATCAAGGCTAGAATGTGAAACTGCCCCCACAAAGAGCATTAAGCAAACAGGTTGAGAAGAACAGAAACAAACAAACAAACAACCCCAAACATCTCTAACAACAATCCCTTTTGTCAAAAAAGCCGGGCAGAAAAAAATGCTGCCATTCTGGGAAACTCTGATGTGCCAAAAAAGCACCATAAGAGTACCAAGAGACTGCAGGTTTTCACAAAAAATGTGTGAATTAAGTCCCACCTAGCCAAAAGCCTAGAGATCGGAGCAGACTTGTTAGGAATGAAGAGTTTAACAGTAACAGGCTCTGGACAACAAAAGGTTAATGCTGTAATGTGGAATCTAGCCAAAGATTACAAAATAGTACAATATACATGTCAAAGTAGAAATTCATGGAGTCCATGTGAAGTGCCCCGGACTGGAATATCCTGTCCTTGGAAATAAACAAAGCATGTAGGAAGTCTGCGTGCATGTAAATATCTGTGTACATCATATGTGTATGTACCTGTGTATATTTGTGTATATATAACAGGATTAGCAATAAATTACTAAATTGTGAGGTTTTTCACAGCAAGCAATTATTTAATTAGCAAAGATGCACGCTTAACTGGTGATGTTGTCACTTAATAGCAGCCTAATTAATTGTATGAATGGCTTTTAGGAATAAATGGGCAGGCAGCCACCTGTTCAACTCAGTCCTGATGTGTTAGGAACAAAAACAAAAGAAAATATAATATGGATTCCCTTTAGACTTGTGTGTCTGGCCTATCTCCTGCTATCAGTCAAGCCACCTGGCCAGCTGGTCACATCAGTACAGGCTGTCTGGGTTTATGCCACTGGGGGCAGAAGCAGCCAACTGACTGCTAAAAGCAACTGATCAAGGAAAAGCTTGGGGATGTGGGAGACCAAGTTCAAACCTTCAGGCTCGACCTCAAGTCTCCTGTACACACAAGGAAAGACTGGACCATCTGTATCCTGACTCTCCTGGCAGGGTCATTTTCTATCTGACGTTACATTTCTCCCTGAAACTCAAAGTTTTTCCCAGGGCGTGTTTCATAATGGATTAACTTACAATGCCACCCTGAGATGCAAAGCTGAACTGTCCCTGATTATGCCTTCACGACCAAAAAGCTTCCTGCACTCCTTAGGTGTCCCCACCTAATTACGGTTGGGATGGTACCGGGAGTGGCAACTTTCAAGGCCCTACTGGTTGATAAAGACGTGACGTGTCTGCCACGTGCAATCCCAAAAAAATGAAGGCAGTGACAAATCTGATCACCGTGGCAGCTCCCTCTGCTGCCAGCGGCTACAGGCAGGTTTTAGTGACCGAAGAGTCCTCCCACCAACCTTATCCATGTTGCAATGCAGGCACTGATACATGAGCTTCCCTTGCGTTCAGCGGGCACCTCCAAAACTTCCACTGCATCTTAAAACAGAAGTCTGAAAAGGGCTAGATAAAGCAAAGCCCATTTCTTTCCCAAACTATGAAAAAAACAAGAGCAACTGGCACAGACGAAGATGTCTGAAGTTCAGTGAGAGAAGTCCCTCCGTGTGGGGCTGTCCACACACCACCCAGGGAGGTGCAGACTTGGTGAGCCACACCAAGCCCCTTGGTGGGAGGGCAGGTTCGTCCACAATGCTCTCACCAACCTGCAGCGCTGAGCCCCAGCTACTGCAGCTAGGAAAAAGTGGGTTTAGAGGGAACTTGGGGCTAGGAAATAAAAGCAGTGTGGTATAGAAGAGGCGCGAGATGGAGACCTTGCACCAGAAAAACTGCAGTCATCTTTCTGGAGAATGGTTTGTTCTTCCACAGCACTAGCACTGGTTTGTTTGAATGAAGGATGGACTAGCAAGAGAGTTAAGCAAATGACTTACAATGAGTAATTTAGTCACAAAATACCTCTATGTCCTTCTGGGTGCAGAACCTTCTGCAAGCAAAGAGAATCACCCACGGTCACCAACTTGAAATTAGTACTTGTGTCTTCGGCAATGGAAGTTTGGCATCTGCAGCAAAGTTCTGCACTGCTCACTGACAGACCTAGGTAAGCCCAGTGCTTTTAGTCTTGGCCCACTGCCATCACAAACACTATTTCCCCTGAGAGATAAGTCTCATCACTTAAGTACAACCAGTGCAATGTACTTGCAGTATACGACAAAGTTTACCTGCAAGAATGTTTAATTAAAACACAAGAAGGGAATAAACATGCCCAAAGTAAATTCCCATGAAAAGTCATTGCTCCAACCAAACCCTGGGGCGCGCTGCGATCAAAACCCCGCAAGGCAGAGTGCCACGTAGCCTCTTCTGGTTACCCTTGCAGTTCATCTCCCAGCACTCCTCCAGGGACCCTCCTCCAGACATCCTCATGTCGTGAAGTGGAACAAAAGCACTTGTTCTTCTCTGGGGCTGGTGCTTTTTGATGTCAAAGGAGCACAACAGCAAACTGCAGAGCTGGTGGGGGCTGTGCCAAAATCAGGAGAGCAGTATGAAGGTGTGGACCATTCCAGGACAGAAAAAACACCTATGGGAGATTACAGGAGGGATCTCCTAAGTGTTATGGTGCCTCATTGATGCCAACACAGCTCTGCTTGGCTGCCTGTGCCACGGGAAGCAGGGTGCTGTTTTCTCTAGCCAGGCACACGGGCACGAGGGGAGCAGGGCACAGGAATGGGACAAGGTGGATGGCGCCAGTGCTGGGGGCATCCTGGCCCAGTGAGGCCATGGGACAGGAGACAGGAGAGCTTCAGCAGCTGATTGGAGCTGGGGTACTAACTTTGAAGCTGTAGAGCAGGGACTGGAGGAGAAAATTGCCCAGGGCAGGGTGACACTCATGTAGCTGAGAGCATGAGGGGCACTTTTGCAAAGGTGTTATTTAAAAGGTTCAAACAGGCACAGGAGAAGGTGGCGCAAAATCCCACCACGGCTCAGCAAACCTTTATCCCTAAGTGGATGCCCATCAGCCAGCAGAGAGATCTGAGTGCAGGTGTGAGACCTTTGAGCCAGCTTTGAAAGATACCAGCTGAGCTTTGCCTTGCAGGCAGCTGTGATGGAGGAGCAGCCCTTGCAGGAGATCACCCACAGGTGATCCACCACGGCCATGGGAGCCCCCAGCCAAGACCCCGCAGCTGGGAGAGCTGCAGCCCCTTGGCCACACCAGCCCCCCTGCTAGCTCCCCCTTCCTTCTTGCCTTCCCCACAAGGAAAGGGCTCACCGAGCCAAGGCGCAGACACGCTCCTCTCCTGAGCCCAGGGTCACCCCCTGCCTCTGCCCACACAGCCGGGTGCCCAGCTCTGCGCAGATGGTCGCCACCGGAAAGCAGGGTGCAGGGAGCGGCGTTGAAATCCCACCTCGGCAGGATATGGATTTCACAATAATCAGCCTCTTTATCCCCCTCGGCCCCAGGAATAGCTCTTAAGAGCATTAGCATAGGAATAATCCATGTCATCTACTTGGCATTTTGAGCACAAGCTCAAGCATGGTTCTTGTGTCCCTGGGCTTCTGCTGAGCCCATTCATTCCCCAGCACATGTGACAAGACTTACTGCTGCCGGCCCCGGGGTGACGGCCACGCTTGCGGCACGTGCTCGGTCCCCAGCTGTTTAGCGCTGGGACACGACCGGCAGCGGGGAGGGTGACAGCGGGCACTGCCCTTGGTTCTTCCCACCGTCCCCCAGCCATCCGTGGCGGTGGGGCCAGCTCGTAATCTCTGTCTGTATGGCAGGAGGAGGCGCACACAGCACTGGGCTCAGGCTCGGCGGAGGGGCCAGTTCAGGGCTGGTCCTGTCCGACCAGACGGGTGCATCCCCAGTGCCCATGGGGCTGCTGCGCCCCAGCTCCTGCCTGCCCTGAGATGACTGTGTTTGCACCCAGGGCATGCCCTGAGGTTGGCTTCTCTGCTGCCAGTGTCACACTCACACAGCCCAGCCTGCCTCAAAGCTTACCTTCATTGCACAAACAAACAGCAAAACCCCTGCAGTCAGAAGGGGAAAGCAAAGCAAAGCAAAGCAAAACAAAACAAGAACCCAGCAATATTCACTCAACCGGGGAGGACCCCCCCCTCCTCGGCCCGCTCTCCAAGGGGAGCCAAGGAAAGCTCACAGTTTAAGAAGGATTAACCAGCAAAGAGAAGAAATTAAAGTAGTTTCTGAACAAGATCGTTATGAGTCATGGGACACTGAAACAGGTTTTCCTGAGAAAGCAAGTAAATCCCCTGGAAAGAAGCCCAGATAGGTACTAGCACAGCCAAAACCAAAAACGAGCATCTGAGAAGCAGCTGGACAGACAGACAGAGTAGGATTAAGGTGTTGCTGGGTCCAAAAGCCCACGGAGGTGACAAGAAACCTCTCTGCAAGTGCAAGGAGGGCTGGAGCGCTGCTGAGCTGCCCTGGGTGTGAGTGAGAGGGTCGCAGTGCTGGGGAGGGACCGCAAGCAAGGTCCAGACACCACCCAGCCCCGCAGCTGCTCTCCTTGCCGCAGGCCCCCTTGACTGCATCGCCAGGATGGGATGGGACAGGACAGGGGTTTTATTCCATCTGACATTTTTATTTCCGCTTTCTGCACTGCAGTAAATCACACAGAGACCATTAGGCTGCTGTTTGGTTTACAAACAGGAGTTGCCCACGCATCCGAGGCAACGTCTTGGCCCCCCAGACCCACCCGGGCAGCCATGCTCAGCTAAGCACATTGGCTGCAGCTACAGGCCACAGGTATAAAAGACGGGTGAACAAAAACCTGCCCACAGAGCTGGAGCATCTCCCTGCCAAGCTGTGAGTGCTTGCAAATGTCCTCACACCCAGCTGCCGAGGCCACTGTATTCATGCCAATGAATAACAGCCTGGAGTTCAACCCTTCTATCTGCAGCAAGCCCCAGGTTGCCCCCGGGACAGGGAAGGATACAGGACAGAAGGGGCAAAGGGGAGCTCCAGGGGGTGCAAGGAGAGAAGACAGCCACAGCAGGGCACGCTCCAAACGCCGCCGCAAAGCCCCGCTGGCCACGCAGCTGGTGTCCTGGCCACTGGGGAAAGCCCCAGCACAGAGGCACTGCCTGCTGTAAAACACCTTGGTCTCAAGTGCTCAGGCAACATGTCTCACCTTGCCTCCTCCCGGGAGCACGCAAGGGAGCAGGTGAGTGGGAGCAGGTAGGAGCAACCTACACCCCAGGAGGCAAGGGCTGGTCGCTACTACAGCCCCTCCAGCTATAAAACACCATAAAACATCAGGGCCTGAAGTGACGGGCAGAGAGGTGCTGTGCAGAGGGAACCCCAAGGAAAAGGGAAAACAGATTTGTCTGCGGTTCCCGCAGCGGCAAAGCTGGCGAAGTTGCTGCTATGAAACACTTCATTCCCGTGGCTCATATCCGGCTTCGCTGCTGTTTACATAAAATCAGCCCTAGGCTCTAGGCAGGAGGGAAGAGACAAGCACGGGAGGGTCTGCACCTCAGGAGTCTCAGTAGCGAGTTGGAGCATGGTATAGAAGGAGGAAGAGGAGGAAGACAGTGCCTGATGTGCAGCTCCAGCACGCGGAGAGACGGTGACAGCCAGTCCCTGCAGAAGGGAGCTGTAAAAGATGGATCCCAAGCGCTCACTGCTTCTCACTCCCTTTCCCACGCCTGGTTTCTCTTCAGGGCTTCGGAGCCGCTCAGCCGAGCGGCCAGAGCAGGGCTGGCAGCGCTAGGAGCAGGGACGTGGGGTTGGTGCCGACGCGGAGGAGAGGTAAACCCTGGGGGGAGAGCGGCTGCTGGCTTTGCTGCTCAAGGCTTAGTGCCCTGAGAGCCCAGCTGACTCCTGCTCAGAAGCAAAGGGAAACCGCAGGCACTCGGGACGGCCGGGCACCAAACGGTGCTGTGTTTCCCCAAACCATGACGGGACAAAGGCTCAGGGAATGCATCGCCCTTTGCCTGTTGCCCTGGAGCTGCCTGAGCTTTACCTGGAGTGATGGTGCTGGGCCCAGGACTGTCTCGCCCAGAGCAGGACATGTCAGAGAGGCGCTGCCCAGAGACGTCATCGCCAACGGGACCTACGTGCACAGCAACATCTCAGGTACCTGAGCTCGCGATCGCCTGCCTCTCCCTCTGCGGGGCTGCTCGGGGCCCCACCATGCAGGCGCATGGGGACCTGTTCATGGTGGCATGAAGGTGCTTCTCCCAGTGGGCGCCGAGGAGCCACGCATAGGGGCTGCAGGGCTTTGCGTGGTCCTCATGGCCACAGCAGCTTCTGTGATCTGAGAGAGGTGTCAGGGCAGAGGCAGTCACTAGGTACAGGGAAGGAATTTACTGCCTGACTGTCTTCCTTGGAGAGCGAAGTCCTCCTCCACGTTAACCACTACGCATATCACGACGGACCAGCTCCCTGAGCAGGGTACAGGCGCACTGAACACGTCCCTGTCTCCAAGGGCTGAGCTGGGACCCTTGAGAAAAAACAAAAATGGAGATCTTTTTAAAAGTACAAATAATCTCCAAATTCTAAGGGTGATTTTTTTTTTTAATCCACTTCCTAGGGCAGAGCACGCGCTGTTCCCCAACAAGTGGGAGACGGCATTGGGGCTGCTGTGGGGTGACCGCCCTCCTGGTGCAGGCAGCCTGCCTGCCTCTGCGTGTGGGCAGCGGCACAGAGCAGCCCCTGCCACACTACTAAACCCTTCACCTTTCCAAACCTTTATGAATGATACGTTGTTTCCAAAATGCCTGTTGGGAACGGTCCCTGGATCACCTCATCTCCAAATCACAGCAACGGATTGCTGGGGAAGGTGCTAGCCAGTGCTGGACAATTCAACTGTACAACAGATCCAGTGCGGGCACCCAGGCAGCCTCCCTGGCACCGCTGAATTTACTCATTTAGACGTCTCTACCACCTGTTAACAGTATTGATGGACCCAGAGAAAGTCTGATCTTAGTCTGACTTGTTTCTTGTCAGCCCCTCTGGAGGAGAAGCCTACATCATCTCAGCAAACCTCTCTCTTGCATCAGCTTTACCGCTGCACTAGGAATTTCCCTCAAAAGTTCCCCCTAAGCTAGATAAAGCACATTTCTACCTGCAGGTTTTAAGCTTGGCTTAACTAGAGTTGATCAGAGTATTTTCCTTTAATTCAGGATATTGGTACCTGTGATGCCTGTTACACAAGAATCTACTCATCCACATTTTCTTGGCCTTGGTTAGCATATCCAGGGTTTTTTTGCCAGCACACAGTCAGACTGGCACTCCTTTCGGAGCCTGCCTCAGCCTCAGCTCTCGCCAGGTACTAGCAAACTGGAACATGGACAGCACTGAAGATGCAAAGGTTGCAATGCAGGAAGGATGATCTGAGCAGGATAACTGAATAGCTCTGAACAGTTGTGGGTAACAAATCAGAAAAAAAAAAAAAAAATGGCTGGGATGGAAAAAGGATCTCTCTATAGCATAGAGCAGTGTTTTTACTGTTTTGAGTTCCAGCCAACAATATTGTCCCAGGACACTGGGGTATTAAAAAGTGCCTGTCCTCTTCCTTTCCCTCCTAAGGGTTGCCCTCTGCACACTGTCCCCTGTACCTTTCCAGTCCCACCTCTGCTGTTCAGCAGCTGTTCACGTTGCAGAGTTTGCAACTAGCACACTTATTTTGCAGGACAGGCACTAGGACTTCCCTACCTCTTTCCTTTAGGATGACGCAAAAAAAAATTTCAGAGACTCGCCAGACCCGTGGGAGCGACACGGGGCCGGGCAGCCTTTTCAAGAGCATCACCAGGCTTTGTCACCCCCGGCACTTAACATCTCCCCTTCTCCCCCAGCGCCGTGCACGGCTCTCCCCCCGCCGCGCTACGGATACCACTACGTGGCAAGAGGCTCGGGCGTCTCCCTGGGCTCGGTCCTCGTGTACTGGTGCCAGGACGGGTACCGGCTGGTGGGCAGCGAGCGGCTCTCCTGCCTGCGCCGGGAGAGCGCTTCGTCCTGGAGCCACCCACCGCCCCGCTGCCAGGGTAAGGAGCTCGCTGGCGCGACCCAGCCCCTGTGCCCGCTCGCAGGGCCTCAGCCGGGTGCGGGCAATGGCCCCCCCCCGATTGCAAACCCGGGAGGGGAGGCGCAGCCACCAGCCCTTGCCCCGGGGGTTCCTCACTGGCCAAG
>Ga0065711_1029080_pt1 | contig 37733 bp, 28 predicted proteins | sample Hoacrofraction12_FD_59098 | JGI IMG/M metagenome (GOLD analysis project Ga0065711, IMG submission 59098) | Hoatzin crop microbial communities from Cojedes, Venezuela - Epithelial fraction 12 v2 (version 2) | ecosystem: Host-associated > Birds > Digestive system > Esophagus > Crop | place...
CTGAGGAGAAGGACTTGGGGGTGCTGGTGGATGAGAAGCTCAACATGAGCTGGCAATGTGCGCTGGCAGACCAGAAAGCAAACCGCATCCTGAGCTGCATCCGGAGAAGCGTGGCCAGCAGGTTCAGGGAGGGGATTCTGCCCCTTCACTCCGCTCTCGTGAGACCCAATCTGGAGTCCTGTGTCCAGCTCTGGAGCCCCCAACATAAGAAGGACATGGATGTGTTGGAGCGGGTCAAAAGGAGGGCCACGAAGATGATCAGAGGGCTGGAGTACCTCTCCTATGAGGTACCTCATAGTATAGGCATGAGGACAGGCTAAGAGAGTTGGGGCTGTTCAGCCTGGAGAAGAGAAGGCTCCAGGGTGACCTTATAGCAGCCCTTCAGTACCTGAGGGGGGGTCTACGGGAAGGATGGAGAGTGACTTTTCACAAGGGTGTGTAGTGATAGGACGAGGGGGAACGGCTGTAAACTAAAAGAGGGCAGAATTAGATTAGATATGAGGAAGAAATTCTTCACCATGAGGGCGGTGAGGCGCTGGCACAGGTTGCTCAGAGAAGCTGTGGCTGCCCCCTCCCTAGCAGTGTTCAAGGCCAGGTTGGATGGAGCTCTGAGCAACCTGGTCTGGTGGAAGGTGTCCCTGCCCATGGCTGGGGGTTGGAACCAGATGATCTTTAAGGTCCCTTCCAGCCCTTACTGTTCTATTATTCTAAATCCAGCAGGGAGATGTCTGCACCACAGCTCCAGCGACCCCAGCCCGATGGAAGCAAGGCGCTGGGAAATGGGGGTTTGGTGGCCCTTTCCCGGGGAGTGGAGTGGGGGCCGTGAGCCAGCGTCAGGCCCTGCTGTGGGACAGGAGTGCAGGGCTGCTCTGGAGCCCAGTGCACACCCCCATGACAGCACCCTGCTGTGTTTCCTTCCTTTGCTGTCTGACCTGCTTTGGGGGAGGTGGCCTCAGTCCTGGCTGGTTTGACATGGCCGAGATTTTCTGGAAAAAAGTCTGCTTTTTTTCTATACTTCCGGCCATTGAGGGACATGATGTGGGATACTGGGGTATAAACAACCATCTCATAAAACAACAGCAATTGCTGTTCCACAGCGATCTATTTTTACTGTGCTAATCACTCGTGAACATTTTAAATGGGCAGCTGATGACTGTCCTTTGTAGGCAGGCTAGAAAATGAGACAATTTTACCATGCCGGTAAGTCACAAACATCCACAGAGGTTTTATAAACCCAGCAAACTCCCTGATCACAGATTTTTGTTCATATTATTATTATTCCAGGCTTTTATTTCCCCATTAAATGCTGCAAAGGGCATGTAAAATGCTAGGCATGGTCTCAGAAAGGCTGGCCCTGCAAGGATATGCCATTCATCTTTCGCCTTCAGCTTCCGAAAAATCAATAATAAGCATCTTATTTCAGGGTTGAAAGAGAAGATTTTTACCATCCAGCAGGACATCTGAGTTATTGACCTTGAATGCTAATCAGTATGTTTGAATGTTCTCACCAGGTTCAGAGCTGAAGCTAAAAAAAAATCTAATTAAATCAGCAGGGGGCACGATTTCTTCAAAATATCACAGGATTACCCAGCCGTTCGCCGGGTTTTCCTTCTGTTACAGAGCGCAGGGCTGCCCACCTATACTGTTTTTAAAGATCTAATATGTTTTTTCTCAGTTAACCTGTTCAGCCCCTGAGCTGCCCCGGGGGGAGCCTCAGGTGTTCCCAGCGTAGTTCATGGCCCTGCAAAGGGACCCTCTGGCCCAGCAGTGGGTCAGCCCTGCAGGGCGTCATCCTGGAGTCATTTTTTCTTCTTTTTCTGGATGTCCCAATTTCCCTGGGGCAGCCCAAGCCTCGGGTTCCTTGCCATTAGCCTGTGGTATGTCGAAGAAGAAGTGCTGGATCACATCTGCCCACGGCTGTGGGTCATGGGCACCGAGCCCAAAGGTCCTGGTGGGCAGTAGGAGTCTTGCCTGCACCCTTGAAATCCTCCTTAGCAATAAGCAAACAGGAAGGCGAAACTGAGATGAACATAGACTAGCATGCAACGTCTAGGAGAGCAGGTGCCGCTTTTGGATGTGGTAAGAAGAAAATCTGGGGCTTACTACACCAACACAGGAATTGCCACACCAGCAGGGACCCTAGAAAAGACCAGAGAAAAGCCCACCTAGGTCAGAGCCCTGGCTCTGCCAGGAGACAGTAAGTCTGTAGGGAAGGTGTCTAAAAAGAGGGTACGTTTAGTGTATCCATCCTCTCCCTCCAGAAATCAGTCAGTAGCGCTGGGATTTCCTGAGGCTGGATCCAGTCAATGGAGCCTTATAACCACGAGTGGCTTTACGCACAGAAAGGCTGTAGTGGGGACACAAGCAAACATTTTGGATCACCATCTGCCCAGCTGAGTCTAGCTATGGCTTTCAGTTTCATATCAGATCTTGAATCTTGAAAAGCTCAGGTTTTCGGCCCTGTTTTTTCCTCTGAAACTTATCTTTAAAGGATAGGTACTCCAGATGACTGGCTTTACAAACAAAAAAGAGGGAAGAATTCCTGAAAAATGACTCTTCTCATTTTTAATTAGCAAACTCCGACTAATAGCTATGGGTAGCTTTAAGTGTGTGATTTGTTTCTTTCACAGACGTACTCGTGAACGGCCTTACCCATTCCCAGTATGTGTGCTACATCTCTGCCAGAGGCTCCTCCGAGGACTGCATCGTTGGGGACAGTACCTGAGAGGGATGCAGGTGACAGAAGCAAAAATAACCAGTGCTGATTAGGAGCATGGATGAGACTTGCTGCCAGAAAATGTGATGTAGTTCTTAAGGAAATCTTATAAATGCTAAAATGCTGAAAGATAGTATCTTCCAGTAGCTTCCCAGGGAAATTATTCCCCTCCCCCCCCCCGTATTTAGCTTGTTCCCAGTTATGTCAAATTGCAAATGCTCTGCTTAAATACACCTACTAACTGGATTCAAAACTCAGGGACAAAGCAAAGGCATAGTCAAGGTTAAATGCAGTGAATGGATTATGTCCATAGAATCATGGAATCACAGAATGGTTTGGGTTGGAAGGGACCTTACAGATGTCTAGTTTCAATCCCCTAGCCATGGGCAGGGACATCTTTCGTTAGACCAGGTTGCTCAGAGCTCCATCCAACCTGGCCTTGAACACTGCCAGGGAGGGAGCATCCACAGCTTCTCTGGGAGACCTGTTCCAGTGCCTCACCATCCCCATAGTAAAGAATTTCTTTCTTAGATCTAATCTAAACCTATCTTCTTTTAGTTCAAAGCCATTACCCCTTGTCCTATCACTACATGCCTTTGTAAAAAGTCCCTCTCCAGCTTGCTTTCAGGCCCAGTTCAGGTGTTGGAGGGCTGCAATAAGGTCTCCCCAGACCCTTCGGTTCTCCAGGCTGAACAACCCCAACTCTCTCAGCCTTTCCTCACAGGAGAAGTGTTCCAGCCTGCTGATCATTTTTGCGGCTCTCCTCTGGACCCACTCCAACAGGTCCATGACTTTCTTGTGCTGAGGGCTCCAGACCTGGACGCAGGACTCCAGGTGGGGTCTCACCAGAGCAGAGCAGAGGGGCAGAGTCACCTCCTTCGACCTGCTGCCCACGCTGCTTTTGATGCAGCCCAGGATGCGGTTGGCCTTCTGGGCTGTGAGTGCACACTGACGGGTCATGTTGAGCTTCTCATCAACAAGCACACCAAAGTCTTTCTCCTCAGGGCTGCTCTGAATCCATTCTCCACCCAGCCTGTATTTGTGCTTGGCATTGCCCCAACCCATTTGCAGGACCTTGCACTTGGCCTTGTTGAACTTCATGAGGTTCTCACAGACCCACCTCTCAAGCCTTCCATGTTCCTCTGGATGGCACCCTTCCCCTCCAGCGTGTTGTCCGCACCACACAGCTTGCTGTCACTGGCAAACTTGCTGAGTGTGCACGTGATCCCACTGTCCATGTCACCGACAAAGATGTTAAACAACGCCAGTCCCAGTGATCTGGTCCGACCAATCCACTTTTAGTTCAGGACAGTGCACTTTTCCCACCCACGCCAGCTGGGTGAACTTGCCATTTCTTCACCAGTTGCACTGCTGGCTGGTTTTCATGGTTTTCACCTCCAGAATAGGCAGGAGAAAAGCAGCAAATGTGCAGAAGGCGGCCAGTGGGATGGTGCTCTGAAGTGGAAAGCAGTCAGGTCTGAGTGCCCACAGCAGTATGGACAGATGACAAAAGAAGGCGAGACATCCTTCTTTATTTTTAGTACGTCATCTTGGGTACCCAATCCAAGGGCTCATGCCATTTTCATTACGTATTTTTATTCAAACTGCACCTCACGTTCTTGGAAAGTTCAGGTTCACCTTCAGTCTTCGATCATTCGAGAAGGGGATTTTCTCCTTTGCATGCAATGATAGCATGTAGATTTGGGGACTCAGACTGACTGTGTTTGTTTCGATATGCTATAGAAGTTGGCAATTAAGACATAATTGTGTGAGTCAATCAAAGTTCAGAATACAGCATAACCCTAAATATGTGGTTCATGATGGTTTCTAAAGCAACACGTTAGTTATTTTAATAATTACACAGTGTCTGTTTGTTTCATCCAAATTCCCTGCCTTCACTTCAGCACATTTATCTAGGCCTCTAATTAGGTCCCTTTGCTTCAGCTGCCAGTAACCTTTCGTGTGCATCTCCCCATTCCGGCTTTTAGATACCTCAGAAGATAAAACAGGGCTGGCAAGGGGCCTGTCTGGGCTTCGTTTCACAAGGCTGAGTGACAACATGATATTCCAGTTTCTGCTAAGATTCTGTCAGGGGGAAATCTTCTCGCTCAAGCACACTTCCCAGCAGATGAAGTGTTTCAGCTTTGCTGCTTCCCCAGTGAATACGCAGGTGTGGATGAAGGGCCACCCACGTTCTTCCGATCTCAGGGGTAAATCACACACTCTGAAGTGGGCACATGTTACTATAACTGCCAGTTGCTAGAAAACCTTAGTGATGAATTTAAAAAGAGCTATTAAATGCTGCAGAAAAAAAATAAACAAAACGTACAAACAATTGTTTTCCACTTGAGAATTGTTTTCCAACCATATTTAATGAAAAGGCAGAGGTGATAGAAGCCAGCCTTCAAAAAGCCAGCAATTCTCTTTCTCCCCAGTCCCCCCAACCAACGCACATGCAGCTCTCCTGCACACACACGGGCCAAGGACTTCCTTGGTCTGGACACGTAAGTCTCTATGTCTGCTGCCTGCAATCAAGACCTACAGTCCAGGCGGAGGGATGCTTAGGCCTCCCCACAGCCCCTCTGACCCCTCGTTGTGGACATATGTGCCAACTGGGTTGACCGGGCTGGGTTGCTCAGCAACGTGGTGGGAGCCAAATGAAGAAACGTTGAAGAGTCAATGGCCCCATCAGCCAACACTGGCAACTTACTGTCTGGGTATTCCCAAGAGCAGAAAAAGGAAGAGGACATATACAAATAAAACCTGAATTTGTAGCATCGTGGTTAAAGAAAGGAGCAGATATTCCACATTTGCTCACCATAAAATCCATACATCTCAACAAATGGATATAAAATTAGGAATATTTAGATGTTCTTGGTAGCTTTTGGACATTTCCTTATATCCAGAGCATTGCCTTTTTTTTTCTGATCCGGTTTCTACCAGTGCACTACCTTGCCAAAGGCTGCACAAGCATACCCTTTGCTGTCCCTGTTCCTGAGAGGCAGCTGGCTGGTCTGCACCCGTGTCTCTCTTAGGAGGCTGCTCAGGGGAGAACGTACTGCTGCTGAGGTGTGTGGCAGGTCAGTTTGTCATTTGCAGCCCTCCATGACATTGAGCAAGTGTCAAAAGCTGAGCTGCCCTTCTGAGATGAATGGAAAGCCTTCAGCTACCTCCAACCTGAGGTGGGAGTCAGGAGGGCTTTTCCCTGTGTCCATTAGTTTGCTGACCCCTCTCTGGAGCCCATCAGTTTCAGTCTCATGTGTTTTAAGATGAGGTGACCAAAACTGGCTAAAGCATTCAAAATACAGGAGGACCACTGACTTGTTAAGTGACATTTTCTCACTTCTCTATCCCCGTACTTTCTGTGTTTAGCTGAGGGTGCCGAGGTCAGAGCTTGCTGTTGAATTATAGCCCCAAAGGTTATCTACGTCTTCTCCAAAATGGTCAGATTTAACTGAGAAATGAATGAGGGGGCAGGACAGCTCAACTTATTTCTGTTCAGGCTCATTATCTCATACTGACAACAGCCAATTTCCTCTGTCATCCTGCTTCGTAGCTGCCTTTCTTTTGCCACTTTTTCCTGGAGTTTCCTTAGCCCGGGAAAGGCCGATTCACCTAAAAAAATGCTGTCCTCTGCAAATTGTTACCTCTGCGGTCTGTAATTTCAGGGTTTCCAAATGTGATTTAAAATGGTTGCTATGTTTGCTTTTTTCCAGTCTCTAATTTCAGTTTCTGCATTTACTAAGAGTTTGACCTTTTTTATTTTGGTTTGGTTTGGTTTGGTTTTCCCCTTGTAAAGAGACGAAGAAATCTCTTCTTTGCATCCCCTGCTCCTTAGCCAACTTCATAACTGGTGTGTGATTTGGGGGTGGATATACATTCTCCTGAAAGTGTCTGTGACTTATATCACGTGGACTGCTTCCCATTTTACTGTTTGTTTAGCAAAATTTAGCGGCATTATTTGTTTCAATGCATCAACATGTTTCCAGGTAAATGCTGTGTACAAAGATGATCATCACGTAAAATATTCATGAACTTCGGGACTGGGAGAGAAAGTCCACACCTACGCTTGCAAACCTGCCCAGTACCAGTCTTTGATATATATATACACATATATATACAGACACAGACTGTGTAACCTAGGTACCCTCCAAAAGAGGGAAGCTGGACCCAAGCTGTCTGCGGGGAGCTGCAGGGATGAGGCAGGCTCCTGTCCACGCAGCGTCCACGCTTGCTGGGGACAGCATGTGATGACCCAGGCTCCGACAAGCTCGCTGAGCTGGAGCAAACCCCAGCCTTTACATCGTGGGATTCACACCTTTCTCACACTGCTGGCAGCTGTCACCCCCCACACACGTCTGCAGTTGCCGTGTCTGAGCCACCAGCTCGGCAGCTCGGGGCAAGAGCTCTGGGAGCTGGAAACCAAGAGGAGAAGCAGCACGGCGGGGAGGGGAGCTCGGTGGGCTGAGTCTCGCTGGGGCAGCATTCGGTTTGGGAGCCCTGAGGGAGAACTGCGTCCCCTCAGATGTGTTTTGTCCTACTTTTAAAAAAACTGAGGCTATTTAGCTGGCATTCAACTTATCATACACACCCATTGGGCTAAATTTCTGAAGCAAAACGAGTAATATTACAGCAGAGACGGGTTTCTGGCTTTACTAGATGATGTCGTCATATTGATGTATGGATGCCCAGGAACGCATCTGTCTTGATTTACTCATTGCAAGTGGGCAATGCTCTCTTTATTTTCCAACTTCTCAGCAATGCAGGCCATTAATTAAAATGTATGACTCCCTCAAGTGCTGTTTTAATTGCATTTCAATTCCAACTTAAAGGGCCGACAAATAATGAAGCTGGCTATTATATACACTTTGAAATGCTGAGAGACGTAGCGGGAACAGAACACTCCTGCAATCAGTTTGCTCTCCCACGCTGCTCAATTCCTGAGCATGCCATTTGTTTGATTAATGGATGTTATGTTTTTCTGTAAAAATCAACAATTCTAATATTGTTTTCCATCAGAAACTGTTTGTGCCTTGCTTGTGGATGAAGGAGAAAGTTCTTCAGCATCTCTCCCATGTGCTGGTGAAATTGTTAACCAGAGCAGCCTCTCCTGACCCGGAGGGATGGGAGCTGTGCCGGGCACATCGCACGTACGTGGCTTGGCTGCTCTGCCTGCTCGCCTGTGTCCGTATTGCTCCAGTGCCTGCCCTCCACCTCCTGTCAATGAACCTCTCCTGACCTTTTCTTCTCACCCTCCTTTCTCCCTCCACTTTTCCTCCTCCCGCCCATTTTGGTGGGTGGACTGTGTGGAGAGCCCATGTGCCCATCCAGGGCAGGCTGCGGTGCTGCAGGGCAGCTCAGCTGGCCGGCGGATGGCAAAGGCTCCGTGCCGCTGCGGTAACAGGGTAGAGGTTCATGCCTCAATATCCCAAAGCTGGTAGGACCATTAACACCTTCACTTTCACATTCAGCTTGCTCACGTCAAAACCCGCATTGTCCATGCTCCTCCTGCCACCTCCTCCTGCCCCGCGAACCTCAGGACCCACCACGGAGAGGACATCTCTGCAGGAAGATGAGAAGACCCAGAGCCAAGCAACAAGACCTGGATGTCACTGTCATCTCATGCGCCCTCTTCCATGGAGATACCCTGTCCAAGCAGTTTGTCTCATTCCCACTCAGCATTTATCAGCAGAGCTTTAAACTTTCCCTCCTTGGTCAATACTATCTTACCAAGGTTTTCTCTTGATAGAGAGATTAAACAATTGTGTTGTGGTCAAGCAGCTGTGTCCTGTTCCTGGCCACCACTGACTCCATCAGAAACACCTCCCGTCAGCATTTCTTCCCACGTGTCACTTTTCTTTCTTAGCAGGAAAATCAGAGGAAAATTATAGGGCTGAAATCTCTTTTTAAAGTTCCCATTAATCTCCTTACTAGAGGTACTGAAAATATGTATTTTTAAAATACAGGAAGAGCTTTCCAATAAGAAAGTCTGCTTCTTGCTTTCTGTAGCGCTTGCTTCACCAGCCTCACTTCTTTTGACTTGGCTGGTGCAAAGGGGCTGGAGCCCACCCTCAGCCCCAGCCCACCCTTGCACATGGGTTTCCTGGGCTGGTGAGAAGCCATACTCTCCACTTGCAGGTGTAGCAGGGGACAGCTTGCCGAGCAGTTTTCATTTTGTGGAGGAGGTTCTTTTGGCTTCGGGAGGCTCCTGGTCATTTCTGAGCTCTGTCGGAGACTTCACGTGTAACCTGGGGCATGGCACGGGTGCCACTGGCGTGGATACCGGTTGTGTTTCAGCTCCAGCTTCCCTTTGCGAATTCAAACCTCAGTCTCCCTCTTTCCCATTTCCAAAATACTAACAGTATTTCACAGCTTCACGAAGTGACTGGGGTTCACAATGATTTTCAGCAGACTAAAGGTTGTAGAGGATGCAGAATCACACACATTTAAAGGTGGTTTAAAGTCAGTATATGGATATATATTTGCAGGAGCTGTAGTTGTAACAGAAGTCACTGTTTCTTGCTCTGTATTCATGCCTTCCCAAACATAGCTACTTACAAGTGCTGAGCATAGCACACGTCTGCCCACTGATTTCATGTCCATATGTATGAAAATTGGGATTCCTAAATCATCGTTACAGAGGAAATGTTTTTCTTTGTTAACTACTAGCCTCAGAGCAGCCCACTTGGATGCAGTTCACTCTGCACTCTCGTAAATTTTATACCATTCCTGGGAATATGTAGATTAATCCCTTGTTTAAGAGCGCAGTTGGTATCAAAAACAATGATCAGATGATGTGAGACCATTGACATTGACAAGAAGAATCTGTGAGATTCATATATGAGTAGCTGAAATGGGCAGCACCCGATGCATGCCATAACACCCCACTACCAAACGCCAGACGTGCTTGTCACATGCAAACAGTGAAGTTAACAGTTTTCATGCCAAGACCCCCGAATTCTAATGCTGGGACTTCTCATTTTCCATTTGAGTCAGACTTTTAATCCATTTTGGCACAACCATTTGTTATTTTTTTAAAAACCAGTTGCAACAGATACTTAGTTTACACAATATAATAGCTTTGCTGCTGATTTCGTCACTTGTTTCATAATATTTGGTCCAAACTGACACCTATCTGTTGGGTGTGAAAGCTTGTCCCCTTCACTGGAGGAGAGCATTCCTGACTTAGGCAGTAGCAGACTTCTGATTTACTGAGATTTCCTCTCTCTCTTTTATCAAGATCAGCAAGAGTCTACTAATGCAGAAAAGAGCATGTCTAGCACTTACTATAGACAATCTGAATTTGTCTAGTATTCCTTTAAATATTTTAATCAGGAGAGGGGGAGGGGGAAGCTTGGTCTCATTAATCGGTACACTGAAGATGTTCATGGATAAGCTCCTGAGGGAAGAATTGCAGGATGTGGGCTATTATAAGCAGTATTTGCTGTCTATGCAGAAGTGAAAATGCTTGTGATCTACAACCGTTGACAAATCAAAATTTGAGCAATTACGTGAAGCTGAGGAAACCCATTCTGTGCTGAGTTACAAATCACACTACTTGGACAGGTCTGAGGGAGCAATTGCATTGGCTAACGAAAGCCCAAACAAGTCTAATTACATAACAATGACATCGCATCCAACTTTTTGTCTCCCCTCAGACCCATGTCAATATGAGAAAGGGAAAATATTGGAATGTTTAATTAATCATCATGTATTTAATATGTATTAAACACCCGGGGAGCCTTAAGAACTTAAAACCTCTGCTATTTTGAACAAATTAAAGTTGGCTGTGAATAAATACTAATTTCCCTTTCACATGTTACCTTTTAATGCAGTAGCGTGTTATCCCAAACCCCTTCCCAGCGCAGTGTGCCTGGGCAGGTTTGGTTGCACCAGTCAGATACTGATGTGGGGTACAGTTAAATTGCTTGAGCTTATACTAGATAGATGTATAGGTTTACTGAAAACACATTTTAGGTCAATGACTACCCATAACTTCGCAGCTGGCTGTCTTACTGAAGACACCAGCTACACCGCCTGCCAGGCTGCCATCTGACAAAGGTTCCCTTTGATGGCTCCCATTCTGCCCTGTCTCTCAGCAATCCCAGTCCCATGTCACCTCCTCAGTTTTGCCTTCACAGCTTTTGGGGGACCGTAAAATGACCCCGATGTGGGTCTTAAAAGAACTTTCTTTAATGGATTACTCTTAACCAGATCATTTCCTCGACCTGGTTCACTGTATGGCCTGAGATGCAGAAGTATTGGTGTGATTTTCCCACTGGCTGTAAGTACTGCTTATTACCTGTTGTAACTGATTATAGAGTAACCTACAGAATTCATGAGTTCAAGAAATAAGTGAATAAACACATAAATAAAACATAATGGCCTTCACCCAAATGGCCAACTCATGTGAATCTGCTCAGGTTTGCCTGATCTACAACCTTTGATATCCCAAATCCCCTCCACCTCGCTGCATACAAACACAGGACATGCAGATAGCATCTGAAAAGAGTTATCCATTGTCTTAGCACTCATAAATCATTTAAGCTGACAATAGTTATGCAACAGAACCTCCTATTGCTGCAGTACTTCTGCTCACTTACATGTTTCATCCAGACAAGGCCACCATGGGATAAGGAAGTACCTTCACAGAAAGAAGCACCAAACTTTTAAGAGCTAAGAGGTCGACTTATAAAAAGCCCGTTGGCACCCAAAGATGAACACTTCTTAAATCTGCAGAAACACCTGGCATGCTGAACTGCTACTGAAATGAAGTATACATCCAAGCACGTTGTCCAGAATTCACTAGGGACATTTATGGTGGAAGTGACTGCAAACAGGCCAGCTCCCCAGCCCCAGCCATAGGGGAGAAGGACTGTTTTGGACTCAGTGGCCGCATTTTTGTTAGTAAATTAAAGGGACTAGAGCTCACTTTCTGGCCTGATGCTCAAGTGGCCTACCAGAGTTCACAGGGGACATTCCCTAGATTCCTGCTCCCCCGACCTGAGTTGAAGAATGGTAGATAAGCACGTGCCAGGATTTGATCCAGTTCCCCAGCTCCATTTTATCTACTCTGACAGACATGTCCTTTGAATATCTGAGAGAGAGAAATAATGAACTAATTATAGAGATTGAAGGGAAGATTGAAAGCATAATTAAGGTCCAAGGCACAAGGCAGGAATATTGTAATCACCTTGATACACGCAGAAATGCAAAACTGTTTGTTGGAGAAAAAACCCTGCAGTCTCTAGAAAGGATCCAGACCCTTTCTAAGGGCACCTGGGCTGTTGCCTGGGGTCCTGTGAGGTGGTTCTGTGACACCTTTCCATTTCCACCTGCACATTTGGGCTGGCCCTCACCTCTTCAGCCTCTCCCATATTGCCTGAGTGATCCTGGACATCAGTTACAACCCACAAGAGTCCATGCTGGAGGTTTTGACAGCTATAATTTCAAGACTGATTTCAAGTCACTTGAAAGAGGCTCTTAGGGATGTGTCTGCAGAAAGGAGCAAGCTTTGGGCCTGCTTCTTCTGACCAAAATCAGGACACCATCTGTTAGCAAATTGGAGAGCACCACAGGTCCCAAATATCTCCCCGTAGCCTTCATCCAACAGAGCCGATGGTAGGATGGGCTGACATCTGGAAACATACACGTCTACTCCCTCCCACCTGGGTTTCTACGATGGCACCATCATGCTTGCATCAGCTTCAGAGTTAAGGGAGGAGCATCAGGAAACCTTTTTTTAATGCTGCACTGCCGTACTTTACCTGTTTGTTTCTTTTGAACACCCACACACCTTGGGTGTGCACTGCAGCCATCAAAACGTGCTGCTGCTGAAACGAGCTCCTCCAGGAGCTCCCTTGAAATAGTGTCAAGGAGTGGCACTATTTCAAAACACTTGATTGGGTCTTATGACAAGAGGTAGCATTGCCTATCTCTAGCCCCAAAAGTCTTTGGGAATCTAATTTTTTAAGCTTCTGAAGCTTGCTATGCTTGCTGGGTAGTGATAAAACGGACAATGAAACCACAGCTGACGTATTTGGGCAGATGAGCTTCTGTGAAGCACAGTTTTAATGACAGATGATGGAGGTTGGCAATAAGGCTAAAATTCATGGGTTTAAGAAAACACCAGATTTCTGTCTAAAGCCCAAAGATTTAAAGAAATGCTTGCAACCTCCAGTAGTCTCTTCAGAAATTTCTGTCATAGCCTGACCGCATGCATGGCTATTTTATTAATCATGATGCATGGTACCTTTGTGTTTAGGGACACCATATTCATGAGAGACATTGTACATATCCGAGAAAAGATCCCTGCCCCAAAAATTTTGGATGAACTGTGGGCATTGGGAAGCTGAAGGCAGTTGTGGACAGTGTAAAGTCACATGAAAGCAGAAGCCAAGTTCTGCAGTTGCAAAAAAAAATTAAACCATTGCTTTGAACACATCTTGATACTGCAGTTGTGACCATGAAATCAAGCTGGGGTTTTGGAAGACAATAGCATGGTAGAATGATGAGAGGATTTTGTGAGCTGCGACGTATTTATTTGAACTTTTCATTGCTCAGAACTTACCCGTGAAGCAATCTAATATCCCATGGAATAAAGACCCACGTACACTCATCTCAGCTCCATCGAACACTACGATTTAGAGAATAAAGACAACATCTCAAAGGGTATTTTGTTACTGTTGCTCTAATGGAGCTAAAGAAGTAACACAGAAGAGTTTACTTTAGCAGCTGTACAAATCAGATTAGTGCTGTAATTGCAAAAGCCAGCAAGTTTGATGCAGTGTTAAAATGATGGCAATATTTATTCAGAAAGAATAACCCTAAAACATATTTTGCTCAGGTATTGATTAGGAAATGCCCATTGATTGTACATCAACTATATTAAGGGATAAATTTTGAAACACCTGGAAGGGACAAAGCTGTGATTATCTCTGTGGCAGCTAACGCATACCCTAAGAGAAGAAAGAAAAAGTGAAATGGGACACTTTGTGCTATCGTATGTCTCCTCAGCATAACAGATCAATATATATAAATAAGCAACTGGTCTCCATCCTCCCTTCCCCCCCAAAAAAAGAAACAGATTTTTTCCAACTAGAAGGAAGATGATGTGAAATAATTATGATGTCTGTAATCTAGGAATGAGCAAAAACACCAATTAACGTAGCAAGACACTCCAAATGCCATCTTTTGGGAAATCTTACATTTCTAAATAATACTGTCTAATTAGAATCTAACTGTTACTGAGCATCTATGCACATGGAACTAAATAATCAAAGCAATGAAGTGTCTGGAGTCCAAATGTGAGAGGACCCATAAAGCCAGGATACAGACACATTTCTGATAAGCAGAGCGTTACAGAGCAAGAACACAGCACCTCAGTTTTGCTGATTTCAGGGCCGCTGTTTTCCATTTGCAGCATCTTTCCCGTTATTCCGTATACATTTTCTCTTCACAGAGAGACTGCGAGTCGCTCCCTGTCTCTGATAGCACTGTGCCATAGCCAAACTGCCTGCTGTGGCACAAAGGTAAGTTATAGCATCTCCCACACCAGAAAGCACCGAGTTGTTCAGATTTCCAAAAATCTTGGTCTCTGCAGCCCAGAGTTGAATAGGCCATGTCCACACAGCTCATGCCTACGTGTCTAACCCAACTTGCCCAACTCCCTCCATCAACCATAGGGGTAGAACACGGCAAAAGAGAGTCTACATCAGTCATTGCTGTCTTCAAAGCTGGCTCTGTTGCAGACGATCTGAACACATCTCTTTGTGACTACCGGCTGTTTCATATTTATTTCTCTGTTAGTTAATACAGCAAGACACTTGAAAGCAGAAATTTAGGATTTCAGCTCTCTGTAGTTTTGCTTTTGCTCAGTTGTTTGGGGTCTTGTTCTAGACGATGGAGATGCCGTCTCCTGCCAATAGTCTCATTCGCTACTCTGATGCTTGTGATGACCAAGCTGCAGGAGTTACAAGGAGGACGGAGGCGTCCCCATTGGTTTCACTATGGTGCTGACCCCAGGGTACCAGAAGCTGTGGTCTTAGCTCAGTGCGCTGGCGTGTCAGAAAGGACAGAGAATAGCGCCCAGCTAGGACCTCTCCTGCTGACTTCAGGTAGGGCAGGGTTTTGCCAATCCTACACTACCTGAGGGGTTCAGGGAGGCTCTTAAGTACACAGATACTTGAGCAAAATTCACCAGAGTTTCCTCCTCTCTCTTTCTGCCCCTGCTGCGAGCTCGCCTCGGGCCAGCCCTCGGTGAGGAGCAGTTTGTGTTCATCCTGCTGTGCCTCAGAAGGGCTGGAAGCAAGGCCAGCGGTGCCTCTCCACTGCTGCAGACGTGTTGTGAAAAAAAGTTAATTAATGTTTGTGAAGCAGTCACATTATGGGGTAATGAATGCCACAGGAAAAAATATATTAGGAAATTAGTATCTGAGAGCAGGGTTTGGCTAGGGCGCAGTAGGTAAGGCCTGGGGCCATACCTTTGACAGAGGAATAACAAAATATGGAGCAGCTTGCTGAAGCTCACAACCTCCTACTCCCCACGGGCCAGGGGACGGTGCCAAACAGTGCTGGAGGTCCACAGGAAGGTCCAGCACTGGGATTTTCCGTGTCCCCAGTCACATCAGGGCTGTCACACAGTCTTAAGTACTGTTGGAAACTAATACGAGAAAGAGTAATTTCAGCCCTGTAACTAGTCTTTTGTTTGCTGAGGGGGTTGAGTGTAGAAATGTGTTTCAGTGTAGAAATGCATTTCTGTGACGAAGAGAGCTTGCGGTGAGTTAATCATGCTCGCAGCGTACTTCGCACTGTCCCCCAGCAGCATTTGCCTAACTACCGTAGCATCTCATTAGACTTGGAGCTCTCCCTAGGAAATGCTGTTTGTGTGGAGAAGCGGGGAAGGAGAAGCGGTGTGACTGCAGCGAGCCAGGTGTCCGGATTTACCTTGCATGGAAATTTGGATATATAAAAGGTCAAGGAAATGTAACGCAGGTGCCTCCAAGCTATATTCACCGGATTAATGTGAAAACCACGTTTCAAACCCGCAAGGGGAGGAGGGGCGAAATAGTCTAAGTCCGATGGTGAAATATGGCCGATGCATTTCCATGTCAAGCTAACGGGCAGGGAAACATGCCTCGCCGCTGGCACCCCAGCGCCGGCGCGGAGCCGGGAGTTAGTGGCACACAAACACCTTCTCGGGCAAACGCTCCGGCTGGATTTAAATCCAACAAAGCCAGCTTTCACGAGGAGTGCTGAGAGAGCAATAACAAATGATTCTATTAGTATTAATGCAGTCGGCTTGTGCTATTTATAATGTAAATATCATCTGAGTATAAAAATTGCCTCATTGGCAGAACAGAGGCAAAATTCCCATTCATCACATTTTAAAATAGCCTAATCGTACAATATGTACTTGGTAACCATAAATGAAAGGCTTTCTTAACATAAAGATGATTAATAATGGGCAGGTATGTGTTATGTATTTTCCTACTGATGGAAAACATAAATATTTTGGCTCAAACATAAAAACTCTGATTGTATAATGAAGTGTTTACATTAATCTACAAAATAATTTCTTGTTATTCCTACAGGGATTGGGGCCTTTAAAAGCATGTAAAGGAAACATGATTATATCTTCTTTGGCTGAAGAATGAAACATTCTGCATGAGCCATATACACAGTTAGGGTTTTAGTGCTGTTATGGTCCACAGCCCTCGGGACCTGGACTGCACCGCTGTGAGGTGCCAGACCTGACCACCAGCTCGAGTCCTCAAACACCGGCCCCATTTTAGTCGGGGATGCTTGACTGATTTTATTACACAGACGATGCTCTTCCAGTGTAGTCAGAGGAGGAGCAGCCAGAATGTGAAGGAAAGACACTTTTCAGGTGTGACACCTTGGAAATATCTGGATCGGTGAGTGTGAAATGATAGAAATATCTCCCTCCCGAAGGCTTCATGGGCGTTTGAATATGGGATGGAGCAGCAGTAGCCCCCAAAGCAGAGGTGCCCTCCTAGCCGCCCTTCCACCCCTCTACATTTCTTCCAGCGAGCGTGTGCGCAGCCTGAAATGGCCTGATGCCATGGAGCTGCTCGGAGCTTTATCTCCCATCGCAGCCACGGGAGGATGTTTCAAATCCAGCATTTCCCTCCCTGCCTTGTCTGCAAGGTCCTACTGAGCCAAAAGTTTTTCTCCGAGCCTCTCTGCTGATCCAAGCAGAAGACGCAGCTGCTCACCTGACACACAGAAGTATGGGTTTGAAACTCTGGTTTCCCAGTTCAATCTGAAACAGTGGTCCTCAAAAAATACCCGGCTGCCCTGGTCACTGTCTAGGGTGGACCTCTCCACCTGAGCACATACTGCCACGTCAGGCACTGCTGATGCAGAAAGTGTCCAACGGGAAGCCAGCGATGTACCCTGCATGACGTGCTCCTCGCATCAGGATTCGGATTACCCCGTCGATTCCAACACGTAGGTCATTGCAAGTGGGGCAGCTTATGTGCTTACCTTATCTCATCCCTCCCATGTATTGTTTAAATCCTGCTTTGAAAGCAGAGATGCTTTCTGTGTTCAGCTGAAAGTTATTCCAGAATTTCTACCACAAGTGGTCAGAAACCTTTTGTTTCCTAGTATAAGTTTATTCATGGGCAGTTTACATCCCTTTTCTTGTGCCCATGGTGTGTATAGCTTGAATAACTTCATCCTTTCTGATTATCCCCTCCCACCCTTGGAGTGCCTGAATGCAGTAAACACATCCCACCTCTGCCGTATTTTCGCTACGTAAAACACACCAAGCTGCTCCAATGGCATGCGACAAGAAACTCATGAGGGGAAAGAGAGCCTCGTAGTGTTTTTCTGCCCCTGCTCCAGTTTAACTTTGTTGTTCATAGATGTGGAAGACCAGGACTATACAAGGCATGCCAAACAAAGTCTATTTACTTGCTTGCTAGTGTTTCCTACTTATTGTTTTGGGCAATTTTTGGTTTGGCTGGGTGGCTCTGTGATGGTTTCCGGGGCCATCTCCCCTAGGGACCCTGGGCATGTGCTGGGCACAGCATGTCCCCGAGGGGCAGGATGACAAAGGGTGCGTGCCACAACTCCGGCACGCACCGTAGGTTTAACCCTTCACCCTAGGAGCAGCCACTGGTTTCAGACCCAGAGAAGGCACGTGGCAGAGGTGGGCCACTGGGTAGTTTGAAGGTTCATCTGAGGATGTCATTTGCAGCCTACTGTAGGTGACCCTGCTTCGGCAGGAGGATTGGACTAGATGACCCACAGAGGTCCCTTCCAACCCCTACCATTCTGTGACTCTGTGATTCTGTGATTTACATTTTTCAGATGCATGTTTCTGGCTAGAAATATTGCCCCAAAGTAGGCAACAGATGACAGGGCCTGGATGGGGTTTTGAAGTAATAGATGGGGAAGAAGATCAACTGAGTCAGGGACTGTGTTTTCCCATATTTTTACTAGCAATTCTCAAAAAGGAGGAACAAAGCTTGGCTGAGACCATGAGTATCACCCAAACCCAGACCGCTCACACAAATTTAAATTCCAGATAATGCTCAGGAACAGTGATCTACTGTTCCAAAACTCGTGTCAGATTAAAATGACCTTTAGCACTGCCATACTGCTCTGGCAGCTGGATGTGAGCAGCGGTACCATCCTCAAGCTGCTCAACAGTGATGCTTATGGGCGCTTGCTCAGAAGAGCTGCCGTGACTTGTAATTCTGCCTTCTGCACCACCGAGTCTCCTGCTAATTCAAAGAACCCAGCACACCTCAGCAGGACAAGCAAGGCAGGCTGGTAATGATGCAAGTAAAAATAGCAGTGAGCAATGCCTGTGCTGCATTTTGAGCACTCCCCCGTTCCCCTGCGCGGTTCTCAGAAAAGTTTGGAGGCTGTGATGAAAACCGCCCCCTACCAGGCACCATAATTTCATTTAAAAAATGCAGCACCTCGTATTTCTCTGACAGCAACAGGGTTGTGCCAGGCCCCAAACCCAACGCCGCCCTCCAGGCAGCACACGGATGCACCCGGAGCTGCCACCACGTCCCTGAAGAAAGGATGGGACCTCGGAGGCCTCTGAGCTTCCCCCTGCTGTGTCAGCCCCATGCTGGTGTAGGAGGACAAGGGGATCCTCGCAGGGATGGAAGTGGAGTTTGTCAGGGATCTGACCTGCAATTTCCAACCCAAAGATTTTAAAAATCTACTTTTCATGCTCACCCTTATGGAAACAAGAATCAGTTCCAGATTAGTTGGCTTTTTTCATGCAACTATGTCGTGCAACACTTCGAATTTTCTATAAGCAGAAGGATGGCTGTGTTTATTCTTCTTTGGTAAGTTTCTGTTATATTTATTGTATCAAAAATGTACTTAATACAGATCTTTATATACAATGTCCACATGCAAATGGGTCCCCTTAACCAAGTCTGAAAAAGTTGCTGACAGAAAGCAATGAAGGGACTTTATATTGTCAGGAACTGGACAGAAGGAAAGGCCAGAACTGTGACTGCCACCTCTTTCCAGGAGTATGAGGATGCATAGCCAAACCTTACTCTGCAATAACCTCACTGAATTCCAGAAAGAGATTGTTCCCTCTAACCTGTTGGGTAGCCTAGAAAATATTAACTATTTTGTTGATGTGACTTGGAGAGACACTACAAGGACCACCCTCCCATGCCCAGGGATTCCTCGGTGCGTTATAGGTGTCTGTGCCTGGAACACCTACTTGAGAGACCGGGGGCAGGAAAAACAAGGTTTTGAGTATTAGGAGGATCAGATATATTTGTTTGTGGATTGCCTTTTCTTATCAGTATAGTCTGACAGAATAAACTTTACAACTGAGGAAGAGAAAGAGGGAGAAAGGCAGCCTGAGACCCCTATTCCCCATGTCCCTGCAACCACAGCCGTGTTCGCAACAGAGCATGAATGAGTGTGGTACAAAAAATATCTTCCAGTTTGGCTAAACTTGTTCCATACAAAGACTCACATAAATACTGCCTAACCTCCAGTAGATACAGATTGGTTGTATTTTTCCCCTCAGATACTCGTGTACATGCCTCTGCCACCTGCTTTTGGGACACTCTGATGGCTGTAGCACAGTTTCTGCTAATAACTCTTACCAGCACTTAAGGCGTGTTCCCATCTGAGGCAGGAGCAGCTCCTGGCCACCCATCACCTTGGCAGGTGGTGAATTTGCTTGCTATTCACCTGCCAGGCCTGGCCCAGAGGCATTTCAGAGCACACGAGCTGCTTTGAGCCTCTGCAAAACCCCACTGGCAGAAGAAGCCGGTGTCCTGGAGGAGACTGCCCTTCTCTCAGTTCCTGCCACTGATGAAGTAGGACCTGGAACATACTGGCTCTTTGGTAAACGCTCAAACCAAGAGGCGATTCCAGCGCTGGGCTTCCCCACAGTATCTCCTTGGGACATGCAGGGACGTGGTTTCCAATGGTATCTCCAGTAATTATTTAAGGGGAATATGAAACACACATATCCTTGACACCTCAGCCACTTGTCTAAAGTATCATACCCTCTGTCTCCTCCTTACTTAGATGAGTAGCAGGCACTTGATTCCCTAGTCTTCACATATGAGGCAAAGAAGCTCATGTTTATCGTGCAAACAAAATTGTGCATTCTATTGCCACGCTTTGCAGAAGTGCTCCTGTACACACCACGTTTAACTCTGTTTCTCTGTAATTTGAAGTTTTATCCAAAAGAAAGAGAGAAACTTCTGAGTTCTATACTTAGGATATAGTGGTATTATTATAGCTAAAGTGGACGAAAAATTGGTTTCATTGGACTGGGAAGGACAGCAAGATTTGGCTACAAGTATTTCAGGCAAAAGAAGGTCAACACTCCACTAAAATTCTCTGATTTTTCTTTTGCTTCTCTCACTGGAAAAGAAAAGCAAAAGAAAACATGGGAATTCAAAAAGTGCATTTAAAATCACAGTGAAATGAGATACAAAATTGCCTCACATTATAGGGCTGATCACTGGAAAATGGCTGAAATAACAGTATTTGGAATAAAAATTGGTATTGAAATTGGCACTACGGAGTGAACTTTCCCCTCCTTCTAACTACCTCAGAAGTATGATACTTTACAAGATGGGCATTGTCGTTCAAGCAAAACCAGGCCCCAGCATTGCCATTTCTTTGTCACTTAGCCACAAGAAACCCTCACAGGAGCAAATCACCCGGAGAAGCAATCTGACTGTTTTCCAGCAGAGATAACACATGCTAATAGAGCAGAGCTTTCAGAGGAATGCTGAGAGCAGGTTGTATCCACCGCTTTCGTGAAAGATACCTTTCAATCACACAGCTTACTTTCATGCTGCTTTACCCATGGCAGTCAACTAAAAATCATGCAAAATGGATTAGAATAATAGAGTGGCATAGACCCAGCCTGAGAAACAACTTCTCGAGTCATTTGCCAAGAAGTGGAAGATAGCCAGACCTGTAAAAGACAACTGGATTTAAGATTTCAAAGTTGTGATTATAAATCATGAATGCACTTGGAAAATGGAAAAGACTTGAAGGGAATCGTCTCCCAGAGGAGGGAGAGAGGAGTGACCCGGCAAGACCGCAGGTCTGAGAGGGTTACCTGAAGATGAAGACAGGTGCAGGAAGATACAAATAAAAATTTCTAAAAGACTCTTACAAAGAGAAAGGCTATTACCCATTCTCACGTCTGCCGTGAGAAGGACGGAGAGCATGAGCTAGGAGGAGCTTTCCAGCTGTGAAGATAGTGAAGACCTGGCGTGGATCGCCCAGGGAGCACAAGGGGTCTCTGGCACTGGAAGGCTTTTGGGTTACTTAGACCTCTGTTGGGGATGGTTTAGGTATAGCTTAGCTTCTCTGGAGCTGGAGGGTGGATTAAAGGGGCTCCCAAGAGCATATTTCTCTAGCTGTATATTCATGATCTTCCCCAGCTACAATAAAATCTTAGTATATCACTAGAAATAAAAAGGCACAAAATGTAATTAATTTTAGCCATTCAGGAGCTGCTACCTGGTCATTCAGGATTACTTGGTCATCAGGTGTAAGAGATGGGACCGAGCCAAAATTTGTCAGATTTTCATTGCAGAAGACTCACAGTAACAATTCTCAGTAGCAACGTGCTCGGTCATGGAAATCAGCCTGCCTGGTACTGCTGGGGACACGGCTGTATCCTGCCTCCACCCGGAGTTTCAATCTGTCATTCAAACTCTGTGCTTTTTGAATGCAAGGTGGTCAAATATAAACTGTGGATAATATTGGAACTTAATTCTTTAAACACAGCTGTCCTGGTGCCCGCTGTGTGAAGCATGCAGCGTCTCTCCCGAGTTGATGGGGGGGCACTGAGCTCACAGTTCTCACCAGCATTCAGCCATTTGCTTTTGAAAATGAGAGCTTAGGATTTGAATCGTTTATGTAATTTTCACCATTTTGCATCTTGCAATAAATCACTGGATTTTCTTCGTGAATTGAATAAATCAGCCCAGGCTGAATAAATGTCAGCTTTTTCTAAAGATGTCTGAATTGGTTGTTCTGTATCGGGTTTGAAGTAATTAGTCGTCCACCCTGAGCTATTATCAGTGAATTCTTATCTTGATATGGAAAATCAATCCTACTCCAAAGTAACTTTTGTTTAATTTATAACTTGAACATGTATTTTTTAGAAGAAAAAACAATCTGATTGTACCTGTTTTGTACAGAAACTCATTTATCTTTTGGAAAAAAATGGTATCAGTGAGACAAACTTTTATGCAGCATTGTCCATTTTGAAATGCAATAAGAAGTTGGTGTTCACTTTCAGGGCTTACCAGAACCCCCGTTTTTAACCCTTTTTCCCATAAGACTGTTTGAGTCACTGCCCAGGAGAGAAGAAGATGGCTTGGCTGCCTGAACTGCTTCTTTCAGGTAACCTTCCTCTCCCCTAAACTTTGAACTCATTGGTTCAAACTACTCAATGGCCTAAGTTGTGTCAGGGCAGGTTTAGATCGGATATTATGAAAAATTTCTTTACTGAAAGAGTAGTCAGGTGTTGGAATAGGCTGCCCAGGGAAGTGATTGAGTCTCCATCCCTGAAGGTGTTCAAAGAATGTGTAGATGTGGCACTTCAGGACATGGTTTAGTAGGCATGGTGGTGTGGGGCTAACGGTTGGACTTGATGATCTTGGTCTTTTCCAACCTTAATGTTTCTATGATTCTAAGAAAGGGAAAACAGAATTGTTTTTAGGGCTTTTAAAATTTGTGAAACTGGTTGGTTAAAGGCATGTGAGCAGCAATGCCCCCGCTGAAGGCAGAGAGACCTCATCTCAGTCTTTATGCTCTTTATCAGGGACTTGGTGGGGGTTTTTGTAAGTGACCAGCATTATCAAATGCAACCTGACGCAGTGATTATAGGGGAAATGCTTGAAATGCCTACTTTGGCTTTAAGTCCCTTCTTATCTTATAAAGTAAAAATTAAGAATCTGTTCAGAAACAAGACAGTGTTATATGCAGGAGAGACACAAGCGTCCTATGATCTATAATGACTCCACACACACCTCTCATCTAGCAAGTGCTCTTGTGTCCACACTGGTGAAAGCAATGTCACTGCACAGGAGAGGGGAAAGCTCCTTCTGTTAGATTGGAATCTGTACATTACTGAACATTTTCTTCAGAAACACATCCAGGCTGAAAGACTTTCCAGAGTTACCTGTCTTGCAGAAACTGTTTTGGGCATTGCCAGTACATTGCCTTGTGACGTTGCAGTTTTGCTCTGTTTTAGTAACTGCTTTGAACGCTAATGAAGACCCAAGTGCTGCTTCTTCTGCCACTGGAGAAAAGTAGTCTCACCAAATTTTATCTGCCAGATTTTGAAATGGGCTTTACTAAATAAGAAACAAGCGCAACTATCCGATTTTTTTTTTTAGTGTTGTATTTCCTCTTGATGCCAGAAAAGTGAAGCATAGGAATACAAAGTTTAGTAAAATCAAGCTGGAAATACAAATCTGATAAACGGTCTGATGAAAGCTAGAAGAGAAGTGAAAACACCAACATTATTTATATAATGTCATAAATTATAGAAAGTATACAAAAATACGCACCAATGTGTAGCCTTGGTCATTACACTGTAAATTAGAAATAATAAATTTTTCAAACGAAGCTATTATCAGAATTCACATGAACCGGACCCATGGACGTATGATGCTTTCTGCCTAGAGGATATTCAGAAGGAACATCACTAAGCAAGTCAGAACTGTGAGCTATGTGCAAGCAAAGGCCTATTTACTACTTCAGGACTTAAAAAACAGAATACCAGTGAAAACCTCTAGAGACAGCGAAAAATAACATAATAAATAGAACTAACCCCTATGCTTCTGTTCAGGTGTGATTCTTGCAGATTTAAGCTAACTCAGGGTCAGTATACAGCTGGTAAAAATCAGTGATTCCCATCACGCCAAGTTTTTTAGGGGAAATCTGTGTCATTTCTTGACCGGACCCTCAGGGAAGTGCAAGGAGTACATCCTAGCAGTCTGGTCCACCATGTGCAATGCTAAAGCACTAAAGGGAGGACTAATGACCCCTGAGAAGAGGTTGTAGGGGAGCAAGGCTGATGGTGGGGACACAATTTCAGAATGGCCAGAGGTCCATTTAAGTATCAGGAGTCATGGGCGATGGCCATTCCTGCCTACTGAGAAACACTGAACCTCCCTGGTGGATGCATGCGCAGGTTTTCCCTGGTGGAGCTGTAAGAAGCCGTGCTCTGTGGTGGTGACTGGGTGAGCTGCCAGAGAGGGAAGGGCTGACGTCTGCTGCCGGCACAAAGAATTCAGTCTCTTTCCAAAGGTGAACAGGGTGAGACACAGCAATGTATTTAAATTAGGGAAGGAGTTGTAATTTCAGTAAAACAGTGAATAAATCTTGCCCAAATCTTTACCAAATCCATCTTAAAAATAAACTCAATCATTCCTGGGGTCCAACAGATGGAAATCTGTCCTCATTCTCCACTTCCCACGCATGCTGGTTTCTCATTTCTGTGTAAGACGGGAAACAGAGTATGACTTCATTCCACAAGAGCATGATTTTTCCTTAGGATAAAATGAGAGACTTGGTAGGGTAAAGACTTAACAATAACTCTTCAAAAGATTATAGGCTTTGTGGCTAGTTCAACACCCTCTGAAGAAGCAGATGACCTCCAAAATCATAACTGCGTAATAGACTGACTTAATCCAAAACTGGATTAAGTCAGTCCTCCTCAAGCCAAAAAAAAGTTGTCTGTGCCACCGTTTCCTTTCTCCAGTTCATTTTCTGTCTCCCATTTACTGAGGTCCACACTGTAAACAAGATCAGGGAGTCGAGGAACAACACCACTGGCAACAAAATGCAGTGCCTGGGGGTGGAGAAACCAAGGAGGGGAACAAGTCGTTTGGGATGGGAATTGCTCAAGCTAACATCACAGCAAAAAGAAAGGCATCTTGCAGGAAACACTGTGAGATGGCAATAAACTCCAGAAGGTCATTCAAGAGCCATAGCTGTGCGGGGGTCACCCACACATAGTCAGAGCAACACAGGGCAACAGACATCTCTGACGGTCTCGTTCCACTGATCTCCCACAAGTCTGAAGTTCATAGTTCGGTAATAACAAATATAAATGTAAGAACATTTAATTCTATTTTTTTCATACAAAATTTATTTACAGGGTCAAGAACTCTGCAAAGCTAGAGAGAGTCCAAACTGGGAAAAATTTCTGCAGAGAAATTCTAATCCATTTTGGTCACCTTCACAAAAAATCAAGTACATGTGAAGGAAGAAATTCCAACTCTCCTCTATTGTCTTTGTCCTAGAAACAGAAAACATACATTAAGCATAAGTGATGATGTAAACATGGAACCTTTAACATGGTAACAGCTTGCTGCTGTTACACTTCTTCTAAAGGAATGAGGAGTCATCTGTAAACAGTCACAGACAAATATCTGCCCCTAGTACAGTGCCAATTTAAAATAAATGCAATGTGGAATATGTTAATAATAAAAAACAGAAAATCATGCAAAATTAGATTCTGTTAAGGTTAAATGCAGATGGTCTCTGTGGGAATACAGCACAGATGGAAAGCGAGGTGATCGGTTAAATCCCTCCAGAGCTGAAACCGGTGAGGGACAGAGAAAATGGCTTCTTGAAGTGCATCAGCAGCAAAAGGAAGACCAGGGTACGTGTGAGCCTGCTGATGAATGGGCAGGAAGACACAGAAAAAGCCACGGTCAATGCCTTCTTCCCTTTGCCTGTATTAGTAAAACCAGCCTTCAGGAAACCCAGGTCTCTGAGACCAGAGGGAAAGTCAGGAGCAAAGAAAACTTACCCTTTGTGAAGGAGGATTAAGTTAGGAAACATTTCAAGAAACTGGACACACTTCTTTCCATAGGACCTGATGGGACGCACCCGCGAGTGTTGAGGGCACTTGGCCAGGGTGATTGCAAGGCCGGTCTTGATCATCTTTGGAAGGTCACGGCAGTCAGGAGAGGTTCCTGAGGACTGGAAGAAAACAAATGTCAGTCCTGTCTTCAAGAAGGGCAAGAAGGAGGATCCAGGGAACTACAGACACGTCAGCCTCACCTCAATCCCTGGGGAGGTGATGGAAAAAGCTAAAGTACTCAATGTCTTCTTTGCCGTGCTCTTTCCCAGTCAAACCAGCCTTTGGGAATCCCTGAGACTGGATGTGGCTTCCTCCTGGAAAGGAAAAGGAAGTGTAAAAGAACTAGTATTACACCAGATGAATGGCCAATATAGCATCCACATATGAGGTATAAATAAATACTTCAAGTAAGGAAATAAAAAGTCGTATAATGGCAGATTTTCAGTGATAACTTGAACAACCATGCAATGGTATTATATCACACTGCATTTTCAAGATAGAGTCATAACCCTATCCCCCCTTCCCCCCTCCCAAGCCAGCCCCCTTGACTGGATCACACTCATATTTATATATATTTTTAAAATAGAAATATAATATGATGCATAGAAGTCTTTGTGCTTCAAGGCATTCAGTGAGAGCCATGGGAAAGTTGACCCTGCTCTTTGCTTGAATTCAGTGTTATTAGTACTGCTAGAAAATGCACTTTTTCTTCCTGCAGCTATTATTCACCTTTTGTCTATTTTGTCAACTTTTCCAAATTAGCAGTCAATTAACATCATCATCGCACCCAGATTTCTTCTAAGCACTCATGCAGCCAAGAGAACAACATGTCTCTGACTGACGCAGTAGCAGCAATTTAGAGTGGGGCCAGCTCGCTGCGTTAGCACAGTGGAAGACCCTCCGAAATTTGTGTGGGCTGGGATGACCCCCGGGCAAGGTCAGCAGGATCTCAGCTGCTTTCTTCCCAACCAGCTTAACCAGTAAGCAGCTTACGGGCGCACTTGGAGAGTTTCTGATTGCTTAACCCAATGAGAGCCTTTCCGTATTCTGCACTCCCAGGCCCACGCTGATGTGCGAGACTGCAGAGACCATTGCATTCCTGATGAGACGGTGCTCAGCGTTGAGCCATTACCTGCCAGAACAGATGGCTAATAGGGAACAGTCCCACATTCCTAGTTTACCAGCCAGCTCATAAATGATGAGCGCTACTCTGTCACTTTCTAAATGCATGCATGTTTCATCATCATTCATCGTAAAGAGGAAAAGCCGAGCTAACGATGTATCAGGCAACAAATATTTCACCTTAACGGCGCGTATATTAAGAAATGCCTGTTGAATGCAAAGATGTTTTTTCAGCAACAAAAAAGCTGTTCAAAGCTTCATGCAAAATATCTTTTCTTTTTTTTTTTTTTTAGAATAGGTGATATTAATTTTTTTATGACATTCTTTTTTTAGAAACTGTGGTATCACTGCACATTTTCCAGTGATTAACTGCAGATTTATCTATCTGTTTACGTGACTGAAAGCTGTAATGGGAAGCTGCAACAGTCTGGCAGATCACACCTTGGTCATTTCCAAAGGGTCCCAGTTCTGCCACCCCTCCCTGTGCCCTCCCACGCCACATGTTACTGCAGTGCGGTTCCACCCCGCTTTGCGTGAGGGCTATGTCCAAAAGACTTGTGTGAAGGGGTAGAGCAAAGTCCAGTGGGATATCCAAGGGGTTTTCTCCAATGCCCCGGTGGGCTTGTGATGTGCCCATCAGCTTCAGCACTGCATGTAGGTGTCCACCCTCCTGCCAGCGAACATCCCACCTCCTGCTGTTCTCTGATTCCATGCCTTGTTATCTGTTTTTTTCCACTTCCGCTCTTCTTTTCACCACCCTTACCTTCCTTTCTCCACCCAGTCTCCTCCCAAACAATCCACCCTGTTATCCCTATTTTGTTACAGCCATTTCCAAGTTTTGTATTTCTGATACCATTATGTGTGTGATCTCAGTGTTAAGTGGCATTAATGGTACGGTTTCCTAAGTTCAGCTACTCTTGCAAGTCTCCATTCCCCAAAGGAGCCTCCAAACTCCCCTTGAACTATCTGTTTCACACTGGTTTTAGTTTGCTTACCTCATGCGCTTTCTGAGACGTGCCATCCTGTTTGTGTCTCGATTCCTCTACTCAGCTCCAGGTGAGTTCAAGCACTGTCTTTTCCCATACGCAAACCATCTCAAAGCTCAGCCTGTAACACATTTTTTTCACTCTGTTTTTGTCCTCACAGCGCATCCTGCTCTTTCTTTGCTGCTCAGTCACAAATCATTAGCCTGGACATATTCTTGGGACACAATCCCACTTCCCGCAGAGGCACCATCTCAACACCATCCCGATCCTCTGCAACCCAGTGCCCTATGGCGATGCTTTGCTGGTGTTAGAGGGACGTCCAGGATGAGCACAGCATCAGTCCAGGCACCACACCAGGAGTAGTGCAACGGGGCAGGTACAATCCCCTGTCGACTGGAGGCTACGCAGAAGGTCTCTGAGGCTCATGTCTGCCTGGATCTGTCACTGCTGGAGGAGGTTGACCTGCTTCAAGGTTTACACTTGAGCAGACTGCTGCTTCGTTTTGGGGGAGCAAACACGCTTTGTGGAGGATACACCTTTGATGAGAAGTGGCCAAGCCTGGGTTTGGCTGAAGAGAGGAGTGAAAAACCAAAACGTTTTGCCACATTACTTGACATCTGATGGAGCTAATTGATTTTCCTTTATAAGTATCTGGGAAAGGTACTAATTTTTTCTTCAGATATTCTCCTCGGAGGTGATAAACAATTTATTGTAGCAATTTTAGTAGGAACACAAGCTTTGGGCAGCTTCTCTCATCCTTGCAGACAGCCACTTACCTTCTCAGAGGGGTAAAGCCACTGACTGCAAATTCAAGACCAGTGATTACGTGAAGATGAGAATAGAGCGTTATGATCAGGCCAGCAGGTGAAACGGTAAAGTACAGAAAAAACCTGGGCTTCCTTTGAAACAGAAGTGCATCAAGAAAAAACAGGCAGCGATATTTCACTTCCCAAGTGAACAAGACTTTACTTCTATGCATCATCATTTATAAAACACTATATGAAGGCAGTTGGCCAGGGGGAAAGGGTCACTGGCTCCATTGCTTGATCGTCCTTCCCAACACCTAAGCCAGATAAAAAGCCAGTTGAATAGAAAGGTTTGTGAGTGTTGTCCATGTAAGATTTTTTTTTTCCTATGATCTTGTGTCACTAAAGATCTGATTATGTTCTTACCTGATTTCCATTTAATAGGAAACATTTTTAAAGGTTATCATTGCTCTGTCAATGATATTCCTGCTAAGCACTGTACTTCTCATGGTCCTTCCTGCTGCTGCTGCTGCATCCCCAGTAATCTGCTCTAAAAGAAGGTCATTCTGTATTGTTTCTAGTGCAGTAATTTACCATGCTAACAAACCATGGGAAATAGCAGCATTTATAGAGGTAGTTAGAAGAAGGAGACTAATTAAAGGTAATTTGAAAAGAGGATGGTCCTATTGCTTTGAAAAACAAAATCAAGACCATGCAGCTGTAACCATTTTGGAAGGTTTGCTTCCACTTTGCCCTGGCTTCAGCTGGAATAGAGTTAATTTTCCTCCCAGTAGCTGCTGTGTTTTGGATTTAGTATGAGAAGAATGTTGATATCACTGGTGTTTTTAGCTGTTGCTACGAAATCGATGACTTTTTTCGGTTTCCCATGTTCGGCTGATGAGCAGGTGTGCAGGAGCTGGGAGGGAGCACAGCCAGGCAGCAGCCCAAGGTGGGCAATGGAAATATTCCATACCATAGACATCATGCTCAGTGCATAAATAGGGGCTGGCTGGGGGGGCAGGAATCCTCTTTTTCCAGGAGTTTGAACTTTTCTGTGAGTTTGGGTTTTTTTCTGTGAGTTTGGCGACTTCTGAGAAATTTCGTGAGGGAGTTAGGTGAAGTCTGCAAAATTTGTGAGCTCAGGGAAACCCGCAGATTCTGGGATCGCTGCTCAGGGACTGGTTGTGCAACTGGTCATTGGGCAGTGAGAAAAATTGTATCATATATAGCTTGTTTTGCATAGTCATTATTATTATTAGTAGTAGTAGTATTTCTTTTGTCATCTTATTAAACTGCCTTTATCTCAACAGAGAAGTTTCCCCTTTTGTCCATTTCTCCTCCCTACCCCACTGCGGGGGAAGGGGCAGGGTGAGCAAACGGCTGTCTGGTGCTTCGTTGCCGGCTGCCAGGTTAAACCACGACAAACTTTTAAAGCAGATGTCTCTGATGTTACTTATGAACAAACTGGTATAGGGGGATGCTACGGGAAAATCTGCTATAGAGGCAGATGTCAGCCAAGTCGTTTTAGTTCATACAAAGCACTTGTAAACTCCAGAGGGTTATGGTTTCTTTTCGTTAAACTACACAGAATCTGTAACTTATACTGCTTGCTGCTCATTAAATGCAGTTTGTTAAAAGCTGCTCTTTGGGAATGCTGACATCACCCTGTTCCCTGAGCCTCTGGTCCTTCCCTCAAGAACAGTTCAAGGGTGTTCTGCTCTTTTTTGATGTGTGAAACCAAGCACAACCGTGTTAGTACTTTACTAGCAATAAGTATATTTTCAGTCAAAAAGAAATCCAGCCCTTTGCAGAGGGAAGCATGCTCATGACGCATTTTTTGGGTTCCACATTAGCACTCAGAAGGTGGGACCTTAGTTGCCCGTCAGTGACACCGTGGCATGTGCTCATGCGTTGCCTGTTCTGGTGTCAAGGCAGCAGTAGGAGAAAGTCTGAGTCGTTCACTGCATGGTGAGGATCTGTGGTTCCAGGTGCTACGGGGAGGTACCTCTGCATCTGGCAAGAGTGGACTTTTCTGCCAAAAGACTAGTTCTGGTTTTTACAGGTGTTTATTTAAAGAAGATAATGATGCATGAGGCCTGTTTAGCAACAATAGTTACGCCAGTTAAAATAAAAGGAAAGTTGAATATTTTCTGAACTTAAATATATTTTGATCAATGTAATGTAAACATACAGGTTTGAAGAAGATCTTCTTAAACCCTCAAAGTTATTACAAGACCAAATTTGACTTTCATTGGCTTTTCATTTTGTGCTGAAATAAGTCTTTTTTAAAAAAGATAACCACTGCTATATGACCTCAAGCCGACTTTTTCTCATTTCCCTCAATCCCCAAAGCCTTTCTCAGAGTGAATGTATTTAAGTTTTGGGCACTTGTGGTAGAACAAGCAGAAAGAACATCCGTCCCTGGAGATCTGGGAGCTGTGACAGCTGGTGCATCGGCGATGGGCATGGGATGAAATATAGAGATTAGTTATCCTTCCCACAAAAGACAGGATTTGGGTCCAGGCTTAAATATCCAAATGCCTGCCTTCAGGAAGCTGAGCTGAGCCTTCCCTAGATGCCCAGTGGCAGCAATGAGAACTTTGACACCTTGCTCACATAAGAACATGCATTCAGATATTTTGAATGGAGCTAAATCACATCCCTCTTTTTTATGTTTTCTAAACTGGATAAAAAACCACCAAGCCAAAGGATTCAGTTGTTGGACTGCAATTAGTGTCAACAGAAAGATGACATTTATTCAGTGATAAAGCCAACGGATGAGGTAGGGCGGTTGAGAAGGTATTTATAGAGTTGCTATGATCTTGATGACATTGTTAATATTGAAGGGTTGTAACCAATATTTAAAGAATTGAAAATAGTGCTACTTATGCCTTGTGGCTGCTGTGACCATGGTTTGCTTTAAAAGAACCTGTACTTTAAGTGGTTTGGGTTGTAAGCAAGCACATAGCTGCATTCTAAATGTACCTGTAACATCTGTTGGCCACCTCGACTGTGCAGCCAAGCGAGGGTGCAAGGACACCCTTGCCAGTGAGCTTCTGCTTTCTGTGAGCGCTTCTTTGAACCCAGCACTAAGGAGGGCTAACTGTACCCACCGAATCTGGGTGACCTTGTGTCGTTCTATAGAATTTTGGACTGACTGCTCAGAAACACATCTCGCAGAAGCCACACGTTTTAATGGGAGCCCATCTAACCTCAGCCCAATTTGCTGTCTGACAACAGCAGCACTGAAATTCTTGGAGGGATTTTTCCCATTTCTGCGTGCCGGCGCAAGGCGAGGCATTTCACTCCAGCTGTCCCCCGGGAGCGCAGAGCTCCTGTCAGCCGCAGCGAAGCAGCTGCTTCCCTGGAGAAACCATTCCTAGGCAGGCAGATACTGCTGCGGAGCATCAGCTCTTGCAGAACTGGTTTAAAATTGCATTTTTTAATTTAAAAAATGCATGTTGTAAATACTTCACTCTGCATATCATTAATAATCTGTATTTCAGCTTTTCTTTAATCTATTTCTAGGCAAAGCAGGGATGAAAATAGGACTTTATATAACCTGGACGAAAGCATTTGTCAAGTAATGAGAAAGAAATAAGTACAAGAGACTGTTAATGAAAGAGTAAAAATATCTAGAGCCACAGCATTACAACGAGGGAGTCTGGTGCTCTAATTAAACCCTCGGCTTTTAAAATTGATTTGCTTTAGCAACCGGCTTAAGCGCTGGGGCGTCCCTGCGTGGCACCAAGCTGAGCCCCTCGGAGCCACCTTGCTCAGCCTTCCCCTGGGCACACAGACACCGTCCTCCACGCCGGCTGTCTCAGGTGGTGCAAAACGGCCCCAAAACCATCATCCTCAGGCAGGAGCGCTCCAGAGAGGTGGCCCCAGTGCCAGGGGAGTGTTGTCCCATGAGGTGGGGGCATTTCTGCCTCGTCCGTACATCTCCTTCCCCAGGGTTCATGCTGAAATCGTACTTTGCAGCCCCACATTTGGAGGAGTAGGAAGGAGGAATAAAGTAACTTCTCTCTTTCCACCCGGTACCATAATTTCCCTCGGTCTAAAGACAGTGGCTGCTGCCTGGTTTGTAAAGTGAAACTGCAAAAGATTGGAGGGGGGGGTGGTTTCCCCAGGGCACAACTGGAAGGACCTTGCAATCTTAAAGCTTTGTGAAGAAGTCAGTCCCGGTGTCATCCAGCTCTACTGCAACACCACCAGGTGTCCACTGCCCCATTTATTTTCCACACGTAACACACTTTCATTGCAGACGAACAGGTCTTCGCCCTTTTTTCCGGTTGTGTTTGTCTACTGTTCCCGGCACGGCGTGCAGGGGCAGCAGAAGGGCCATCTCTAACACCATGGGCATGAGAACCACGCTCACTGATGACCTCTCTCTCTACTGGATATCCTTCATCAACATAACAAAATAAAATAAGCCCCTGGAAATATCAGCCACTGGGGTCCACTGCTTGCAAAAGCACACAGGTAGGAGCCTTCTCAGTCGCAAAGCAGGCAGCAATGGGGGTGGCTGGTGGGATGGCTGCTCAGCTGACATGCAGAGCAGCTGGGGAGTGGTGGCACGGGCTACGCCTACTGCGTCACCTGCCCTCGCTGACCTCAGCCCCGTAAATCCAGAGGACAAAGCTGAAAGCATGGGAAAAGCTAATTAAATGCAGCACTCAGTTAGAATCCGTCTAAAAATTTTTATTAGCTTTGTGCGAAACAGTTTACTCATCCTTTTCCTATTCTGCTCACGGTCTCTTTATGAGGACAGCCTGTTCAGGAGCACTGGAAAACCAAGGTGTGGGGTGCTCTGCTGATCCTGGGAAACTGCCCCTTCAAATGCCATTTTGGCATGGCCTAAGCAGGGCGATGAGCTGCCGCGTGCACGCTCAGCCACCCTGAGCCGAAGAAGCAGCTCCTTGGCTTGAAGTGATTACCGATCGCCTCCTGGGACAAAAGGAACCATCCCAGTCCGAAGAGCTGCAAACAGTCAAAACTAATCCCACGAAAGCTTTCTGGAAATGGTGTGAAGCGCTGTTTCAGCCTCCTCGATTGTTTCCTACACCTGCAAAGGCTCGGTGCCAGCATAAAGACACGGAAAAGGTAGCCTGTCTATAATAAATTTAATCTTCATCCTCTTTAGCTGTGCCAGGAAGAGGAGCCTGCTGTGAAAACATGTCTCTAAAATTAAAACTAATTTCCCAGGAGCCTCCCTACTTATTTCTTTAATTTTAAAAGCTGGTTTACCTTGCATGAACAGGGGCTTGAACAACGTATTCTTTATAGCCAGGCGCAAAATACACCTAATAAAAATGGTTGATGACAGGATCCCACAACGCCCCTGGCCAGTCCTCCAACCAGAGGGACCACGTCCAGCCGCCAGCCCCGCTCAAATTTTGTGTGTTTGCTGGGGAGAGGGAAGACGAGAACGGCTCCGCAGAAGACAGCAGCGCTGCTGTCTCGCCAACAATGAAAACGCAATGTCAGTATCTGAACTTGTAAAATGCTTCAAGACAGCTGGAGCACCAGTTTGAAAAGCCAGCGAGTTTCAGCTGCGAGCTCTGCTGTGCCCACGAGCGGCACCAGGGCGAAGGCAGACTCGCCATGCCCCACGTTGCGTTACTTTATGATGCTTCACAACACATATACTGTCTGCGAAGTCCTCTAGGTGACAGCGGCAGCCAGCGCACCCCAAGTCCCTGCTCCCACCCACACCCCGTCATGGCTGGGCCAGGCTCTTCCCTCCTTCCCCTTCCCCAGCTTCGTTGTCTCGGTGATGGAACTGACCCTTCGGGGAAGCACCAAAGGAGACGATCCTCCAAACTAAGCTGAGATGCAAATCTGTGACCTAATTTTTTCCAAATTTCCCTTGGGTTACCAATGGTTGGTAATAGGGTTTCTCGCTATGCCCTGGTAGGACCAGGCCATCCAGGTCACCAGGCTAACACAGGGGTGCTCTGCCAAAGGTGGTGTGTTCTCCTCAGAGGTCAGAGGAGGAGGATCGCTGCAGCCCTCTGATCAGGATGGGGAATGCCAGGTCAGCACGCGCTGGTGGTGTTACAGGAAGATGTTCAACAGATAGACAAGGAGGTGCAGGAGAAACAAAAGGCTATTCAACAACTTGCTATGCTAATTTATGTGAGGGTGAACTTATTGTTAGTGGAGCTGCTGGTAAAAGAATTTTCTATCAAAGCCTTTCTCGGTGAAAAATGAGGTGGGTGAAAATGCACAAAAAAATGGTCAACGTACCTACTCTCTTCGGGGCTTCTATCTTTCAAGGAGGATATGAAAAATAATTAATTTATTTATTGCATGGACTTGTTTTCTATCATTTTCTTCTCAAAGGAAGTGTACAACATTTTTCTAAACATCTCTAATGTGAAGATCTTCAGTCAGCACAATGTGAAGACCATATTCACTAGAGACCTCAATGTCTAACTTCACCCTCTTTTCACCCCCACCTCTTTCTATCCCCCCGGGGATGTCAAAACGGTCTTCAAGAAGGTGTAATCATCATTCAGTCTGCCTTTATTGAACCCCTTCAGTGTTAAGTCTCTACAGGGGGATCTTTTATAAGGACTGTTGTTTCTGATAGGTTGAAGACATTGCTGAGAAACAGGTACTGTGATGCACTGTTGGGCAGGGCAGGGGAAGCTGAGAAAACCATCACCATCCACGAAGACAGATTAAATTCAATTTATGTATGTAACTGCGAGATGATGCTGAGCAGGTCTTCATGGTAAAGAAGATCATGTAAAGTTACAGTGACCAAAACTCTCACCAGTCTTTTAGCTGGGAAAAACCTGCTGAAAAAGTCACGATTTCATGCTCTATGCTCAGTGGTTTTAGGACATATGCAACACTGGGTTTTTATTATTATGATCATGATTATTATTATTAATCACACAATTTTCTGTCCCATTGGGGTTTGGAGAGCATAAACTCCGTAGCAGACCTTGGGCAGCGATGCATCTGCTCTGTGGGGTTTTGGCTCTGGGTTTTGACACAGAGAGAGACGTTTTCTGATGGGTGGTGCTTTGTAACGGCAATTAATTATCCTTGGAAGAAGACAATCAAGATGTTTTTTACATTTCCCCTTAACACATATCTCAAACTATCTCACAGATCTTCACAACTTCTCGGCTGGTGATACAAGGCAGGGAGACGGACATGAAGTTGAGGAGGGAGGTGAACGGGAGAGACCAGCAGCTCGAAGGCTGTATTCGAAGATACTACAAGGTGTGAAGCAAGGAGGGAAGCCCGTAAAATACACTCATAAATGTGTGGGGAGTCCAGTTAGGACGGTACAACAAGAAGGGAGGATTCAGTCGAGGGAGCCTGCCAAGGGACACACGCAGAGAGCAGCTGGAAGCAAACACCACAAGAGCTATTTTGGGGCAAACACGGCAACTTTGGCTTGACATGCAGGAAAGTCAGGCAGCGGGACTGCGCCGGGAGGTGACGGAGACACAGCAGCGAGAGCCGGCAGAGGAGCGGGAAGGTGGAGAGCCCAAGCCCCGTGCAGAAACAGCAGACAACATCTGGCTGCTGAAAGGCAGGAGGCAGATTTTGCACGTGCTCAGGGAAAAGCGGCTGCTGCCCTTATCCCGCTTCTTGTAGCACACACAAGTAAAGCCGCGACCGCAGCATGTCTCAGGCCCCTCACGTACGGGTTTTTATGCCGCTGTAACTGCTCTCTGCCACAGAGAGTCATGTTCCTCCTTTGAATTCGTGGGGAATTAGGATCTTCCTTTACCAACCTTTTTTAATATATATGTCCACATATTAAACTGAAATTAATTTTTAAAAGATGGCTGGCTACTCCTGGTGTCTCCAAGATCTGTATTTCACTCCTGCATCTTGTGTAAGTTCAAGAAGCACATCCCCGGTTATCGGCTTTTCTAACACCTTTGAATTAATCGGAGGTTAAAGTCTGTCAAGAGGATGTGTAATTCATATATTTAGCAAGTGCAGTTCTTTCATCTGCCCACACAATATGCCCAAGAAATATGCTAAATTGGAGCAATAGCTCAGTGAGGCCTAAAACGAGAAACTGTTAAATGGCAACACTTCTGCCAAGACACTGAAAGCAAGTATCAGGATCATCTCTAAATTATGAATTCCGCTACCTGAAGTAATTAAAGAGCTTGTTCTGGACTTGCCTCACGGAGTTACTACATGCTACTGTACAGAGGTAGCATCCCTCCTCATCCCAGGGATCTCAGTTGTATCTGGAGCTCAGTGGCACCGGCAGCAGAACCAGGCTCTGCGCTGGTTCAGCCGCTTCTTCCACCTGACAGCAGCGTAGCGAAGGTGGCAGAGGAAACCACTACAGAGGCACCCAGGACAGGTAACTCCTGCCAGAGAGGCTTATTTAAATGCAAGGACAACAAGGGTGATGGAGATAAGCTGGCCATGAATAAACTTCAGCTGGAAGCTGGAAGAAGGTTTATTTTTTGGTGCAAGAGAAGTGGGATTTTGAGACAACCTTGCAACTGGGGGACCTTATAAATGCTGATAAATATCTGAAGGGTGGGTGTCAGGAGGATGGGACCAGACTATTTTCAGTGGTGCCCAGCAACAGGACAAGGGGCAATGGGCACAAACTGAAGCACAGGAAGTTCCGTCTGAACATGAGAAAGAACAACTTCCCTCTGAGGGTGACGGAGCACTGGAACAGGCTGCCCAGGGAGGTGGTGGAGTCTCCTTCTCTGGAGATATTCAAGACCCGCCTGGACAAGGTCCTGTGCAGCCTGCTGTAGGCAACCCTGCTTCAGCAA
>Ga0065711_1029082_pt1 | contig 37730 bp, 17 predicted proteins | sample Hoacrofraction12_FD_59098 | JGI IMG/M metagenome (GOLD analysis project Ga0065711, IMG submission 59098) | Hoatzin crop microbial communities from Cojedes, Venezuela - Epithelial fraction 12 v2 (version 2) | ecosystem: Host-associated > Birds > Digestive system > Esophagus > Crop | place...
AGGTCCTGTGCAGCTTGCTGTAGGTGACCCTGCTTCGGCAGGAGGGTTGGACTAGATGACCCACAGAGGTCCCTTCCAACCCCTACTATTCTGTGATTCTGTGATTCTGTGAAATGTCCTTGAAACCTCCATTAATAGAAATGCACTGAAAAGTTTTAACACAAACATGTAGTTAAAATTCATACACACAAACTGACTATGACAAGCACTTTAGAAAGCACCTGTTGGTTATAGACATTAATATATTTTTCCCAGGATAGCAGCAGCAGGATTACAGTAAATACGTGTGCTTCATGGTGGTGTATTTTTATCGGCTTCTATAGGGAGACTGTTATAAATACTAGGAATGTCTAGAATGTTTACTGGTTTTAAAAATAGAGAAGAAAATGTGTACTCTTTAGCTGAACAGCGAAAATGCAGATTTAAGCTTTATGAGAAAATAAACAATGTCTCTGAAGTGGTTTTATTTTACAGTATATCCAAACAAGGCTTTTTGGTCATTTTGAGATTTTGTCAGCTTTCTAGATTTTTATCAAATGGCTGATTGTTTTTGAACTGTGGCAAAATGCCAGTTCTGTTATGATTATAGATGAAGACTTACTACTTCTATTTGAAGATTTTCTAACCTCTCCCTTTACAACAGTTCTACTTAGATTGTCTTATAATTTTGTGTGCTGTATGTTAGTTAGGAGAGGTTATTGTTCCATATCTGCAAATCCTGGAGTTCCCTTGAAGAGGTAGACTTTTCGCAGAAGACCGTTTCTTAAATTTGAAGTGGATTCCCAAGTTCTCTCACTCATTCTTCTTCCAATGGTTATCTGCCACTTCCTATCTTGTCTGCATTCATTGAGCCTCATTCTGCAGCTTCAGCAACATGCAAGATCCTCAAGAAACAATGTGGGCATGTGTTTTGGCATGTATTGCACACACACATAGACATGCATCCATATGAAGGACCTTTTGTAGTTCAGATGAACCCCTAATGATTTTATTCACTTTGAAAGGCACTTAAGCCACTCTCCGTGCCTTTCATTTGTGAATGAAGTTTTGTGGGAGCTTCAAAATTCTGGAAGATTTGATGCACTGTTGCATTTTCTGGACATTTGTGAGAGTCTGAGATGGCCACTCTTCTACAGAGTTACCAGAGCTACTATCTCTGTGCCTTAGGGTGAGTCCATATTAGGTTTAGAAAAGAGGTACTGAACATAATTTTGAGATTTAAGCATTGAGACCTGCGAACAATAAATGAGGGCACACACTAAGTGTTTATATCATCATATTTTCTTTGGCTTGGTTGGGAAATCCAACTACTGGGAAGATGTGTTAATGAAGATACAGGAAATGTGCAACTGTCTACAAAATGTTGTCTGTGGTGTAATGTGTAAAGCAGCAGAGGGTGCCAGAAAGCAAAAAGTTGTGGCTTCCATTGTAATTAAGGGAAAATGAGAGGGATTGTAACTAGCAGTTGTTGGGGTGAAACAAGGTTTGCATTGTGAATTCGGCTGCAGAAGGGAGGGGAGAAGACACACTTGTAATTTTAAACACTCACATGCGCTTAAAATTAAAATGAACACTGTCCACCAAATTGTCAAGCTGTGGAGGTATTGTGTGGTACATTATGCCTAGGTGACAGTGCTTCTCACTGAGTCATCTTTTAGTGGCTATACATACCTCACATTTCAAAGTTTAACCCTATAGCAGAGGCTGCAAGAGAGGAGGATAATAAAGTAGCATAGAGTGTCACAATGATGTAGTGTGTTAATTACAAGCCAACATGGTAACAAAAACCATCCTGTCATTCTACATTTGTAATTTTTAAGCGTATTAAAAAAAGACCTGACAACCTCTCCCTGCTCTCCTGCTGGAAAGTAAAATACCAAAAATTTTATGCCAGTTTTTCGGCAATATTGCATTACTTCCAGAGTAGAATACAATTACAATGTTAGAAAATGAAGAGAAAAAACAGAAAGTAGGTGCATACTGAAACTACTACGATCAGTCCAGATGTATTTTCTCACTCTGCCCTTGATCATTGCTGGAACAGGAGCTGCCTACATCTGCTACAGCTAAGTGCTAGCCCATTTGTGGAAAGAATGCCAAATCCGCTTGATTTTACGGTGTCTTTTACAGACTCACCATGTTGGAGTTCCTTGACTTTTATGCACACTAACCCAACTAACCTTGCTCTTTTATTTGGCAGTAACTGTACCTAAAGAATAAACTCGTCTTTGAACCCTGTTGCAAATCCCTGCTACCTACAGCCTTTCCCCCAAAGCCTGATTGCTGGCACATGTGAAAGATCACGCACTGCTGCATCAGAGCAATGGTCCATGAGGTCAATATTCCTTCTCTGAGTACAGCAATGCAAGAGGTGATTTATCAACGAGAAGTAACCCTTGTAATTTCTTTTGGTCCATTCACCTTCTCTTTCCTCAATATCTAAAGTTTTTGTATTATGGGGATTAGAAGGCACTTCTTTGCCTGCTCCTTCAGTATTCATTTAGGGACTACTGTTACGATCACCATTTATTCTATGAAAAGTCAAAATGAAGCGTACTGGATTTCTCAGAGATCCATGGGATGAGGTGTAGAGTAGTCCTATTTTCTTCATTGGTTGCAATTACTGCTCTGCCAACCTGGTCCTGCTGTCAGGAACCCATGGATCTGATCAATCTGGAATGGCATAAGGTACCACTGGACAGCTGAACTTCTGTATTAGTGAAAATTTTGGTGACATTAAATTGGACTTAAATAGTGATGTTAACTCTAAATATAAACTCAGTTACAACTGGTGACCATATTATAGGCAATAGTATTAAAGTACACAAAGGTAAAATTGGCTTAAGCTAGCAGCAGGACAGGAAAATTATCACAAAGACTGCTTATTTCAACAGCATTAACTAATCCCTTTTCATGTACAGGCTTTTGATCAGGTTAATTAAAATATTAACACAATCTTCTTATGGGTTTTTTTTTATGTAACTTGTCTGTTTAAATCCACTATGACATGAAACTTAATACACAAATTGTTAGAATACAGTACAACCATTTTTGTTTCAGCAGAAATAAATAGCATAAATACAGTAATCTGTTTGGCAGCTTTCTGATGTGCAGGAATTATTTAGAACAATCCTAGTCTGAGGAGTCTGCTGACCATATGATCAACAGATGATCATATGACATAAATCAGAGCTATACTTATTTTAAGTTGGCCCAGTGTCTGGATATGAATTAGTCTGGGCAGGGTTCAGTTTCAGAGTCAGTCCAAGATACACTTTTTTTGTTAGGACTTGATTGTATTCAGCCTCATGAGCTGATCACACATAATTTTTGCTTTTTGAAGAGTTTACATCAACTCAAAGCATTTGTTTACCTATGCAGTTCTTAGCAGTTTTTTCAGGTTGCATCCTGACCAGCACCAAACCTGTGAAGTCCTGAGAGTTGAATCGGAACAGTCTTTCTTCAATAGAAAAATGTTTGTATTTTAGCTTGTAGCTTTTGGCAGTCTTTAATTCTGTAATAATTAGAATATGCTTCGTTTAGGCTTGCATTGTCAGCTAATTGGAACCTTGTTTGAATTATTCATACCTCTTGATTCTTCAGAGTTTCTTTGGAATTACAATGGGAGCATACCAATGACATTTCCCTCTAGGGAAAAAATACCACAAGAATTTTCTTTGTCCTAGGATTTCCACACTTGAGGTCTGAGACCTATTTGCATGTGAAATAAATATGAGTTCATGAAGCTAGATAGCTACAGTTTTGTGTATTTTAACTGCACACATAACTAGCGAACCAGCATCCCAGTCTTGCAGGCTGTTTTGCCTGTCACTCACAGATTTTCTCAGTAATTCCTCCAAATAATAACTTTAAATTAGCTTTTTTTTTGTAAAAGCTCTCACTTAGTTCATGGACAGATTAGTATTAACACTCCACAGTAAACATATGTCCAAGGGTGTCCTCACAGTTCTTGTATATAGAAGGCTTCTATTTGGATTTCTTCACATAAACAGTTTTGAAAGATTTATATTGTTGCATCATATAAATTAATGTATTTGAAGATATGCGCCTCCTCCAAACCCCAGTAAATGCTTATTTTTCAAGTAATACTGGCCGTATTTTGTAACATGATACCACTTGGCTAACTGTTTAAAGAAATGCTTCCTCCTCCACTTCACACTTCATTGGCTACAACTGGAAGTGAAATGACAACAAGCAGCAAACGCTTGTTAAGGCCTCACTTTATAGGCTCGAGCACTTCTGGTGTTTCTGTTATAACATTTGGCTAAAAAGACAAGAAGAATACTCCCGGACCTGTTGAGCTTTAGAGCAGAGATCCCGTTGCCTTCCATGGTTCCAGGTGCTTTTATTTTCATTGACTGAGAATCTAGACACAAGATCCTGTGAAAATGTGGAAAATGCTTCCCTTGATTATGAGCATAGAACAAAGAGATGGGTAACAGTGAAGGCTCATTATAAGCATGGTATGAAAACATATACAGCATGACCTGATATTTCTTTGTATACTATGCTAAACATGGTGTAAAATGTAATGCTCAGGTACACTAGCAAAAGTGAAAGCCTGAGTCTGAGTCTTTAATATTCTCCCTATGGATTTTAAAGATCTGTGTTTTAACTTGAATAGTTTCACCTGTGACCTCAACCCATCACCATTTTTGTTTCTTTTGAGCCTTTTCTTGAGGGTTTAGATAATCTTGAGTCAGTAATATGAAAAGTAAGCATGAAGGGAAACCAGTGACTTATGTTCTCTCCTACATTTATTTTCCCAAGAACTTGAAGTTCCAGCTGAAGGACCAGTTGTATAACTTTAGACCTACAGAAGTCTCTGGGCTGTACAAGTATTTTTATCACTTTTCTTCTGATGAGCTTAATGTTCTATGAATATTTTTCAGGGTAATATGCAAAATATATCTAACTAAAAAAACTTCAGAATGTTTATAAAATCAAAAGGACAGAAGGATCGGAGGAAATTGTCAGTGTCTCTGCTGCACAGGATGTAACATTATGACTTCTGGTGTAGTCAAGAAAGCATGAAGTGTATCTGGATGGATTCCATTTTCAAAGTTCAAGAGATGCAATGGAATGTCCCACAGTTTACCTGTTTACTTATCTTTTAAAGGATTCAGCCTGTCATGGGTTGTAATTGCTTTTACTTTTAAAAGGTGCTTTTATTGATGAGCTAAATGAAGTTGCTATGTACTAAATAGTGGTGAAGGAGAGAATTGGAATACTTTCAAAGATTTAATTAAATCTAGTAAATGAAGACTCTGTTGTAGATTCCCTTTTGATCTAATGGAGAGAAACTCCTCTGTTTTAAAGAAACGTGCATTTTCACATTGCCCTCCGATTTTCGGAAGTTGCCAAGTTCCATAAATATTTAGACACTGGTACCTTGCTGACTCAGAAGCATTGCATAACTGAAAAAAAGATCATAGACAGGCTCCCTAAAGTGATGTATTGCTTTAAAACACACCATGTTTAAACAGAGTCCCTTTTATCATTGCCTTAGAAGACATCCTCCCAAGGTAGTATTTATCTTCAATTTTGTGTTCTGAGTGCGTGTGTAGGGCTCTTTCATGGTGGCAGTGGTCACAGACCTGAAGAGATGAGAGCACTGAAGTAGGGAGTTACTCTGAGACTCTGGAAAAGTACTTTCGCCTAGTCTTTTGACTCATGCTGCTGTGGAGTCACATTTTAGCTTTTAAGAACTTCATGCAAGATATTGAAATACTTTCATGGTTTTCAGAATCCAAATCCGGGAGTCTATTCAAGGCCAAAACCAGCACTGTATTCTGATAAAAAATGCAACACGTTCTTCTCACAATTTCCATTATAGCAGCACAAAAGTGCTTCAGAAATTACCATCATAGTATTTTGTGCTTTATGACGTCTGCTGTAGAGACTACTGTATAGAAATGGGTAGAGCAAATGCAGACAAGACACAAAAGGAAGCGTGCATAAGAAAGGAAGACAACATAAGCAAGATCACACCATTATATAGATGAGTAGAGTAAAATTTTTGTGTTCTTCTCTTAGGTGTTTTTTGGGGTGTTTGTGGATAGAGTTAAAAAAAATGGGGTTGTATGAAAATCACAAGCAGATGTTCGTAATGATCTAAATGGCCATCTAAAAATTATGATTAGGATTAATGTTTTTATTTAAAATAACTGAATTGTTCATTAACTTGTTGATGTGTACAAACAGAAAAATACCAAACAAATTGAATTTTACATGAGACATTTCCTCCCATTCACCCCAAACTTTCCAAGCACCAAGTCAGGGGCTAGGTGAAAAACACCAACTGTTGCTTTCATGTTCCCGACAGGACTGACAGCAAAGGGGATCAATTTCCCACTGCAGCATTTTCTTAAAACCAATACACACCCCTGCCCATACTCTAACCTCAACAGTGACCTCACACATTCTTTTATCAGCAGGTCAGTACATATGTGTGTTGAATTCTCCAGGTATTTGAGAAGTTAATTTGTTTTCACATTTCTGGATTTACTGGTCGTATTTCATGTTTGGAGAGCATGTTGGAAGAATTTGATGTACATGTTCCTTAATAACTGTTGGAAAAGGAAGTGGAAGTTATTTCAGTTTTAAATAACACCATCATCCTTTTCTCAAAAAATAACTAATAATTAAATAACTCCAGCATCATTTCCTAAAAATTTTTGCCTGGGAGGCCTTGTACATACCAGTAGTTATTATCCTCTAAGGTAAAATTCTCCCCAAATGCCTCCAGTAAATCAGTTTTTAATTTGCATATATAGTCTCTTATTGCAAAGTCAATGCTGAGTTTGGAACAGTTTTTTGGACTGATGTTACATGATTCTCTGATAGTGATTTTTACTGAATGCTCCATAAATTATTCTGTTTCGAGTAATGAGGAGTTTGTTAGAAAAAAATAAAGCCAAATCTGTGTACGTGTCAGTGTATTCTGCTTAACACCCTAAAATGTATTATAATTTCCATAGAAAAATGGAATGTGCCTTGCATCTGGGTGGAGGTAACAGGCCACGTGCAACAGCAAGTCAGCAGAACGTACTTAATATCTCCCAGCAGGACTGCTAACACCTGTTTTATCTGGGTGGATTTTCAAATTTACACCACCCACGGAAACTTGACATTGCCTTCCAGTACAGTTACAAAAAATTATTGCGATGATCTGTGATGTTAGGAGCTTGTGGGAAATAAATTATCAGAACATAAATAATGTGATTTTTAAGTCTCTGGTTTTCTTCGTACTTTTGCAAGTTTTACTGGAGAGCTTTTTTATCTCCTAATTTCCCCTTTCTTCAAATATCACCCATTTCTACAAGGTGAACTGAGAATTCATGGCAAATTTCACCCAGTCTCAGTAGTCTTCAGTCAAGGGAACAGTGCAGCATGCAGCCTGCCATACCAGCATCTTGCACAGAGACAGCAAGTTTGAAACTAAAGAGGTTCCTCACGTGGGTCACTATAAGTTTTGCATTACTCTGGACCACATTTCTTCCCATTGCATTTACTTTAGCATTTGGAGGAATTTGGGTGTATTCTCTGCTCTTCAAAGTGTCCTTGTTGAGTAGTAGTAGTAAAAAACATCTTTTATTGCATAATAATACTATGTATGATTTCTTCATAGGGAATCTTGATGGAAGACTGTCTGACTTTTAGACAGTCTTGCTCAATAATAAAATAAAAATTTTTTAGTATTAATTTAGTATGAACACATAGTTATGTTAATAACCATACCCAACTTTAACTATGCAAGAGACAACAAAGCAGATGGCTTGCTTTCAGATGTGTTAAACTAGTTTAACCAGTGCCATATCAAAAGAAAACAGTCAGCTTGTTATAGTTCAACTACAATACGTGTAAAACGAGCCCATAGGAATTTATTTCACACTGTTCCCTTTGAAAGTGTTTAACCCTACTCTTTTGTTCTTGTTACAGTAGAGATAGGTTTGAGAAAAAATATTTTCTACAGCATGAGAATTTCTTCTTCTGGAATACCTAGGAATCAGCTGTTGTGGATAACATACAGCAATACCGTGTGGTGAAAATACTAAAAAAATTTTGTAAATAAAATTTCATGACAGGTTTTCACAGAAAACAGGTAAATCAACAAAAATGTCAAATCAAATGGAGCTCTTATTGAGGTTATTGATTGATACTTTTATAAATAATCAAAATAAATCTTATGATATGTTATAACAAATAAATAATGATTGCTTACTTTTTATGGATTAGATATATTTTGTCCCACACAATAAGTACAATTATAAAGGCATTAGGGATTTTTAATATTTTCATTGTATTACCCTTTGCAGATTTTGCTAAAGATTTAAGCAGAACTTAAGTGTGCCAAACATCCCTTTCCAAGTGAAGAACAACAGGGGGTTCTAAATAATGCATATTGTTTCGGCAGTCATTTAAGAATCACCTAGACTCCCAAACAGTGTTGAAACATGGCATTTGAAGAATGGACAGGCAGAGGGATAAAGACATTGGACTGGGTAGTCCATTTTGGTATACCAGTTTTAATCTAGAAAGATGCTTTTGACTTCAGTTGAACCTCCTTGGTGTAGGCAAGCTATCAGAAATGGGTGTTTGGGCCCAATGCTCAGCTTGGCTGAGCATATATACATACAACACAAGTATGATAGTAAGTAGACCAGCAGGCAGTGTATTCAGTTATCACGTGTTTCAAATGGAGAAAGTCCTTGTGTTGTTTGATTTTTAGTTTTTGGTGAAGGAAGTATTGGACCTATACCTATTTTGTAGATAGTGAAAAAAGTTGAATGTCCAACGGCCTGGTTTATGAAGTCTGGCTTGGTTAAATAATCTTAGTGATAAAATTGAAGATAAAAACATCTGTCAGTATAGAACTGCAAGCATTTTCTCTTTAGATCTTTATCTTGTAGCTTTCTATCCCTATGCTTTAAGGAGAAGCAAAACAGGAATGCAAACTAGTGAAACCAGCTGGGAAGAAAATCCATAAGGAACCAAGTTACAAGGCAAACCAAAAATCTGGGTGTTTCCCACACCACAGTGAGTTGTCAACAAGTCACAATGTGTGCAATAGATGAGTCAATTAAGAACAGAAAGTGAAATAAACTTGTCCTTCTCAACTTCTGAGAACAGCTTTAGGTGTAGCAGGTTGTGCAAGACTATACATTCAGGCAGAAAATAGACCTTTTAGGTCATGTTTGTGTCAGGGGGAAGGTTTAAACATGTACCATGTGAGAGTGTACATGACCAATTCTCGCACTGTTCTCTATTAGGTGAGGGAAGATCAGAGTTTAGGCCGTGCTCACCTTGAAATATTTTCCAGTTTCTTCCAAAGCATTCTATATAACTATGTCTACCATGGAGAGTTTCATTCTCTCACCAGCTCCAACATGTGCACCAAAAATGCTTTTATCCATGCAAGCAGGCATCTCAGTTGCTTGCCTCAATCTCTGTTCTTTTTAGAGCCTGCAATTAAGACCAGATCGCTGCCACTTCACCTGCTACTAAGAACGTACCCAGAACTCAAAACCTAGTGTGTCTTCTTTCATGCTCAGTTCATGTGAAAGTCAGACAAATAAATAGTATCTGCTCTTCCATTTTCCATTTTATTCATTTTATGCAGCATTTGTATTGCGAACATTAAGAGTCTGGGATGCTACCTGTAAGGCCTGAACTGTATTTTTATTTGACTTTGATTCTACTAGTGCTACAGAACTTGAACGAGAATGAGCTCTGTAATAACAACAGATTATTTTCTAATTCTGCATTCAGTTAAATCCATTGACCTCCAAAAATTTTGTTAGTGATGAATATCCATGGGAAAGAAAGAGTCAAATACAGGTCATTCAACTCAGGTTAATACTCTGGGGAAGTTTAGGAAGGTATCTTGCTGGTAAAGTGTGTTTAAAATACAGTTACTGTGACACAGAATATCTCATGCCATAATACTAAGCTCAAAGGAGTATTACTTCATATTTGTATTGAAAAAAAAAGCAACAAATACTGAGGAGTTTTATGGAGTTTCTGTGCTCTGGAAGGCGAGTATGTATGTGACTCTCTGGGTTTCTGTGACAGACTGTTACCATGCATGTCCCTAATCAGCCATCAGCAACATTAGAAAACTTCAACAGAGCAAATTCTTTGCCAGATTTTATCTGGGGCTTTGGGTCATGAATCAGAATGTCAAAACACACACAGAGCTATGGAAGATAATGCTGAACGAAATGCTAACAGAAATTACTGTTTTACTTTTACTGTCAAAATTACGTAGAGTATTTTAGGAACATATATGTATAGAAACACTCTGTATTAATAAGGTGTCATATTGATAAAGGTGTCCCATTCTTCAGCAGGAGGAACCCAGCTCGAAAGAGACAAATAACAGCTAACTTGCATATGTGTTTATATGTTCATATATTGTCGTAAACTTAACAAGAGATTGTCAAACCAAGATATTTTTCAGAGCTTCTTATAAATACAGAAAAACATAATGCTATATTAGTCATTATCACTTGTCTTCTGAGCATCCCACAATTAAATTTATGTTTGGAAGTGAAGAAAGTGTTGTCTGCCAGCCAAAAGAGATGAAAGCTAATCTTGGTAACAGCAAAAATAATTATAAGACATATTCTATATGTTGAGTCACTGGTGAGTACAATCCCACAAATGAGCTCTTCCTGTAAGTCTGCTGAGTGCCTGGTATTAAGTACTACTGTTTATCTACATGCAAGTCCCACAGTCTGGATTAGTGATTTATTTCTGTCAGTAAAATTTCAAATAGCTTCCAGTCAAAAGCAGATTACCCACAAGTGCGCAATTTAATATGTTACAGTGGATTTGCAAGGTATCTGCTTTGTATGCCATGTAATGTGTTAATAATATCAGAGTTGTGATGTTGCTGCTTATTTGTACATCATCGTTTGGACTATAACCCCATAAAATGTGAGTGTAGAAATATCTTGGGGCTCACTAATATTTATGGTGTGAATATTTCAGGTGCTTTTTTCATAATGCTGTGGTATGAACAATATTAAAAGTATTTGTTTTATAAAAGAAGCTTAATACATTATAAGCATAATCAGTAGGCTTAATATAAAAAGCATCAAATGCTGTTATCTACCTGATGAAGCCCACAAATCTTCATTCCTAAATTTTTGTCCTCTTAGCTGAGTTTATCTGTGCCCAAGATGCCAGATCTGTATTTCAGAATTGGACACAATATTATTGAGTTTTGGTAAGGAAGTGATTATATTATCAGCGATAGATTTTTGTTACCTCTGAAAAGCAATCTTGTGTACTAGTGATTGACTTTCCACACGGTTAATTAAATAGCTAAGTGGACTGGTATCTGTGTGGCGAGGAATGTTTATTATATTAGCAATTCTTTATCCCATTTATAGATTTTAAGACTTTTAATGTGACGGATCTGCTATTCATGGGACTGGACTTCTTCCCCGCTTTTGAACCTTTAATATAAAATAAGTGTCTTGGAACAAATAATTTTGGGGATTGACAGCAATGAAGAGCTGTTCATCCACAGTCTGATCTTGGCAAATCTTCCTGTACAGGAAAATTTGCAAATTTGAGTCACTTTTCTGTATCTTGATACACAAGATTCAGAGTCAATCTGTGTATCCTGAATTCTATGCAGTAATGAACTGTATCTTCTGCTACAACACTTTGTAACTCTGATGATACTATTCACGATAATGACGAACATCAGCTCTGTTATAAACTTGTACTTTTTGCAAGCAAAATTCACCATAAAATTGTTGGCATGTGTAAGATACAAAATTAGTCTGATGCCTGTGTTAAATGTTACACTGCAAAATCTTCAGCCCTTGCTATATAAGCAGGTAGAGTTCTACATATGCAGTGTCAGCTCTCGGAAGAGTTTACCCCAGCGTATAATAACCCATGAGTAACTACTTAAATAAACATGGACTTCAGGGATTCATACCACTATTGATTGAAACAGTATTGAGGAGTGGAAGCTGCTTGAAATCTCTTAGAACTTTTGTAATTGCAAAATTACTCTCATCTGTTAGTACATTTAAATAAAAAGTGTTTGGGGTTGCTAGTGTTTCAGTTCAAAGAATAACTGTGGTTTGCCAAAGCAAGAAGTAGGTAATCAAAGCAATGTTTAGAGACACACTGAAAGCTTCAAAATGGGACAACTTGAAGACTAGCGTTTTCTAGACTGGAGAGGAAAGAAAGTGAAAATAACCCGAGAATGTATTAGCGCATGTCTTATTGAATCTCCTAACAGTTACTCAGAATTGCATAATAACTGCATTTATTATCAGAAAGCTGACTGTAAGAGTTATTTTCTGACATTTTCAATGTATTGTGTGGCTGTGAGTTGCCACACCAAACTTGCTCAATTCACAAGTCAAAACAAGACTTGATTATTAGGCTAACAGTGCAACCACAGTCTATTGTCTGAAAGTTGGCCACTGCTATTGCTTCATACACCACCACCAAGAGGGATGACTGCGGACCTAGGGCTTCTATTGCAGTTCTCTTGGTGAACTGTGAAGCAAAACAGAACTTGCTTTGTAGTGCTGCAGTTTATTGAGTCATTGGTGTTAATGGTAATGACTAGTTTTTTCTGAAAGTTTGAGAGACGTGACTTCAAAGACACATGCTGTGGAAGCAGACACGTAAAACAACAAGATGCCATTTCTATAGGGTATTTTTCACCTTAAATGTATGTTAAGGTTTATGTATTAGGTTTACTATTTACTAAATATTCAGTATTGCAGGAAGATATTCAGATGTTTGCACAGCACATTAGGCCTTAAATGTTCTCTAATAAATTAGGCTTTCTTTGTAGCTATGGTCTCCTGAACTACTGCAGAGAAGTATTAAAAATGTCTTAGTTACACTAGGAGGTCTGCTAGGAAACACTGTTTCAGTTATTTGGAGGTGAACACTACTGACATCACTCTGATGTTTCTTTCTTTTTCTCCTTTTTTGTTTTTGTTCTCCAGTACTTCATTGTAGAGCAAAATTTCCCATCTTTGAAGTAGTTGATTCTGCATTTTGGTTGATTTGAAAGTTCAAAGAGACGCTCATTTATACAACTAATATCCAAACAAATCTCTATTCTTTTAAATTCTTCAGTACAGGAAAATTTCCATTCAAATTGTTTTCTTATGTCGTTGACATCGTTTAAAGGTTGCGTAGAAATATTCTCCCCGCGCACACTATTTTCATGCCCGACGCAGGGGTGTAGTCGGAGGTCAGGGCTGAGCCAGCCCACTGCCTTGCCGGTGCTGTCGAGAGTGGCACCATCCTCCCGTCCCTCCTTCCCACCTCGCCTCTCCTCTCCCAAACCATCCCTTGCTCGGGCTGGGACGCGCCCTCTCCTCTGCTGACTCCTGCGCTCCTCTGACCGCATGGGAAACCGGAGCGACTGAAACACGCTTGCCTTTTCTTCTGGGCAAGTTATCCACGCGGAGCCAGCGGCCGGTGTGCTCGGAGAAGGGCTGAAGCCCAGCAGAGGCAGCAGCATCAGGGCCCCATGCCTGGGAGGAAGAGGAGGTGAGGAAGAAGCAGATCTTCCTATTTTTGCTGCAGCCAGCTTGCAACAGACTTAGCTGTGTCACATCTCTACACCTTATGAAATAACCTGGTTTGATTGGGGTCTTTTCATGGTGTGAAACTGCATAAACTACATATTTAAGAAAATAACAGAGATGGGCCCGAGTTTCTGTGATTCCTGTGCTGGGCCAGAGTTGGAGTATTCCCATTGATTTTAGGATGGTTATTCCACATTCACAGCTGTGCAAATTGGTGGCAACTGCCAAACTGATTTATGAAAGCTTTATGGTAAACGCTTATTTCAGAGTGACTTTAGGTAGTGTTAGATACAGAGTTGTTTCTGTTTGGGTTTTTTAAAATTGATTTAGGAGAGAGATTATTTATCATTCCCTATAAATGGTAGCATGTCCTTGAAAACAAGTGCTTGAAAAAACTTTTTTAAAGTTGTGTTTACTAATGCTTTGGAGTTTATTGTGGTTAAAAAACACATCTCTAAAAATTTTGCGGGTAGTTATAAGTTTCTAAGTACTACCTGTGGATCAAGAGAGGCTATGTGAGTGCATTAGATATACTTCTAGGTTCAGCAGTAAAAAGTATATTTATATTCCTTTTAGCTAATATAATTTTCTGAGAATAATGGCAGAACTACAGTCATAATGGCCTTCTTCCTAGGCTAGAAAAGATACTGCCAGGGATCATGTAGCTTTTAGTCGATGAATGAATTTACCTCTCATGTTGTGATGGTTAATAACTCTTGATATGAAGTATTCTAAAATGTATAAATTTTTAAATAAAATTAACTGCATGGGCTTGATCTACTGCAGACTTATGTTTTTGATGTTCAGTATTTCTGTCTTTTTTTAATATTCTCCAATGACAGTAGGTACTTAAAATATATTGTTAAACATTTTGTTTTATTTGTGTGGTCCTAATTGCCTTGAAAAATCCATCAACCTAAGAATTTATTATAAAATCAAGTCTGTTGAAGGCAGTTGGTGTAGGACACTTGTCTATACATATTTTTTCTATTTTCATAGCAGCATATTTATAGACAAAGTTGTTATTTAAAATATTTTATGCTTACAGCTGAGTATTTGCTTCATAGATCCTGGAAGGGCTGGGGGGACCAGCTGGGGATGGTGACTCAAGAGAACCTTTTGGACCATTCAGGCTCCCTAACCTTTTAGTAATAGAAACATCAAAGGAGTTAAACTAATTCTGTGATTACTCATTTTAGAGGCAGAAGTTTTATCCTTTTATTGATCTACACTTTGGCAACATGTTCTTCTCTTCTCTAAAGCTCTCTGTGGTAATTGCAGATTTCCTCTAAACTGCCAGCAGAAGTTAGCATCGTGTCCTTCACTGAGGAAAAACTCTTCAGAGAAGCATAAACATTAAATAAGTTAAAAGTATTTAGCATAAGGTTTGAAGGAAAACAGCAGAGAATAAACCACTACTGTGACATCATTTTCACAGAATTCTACATCATCCCAAGGAAATACCTTGGCTAACACATTTGTTGGAGATTTTTGCTTGCATTTTTCAGTTAACTCAGTCACCCACATCTCCAGATATATACTCGGTGTCTAATCCTCTATGGATACTTTCATTGCTGTTTGTTTGTAGTCTATAAAATTCAGTTTTATGTTAAGTAGGTGGGTTGCTGATTTGCCAGCATGCCATTCTGGATCAGGCATTTATGAATTGTTTTTAAACACCAACGTGGACAATGAAAGCTTTGTATCAGTTCCCCAATTAGCAGTAATCATTCTTGTTAAACTTTAGTAAAGAGCTGTAGTATGCGATGAATGTAAAGTATTCATTCCTGGGCTGGCTGGTTTTTTTCCCCCTCCTGCATTTCTACATTTTGTCAAATAGTCTTATGCTGCTTGTTATTTCTGTTCATATTGCAGATTGAGAATGTTGATGTCTGCCTTAGCTTTCTGGCAGCCAGAGGCGTGAATGTCCAAGGTCTTTCTGCAGAAGGTAAGAGAAACAAATCATCAGAACAAATAATAGGATTTTTTTCTGAAAACTAATTTTATTAATTGAAATTATTTTGCACCTAAATACCAAACTCAGCTGTCTTGAACAGCATGCAAATATAGATTCGTGATAGTGAGTTCAGATTTTCTTTTAATTTTCTCTTGAAATTGAACCAAGAAATTCAATATGTTTATGAAGCTCGAGAAAATGTTTAAAATATTTCTTTTTTCAACAGTATTAATCTTTTCATGTTATCTCCACAATATTAGATAGGTACAGTCTCCCAAGTGTACTTTTTAATTTATTCATATAGGGGATTCAAAACAACAAACGTGAATATAAGAATCTTGCTCAATGAAGTAAACTCAAGGAAGACTATTTGTTTAAGCAAATTTATTATTAATAGTAATGCTGACAGGATGAGTCTGAAAATTATTGCATTCCTTTAATGTCATGTATTAAGTGAAAGAATGAACGCTCTTGCTGCCTGTATTATAGCCCTTTTTGCAGTATTAGTCACCTCAAGTGATTGCCTAGTGTGGTGACAACTAATTTAATAAATACACCAAATCAAACCCATTTAAATACCATTTGTCTTAATTAGTATCTAATATTTGCTTTAGTAATGTAAAATCAAGTCAAGTGGATGCTTTCTCTTGTAAGTTAATAAAATGTATACAAGCATTTGTCCTGTAAGAAATGGGGAAATTCTGCAAGGTGCTGTGCACCTTCAAAATCCCTCTGATCTCTGTGACAGCTGAAGGCAACAGGTATTAATGAGATGCAACCCAATATTTTTATTTTGCTTGGAGCACAACTAAAAGCCAGAAGGAAAAAAAAAATTTCAGAGATGGTAGTTTCAGTTAAATTTTAGAAGATACATAGAGAAAAAATGTTGAAGGCTGTTTGATTATGAAATTAACTAAGAATTTTTATCTTTCACCATACCCACCTTTCTCATGCTTAGCAGAAGTATAACATGGCCAAGACATGTACTATCTATTCACTTTGACTGTCTACTTACGGAAGGGTCTTTAATTGATTGAAAAGAACCTCTATATATACAGCAGATATGTTGATGCAAGAAAATACTGAACATTTACGTGTTGCTGTTGACCTCAAAGTTATTTAGAGCTTGAAATTTTTAGTGCAGCCTATTTTTACTTGCATATGAAATAACAATCAAATATGTGAGTAGCATGAATTTATTTCATGAGAATACTCTTGATTGTTTAACACCACGACACACTGCATAACACTTTTTTCTGTACTTTGTTAAATCAAAATCTAAGTGCATTCTCTAATAAACACCTTTATTCATACCTTTGTTTTGCATTGGAAAATGTTTTTTAAGAGGATATAAGCTTCAACTGTGTAGCATTAAGTTCAAATACTACTAAAAGTAGTGATACTATGTAGTGTTCAATGCAAGGACTATTTTTTAAAACTTTCATTAATCTTCAAAACTGATTTTTAATAAGCCAGACCTTGAGCTCTGAAGTAAGATTAAAACTACTTTTGCTGGTTTGCAGTTGGTCATGAATCTGGTGTAAATCCTCTGTCTTTGTAGTGATGTTAGTACAAGCTGTCACAGAAGTCTGATTGCCTTAAATATGCCATTTTTAGCATGCACAATCCTGAATATTACAATTTCTCTTGAGGAGAAAAAGTTGAGAAAAACAGACTTTTTTTTTTTTTTATCATGAAATTGTCAAGTTACCTTCATAGTGTTTTGTCAGCACATTTATGTTTAAAATAAATTAAGTTTAGAAACCCTAAGTCTGTTTCTTGTAATAGTATTTGATAAATGTGTTTTATTGCTACTGGGTCATTTATTAGTGACCAGAAAGTTTCTGGAACAGTAAACCATGAGCTTAACAAGGTATGAAGATTTCACAACTAGTTTCCCACCTCATCTTGAGACTAGAGCAAGGAGGTCTAGAACAAAAATAATTTTCAAATCTTGACTGCAAAATCTCTACTGTCGTACCCGAATGATAAACAATAAGCCCATTGCTACAAACCAGAACACTCCCATCCTCTTCCCTGCAAGTGTTTAGCACATATTAGAATTTTCTGGTTTTTTTCTGTTTAAAATAAATCTTCCAACTTTAACTCATTTAAAAGTAGGAAAGAAGAAGAAGTTCAAAAGTGATAACATTCTTCTTTAGAAATAGTAAAAAATATAGTTTAACATAAAAAGAGCAAACTTTTAAGATAAAAAATAATGAGTGGGATATAACAAACAAAGGGTCCTTTTTCTGAGCATTAAGTGATGAAAAATCATAAGAATAAGTAAACCAGTATCACATACAGAAAATATTTTAGAATAAGAGCATCTTAAAGATGGATAGTTATGTGGGGTTTTTGGTGTTTATTTAAGATTAGTTTAAATATATGTTTTCTGTGTTCCTTGAAAATTATCTTCCCTGAAACCAACGTGACTGCAAAAGTCGTTGTTGCTTAAAAAGCTTTCTAATTCTGAGAAAGTTCTGTGTATCTCTGGTGGTCTCATGAGGCATATTTCCATTTTGCAAAGTATACTCCAGTGTTCACAATTGCGTTTGCTTTTGAAGAACGAATTGAGAGCGTAAGGCTCCAGGGTTTTCTGGCCTGTTAGTGTATATACTAACATTTCACCTAACCCTATTAAAAGAAAATTAACATGGTTTAAAGGACACAAATATGACAGTCATAGTTTATAAATTCTGCTTTAAAAATTACCTAAGAAAGCTGTATAGCACATAGAGCTCAGTATTTAGCTTTGCAGGGAAGGCAGAAATATTGCAGCGTTGCATGTTAGGTTACAAGGCTATAGGCCTAATGAAAACCTTTCACAAGCAGTTCAGTGCCAAAGAAAATTAATAATGAGGTTATGAACAGACAGACCTGAGTGCTGCAGATAATTTCATTAAAGCCTCCTGAGGCTTCTTTTTTGCCACAGAGATCCTTTATGAGCAAAGAATAACATTATTCTTTGAAAACCTTCATCTCGGGCTGGGGAAAGACTAAGAAAGGAATGGGAGGCATGAGGATGCTACTGTGGCTCACCAGAATTTCATATGGGTATCTATTTTAGCCTCATGTAAAAGCCAGAGTTTTGAAGTCTTTGTTAACCCGTAATATCAGTGTAAAACAGAAAGCCAGAAAATCATGTAGTTCAAAAGTTCAAAGAAGTAATCATGAACCTTACAGTTACCTTTTTTAATAACTATTTTCCATTAATGTCCTTCTCTCATGTTCCTTGCAAATTTATGTGAATGGATATGTGCTCATCCACGACACTGTTATCATCTACTCTTTCCAATTTTTCTAAAAGTCACTGTTTATTCCCAGTATGCACAGAATTTGCCCAAAAAGCAAGAAGAGTAATTTAAAGCCATGAGGTAGAAGGGATGTGTACCTAAGGACAAAAATAATTCAGATTTTTCTGAATGCCCCTCTGCTCACTGAGGATATCTGTACTGTCAAGGCGAGAGTATTCATTTCTGACTATGCATATTATTTAAAGCTTGGTGTACTCCTTTACAAACAGAAATATGTACAGTTATAGGTACATATAGAGAAATTTTAGTATAAGACTGTTACAAAACTGAAGTCTAAAACCACAGTGTTTTCACTTCTTTTTCTTCTTTTTTTTTAAATAGAAATAAGGAATGGAAATTTGAAAGCCATTTTAGGGCTGTTTTTCAGTTTGTCTCGGTACAAACAGCAGCAACATCATCAGCAACAGTACTACCAGTCTTTGGTGGAGCTACAACAGCAAGTCCCTTCATCTCCAGCTGAACTCAGCCAGTCCAAAACACACCAAGATATGCAGTCGAGGTAAGTTAAAAAGTTAATTTCCTCAGGTGCAAAAGATTTGTATTTGTCTGTTGAAAAAATACACGGTTTGGCAGAAAAATTAGGTTACTTGCGAAAGACTTAAAAGAGTGACTTTTTCTTTTTTTCTGCTATTTTTGCAATGGATACAGGGAAACAATATTTTAAGTGTTTTTTTCAGTATTAAGCTTGCATATCTCCGGACTAAAGCTAGAGTGAGAGCAGACAACATTCCAAATTAAAATTAGTTAAAATTTTAATTAATTTTAAAGCATTCTTTTACTTTATTATTGATTCTACTGTTCTTTACACATTAAGAGGCTGTTAGCACACCCTGAGTTTAGCATACTGGTTATTTTCATGTTTTCCTCACATAACCAGTTCCACATATAAATCAATGATTTAAAATGATTGGCAAAATACATGGGGAAAAGGCACAATTAATACTTTCATTTGTTGTAAACTTTTTTCATCCCCATGCATTCTGGTTTTGAGTGCCTGATTCTATTTGAATGTTTTTTGAAAGGGAGAAGAAATGGCCTTAATCTAGTTTCTTTTAAGTGGTCAGTTTATGATTTAGTTTTAGGGAAGCAAAGCACTTGGCAGAATCCTTAATTGCTGAATTACATTGTTTTCAGACTGAAGCTGAAAACATATTTTGAGAAGGTAGTTGCTTACTGACCATGACAAAAGAATCAGTTTTAAACACGAATATCTGTCCAATTGGAAAGAGTATTAGGAACATATACTTAAAAAAATGGCCATTCACATGTAGGACTATGTAAAGTGTAGTGTAATGCAGGCCTTTATATATTGCTGTGTTGAGTTTAAAACTTGTTTTATTTATTATGTGCTTGTTTAAAATTTTTTGCATACTTACTGAACAATTGTATGTCTAGAATGTGAGAAGTCAGTGATCTAGGATGGATTGAAAGTATCACACTACAATAATGAAATTTTGGTTCTTGAGTCCAGTCATATCTAAATTACATCTTCATGTTTATAATAAATATATTTCTTCTTCAGTTGAGAAAACTTTTCACAATTCAGCCTAACAGAAATCTTTGTCTTGAAACTAGGAATTTTGTAAAAATATATTTATAGGAAAATGTTGTTGATGGCATTTTCATTACCTCATTTGATACACAAATTAAGATACACTTGCGTCTGTCTTGGGTATTACAACATGAAATGCGTTTTTTTCTCTGCTACTGAAAATTAACATCTTTGAATGCTTTCTCTGTGAAGTTTACTATTAACATGTAATCTAGGAAATTATGGTGTGATCCCAGAAGAATCTGACCACTCTCAACATTTTCTGAAGTTGAATTTCTGCTTTCTAAAGATATTTAAAATTTCATAACAGGCAATAACATCTTGCCCTTCTGAAAATAATTGTTTTTCCTATCATAAGGAAGACATCTTGAATGTAGGTCTGCAAGCGTTCACTGTTTTAATCAGCGGATTTAAGGGCTTAGCCAGCTTCATGTAAATACCTTTGGTTATTGGGTTTTTTGTTTATAATTTAGTAAAAGAACTGAAAAGTTTCCTGCTTTTCTGATTTACCCATGGTGAATTTTTAATAAAAAAATAGTTACTACATTTCTTTATACATCACCACTATTGCAAGGAATTCTGTTTGCCCAAAAAAGCTCGGAGCAAAGTAGTTGTTTACTATTTGGATGACAGCGATTGCACACTAGTCCTTTGTCTGCTCAGGAGTGGTAGGAAAAGAGGAGTTGAAGTTTTTATAAAGCTTTCTTTTCATTGTAATTCCCCAAGATCTCATGGTCCTTCAGTGCCGCCTTCTCCTCTTTTACTTTATTATGTTTAAATATATTTCATTAGGAGGAAGGGCAATCATTCCATGTCCAGAAGCCCACCCTGGTCTTCGTAAAGTGATATCTAAGGCTGCTTTAACAAAATTTCTACTTCCATCAGTGTGCTTTAGACCTTCTACTTTAATGCCAGGAGTTTAAAATCATTTCCTTCTTTGATTAAATTTCTATTTCTAGCTGTGTTTCAGCAGCAAAATGTTCTTACACCAAGATTGATGCCACCTTTCTTATTTCCTGTCTGTTAACTGAAAGCAAGAATTTTTCTGTTTGCTTTCACATATACAGAAGTTCAATGTTTGCCACCATAAACTTGCGTACTCCTTGACAGAATCCCTGATTTTCTCTATCCATGTGTTTTTCAGTAGAGCCTTTAAGGATAAAGAAAGGTCCTTACTTCTAAAATTTTTCTTCTGTATGAAAGATTCCTATCTTCTGCTAAAAATGCATCTAGTATTCTGAGCTGCTAGCGAAACAAGGGGCTCCAGGACTTAGAAACAAACAGCGGAAACACAGATTTTTTGAATACTAATTGACGTTTTTATTTGTCACTGTTTTGAAGTAATAGTAAATTAGCATAAAATAATGTGTTCCCTTCGAAGAAAAATGACTAGATTTGAAAAACAGATTTTCCACAAATAGATTGGCATATACATTGATATGATATGAACTCTAATATCATGCAACACTTCTTTTCATAGCAGTCATTTAATTTGATTTAATTTAATTTATTTTTTTTTCCCAGCAAAACAAATATTTTTGAAAATAATTCAAATAATTCAAAATTATTTCCCAAACAGCTTGCTAGTTTTCTGCTGTTTGTGGGCAAATAAAAGCTTTTATTTAGAAAGAAGACAAAATATGAAATTAAAAAAGAAAAGATGCCTTTGATGGGATTCATCTTGCCTCTTGCCTGCATTTTAGTATCTGAAATGTGGACGGGCAGCTTACATGACTCCCAAAACTGATTTCTATTATACAATTACTTTTATGGCAACTGTGTCTCAGCATTAATTACAGAAGGAATCAACATGACTGACTGATTTACAGGGCAGGAGTTCATGATTTAGAAGGTTTTAAGGAACTAAAATGGCTATTCCAAGGGACACATGAGACCTTTAGGTATTTTTGGCAAAAAGTAGTTTCTTACAGATACTTCAAATTTCCTCTTTCATTGAATGGAGAGTATTGTAAAGTGATAAAATCTAAGGTGTGTAATAATTTCACATTCTTTACTTTTTCCATGTGAAATTATTAACTCAGTAGATAATCTAACTACTATCAATAATAGAGAAATTTTACTTTTTTTAAAAGTAGTGGCGATAAAACAAGCAATTTTATCCTTTCACAGTGAATGTTAATCATTAAGGCAATTTTTTATTATTACATATTTATTGTGCAGCTATGCCTCACTTCCTTTATTAGCCTGTTGCAGTTCTGATTATTCTCTTAAAAATTCTTAATAGTTTCTGTTTTCTAATATTTTATACTGTGAAAAGGGTTGGCACATAGAAACCTTAAGGCAGCAAATTACTATGGTGTACATGCTGGAAAAAGTATTTGGCAAATGCACATAACAGAGATTATTTTCCATTCACTTGGTCTGTGGTCCTTTATTAACTAGAAATAGTTTTTTCAGGTTTTTGGGAGGAACAAGAAAAATTTTCTTATTATTATGGCAGAAGCCAGATCATGAACATAGTAGCAAACACCTGAATGGCACATTCACCTTCACATTCAATAACGGCAAAAGTCTTCAAACCTGATCTGAGTAAATTTTCAAGTGTATTGTGAAAATTATCTTCTGATACCTATAAGTATTTTATTTTACTTCAAGACTCATATATTTCTGCAATGTTAGACACCTGAGAAATAAAGCACTGTATACATTTAAGTGCATTTGATATGTATGTGTTTGTATGTTTGCAGACCAGTAAGCAAAACCAAAATACATACACAGAAAAAAGTGGATGCTTTTCCTAGACTTAGTACTTTTAAAAATGTTCAGGAAGCAATTACATTCCATGTTGCAATCTGACATTTTGAAACTGTGTCTTAATAATTGCAGTTACTTTAGGTTAAATTATTCCATTGGACAGGTTATCATTGTTACTTCCAGCTAAGGTATATTGAGCACATTGCAAAATTTCAACTTGATTTCCTAAGAGGTAAAAAGCTGCTGTGTGTGCTTTATTAAACAAGTAAGGACAGTTGATGCTCTCCACTATTTCAGCGAGAAATACAGGTTATACAAGGGAGAGGGAAATACCTCTGAGAAGTCACATGGAAGGTGGTCAGGATACAGAAGTGATAGCACCCAGGCCCTTCTGAAGACAAAGAAATTTTTTTCTTTGTACGTACAGGGTTAGTGTCTCACTCCCCTGGTTTAAGAGAGTGGTTCTGATGATGGTGGTGATGACAACGATGGTACTTCCGTCCTGATTTCCAGGTTATGGCATCTGAGTCCCCCTGTTATCATTACTGGATCTGAGCCCTTTCCCCATGCCACCGAAGCCAACTGACTTTAATATCAAGCTTAAGGAGAGGGTGTTTGGGCCTTTTGTCAACAAAAGCTGAAACTGGCAGAAAAGTGCTATTAGGACTCTAGAGCTTTGATATCCAGGTTGTTTTGATATGGTAAACAAACAGAAGCCCCAGGGGAAGGTTGTAATCAGAATATCATGAGACTGACAGGATTAGGTTTGTGCAGAAACGGGGAATGCAGGAGACTAATCCAGGAACCTACTTGTCCTTGGATGACTGGGTAATCAGTGTCTCCTACAGGAGACAACACAGATCAGGAAAGTAATTAAACTGATTTCTGGAGGAGCTCTCTCGCCTTAGAGTAATGTTTGCATAGGAGGATAATGAGTTTTCTACATCAGGCTCCAAACAAAGTTATCTAAAGTTGGTCATTGTGGCAATACTTTAACATTCCTAATCCCACGTAATCTGTCCCTAACCAAGATCAGAACTGTGAAAAATGAGCATACAGAAGGGGAGCAAGGTTCTGCATGTGAAAGAGTATCATTGGCCTATCTAATCCTAGGGCCAACAGCACATTTCAAATTAAACATAAAAAGAATTAAGGAAGTTGTTTTATGATCAGTGAAATTTCATTGCAAAGAATATGCTTTATTTAAGGAAGATTATAATTTCATACCACTAACTGTAAAAACTCATAGAAATATTCAGACTATTAGTGGAAAAACCTGCAGTAATTAATAAATGGTAACCTAAGGGAGAGAATGGGTTTAGATGTAATTTCTGATTTCTTTTTATCCTAAAATGTCCTATGTTCTTGTATGACTTACTGTGGGAATAGAATACTCCAAAATCTGAGGTAGGCACTTCACTTTTTAGTTATGACTTTGTTGCTGCTTTGAGATTTAGTTAAAAAGATACAGTGCTGGTGGCCTTATTTATATCTGTCAGTACAGATAGATGACAACAATGGTTACATTATATTTTTATGCTTTGCTTTGCTAGTGGATTCCATTATCACAGCAATACATCCAATCTTTCTGCAGTGATGATCTTTCAACCACCCAGATACTAAGAGAAAACACATGTGGATGAAAGAAGTTCTGTCTCATTTATGGATTAGGCAATAACTGGTTTCAGTAAGCTGTCAGCAAAATTCCCCAAGACGGACAAACTATTTTATCACGTACAGGAATGATGAGCACAGCTTGAGGTCCAGATGGATTCTGTTAAATTTGTTATATTAAAAGAGCACGCTGGTTTTCCTAGGCGTATAAACAAAGTTAGGTAGCTGATTTCTACAGGCGGTTGCATATATAACTACTGCAAGGAACTGGGTTTCATGTTGCCTCCTGCCCAGAAGTAGCAGGGAAAAAATGAACCATACTGAACATGCTGCTTGTGCTGTGTGAAATATAGTAATGCAAATGTAGTGGTTACAATTATGAATTTAAATAGATCCATGCCAGAATACTGGCACCATATGCCAATCTTGGTTACACCACTCTCAATTTAGAAGGCGGCCTTTGTTTCAGTCTTCTCAAGGCTTAGAAATATAACCTTAACAGTCTGCACCAAGTGCATTGCACTGACATAGGCTGAAAAATGAAATGTGTACATAGTTGTGTGTCTTCCTTGGTTAATGGAAAGGAAAGCGATGAACCAAGTCTCCTCACTGTGCTTAGCTCTTTGCCATTGCTAGTCGCTTGGTTTTAATGAAGAGAAACAGGCGAGTAGTTCCTGCTTTTCCCACTACAGAATCATTACTTAATGGCTGCAAAGAAGAAAAAATAGGAAAAGGTTTATTTCTTCTTTCTGTTCTCTGTTTTCTAGTAAGTGTTTAAGTGAACAAACTGCTATTAGCTTAATCTGATGTATTTTTATGTGTCTGGGAGATAATGCAGAATGAATTGCTTAATGTGATTGCACCAAGATCTGCAGCAGCTGACCTTCAAATGGACCTTAGGGATTTAATTTTGCTTTAACTGTGCTATCTTTCTATCTTGGAAAGCAGCTTTGGCCCCATTTTGTTCTACTCCTCAAAGAAGCAATCACATCATGGTTCCCAAAGAAAGGAAATTGAAATAAATGTAAAGTACAATGGCAGCCATATTGAATTATGGCAGTCTTCATGCTTTCTTTTATTGTATGGTTGATTTTCTTACCTATTCTGAAGCAAAATTTTTTCCTTATTCTTATTGATTCCTTAATAGATGCCTTGATAGCAGTGCATGACTCAGTCTTTTTCTTACAGTCTTGCATTCATTTCAGTCAGTTTTATACTTTTACTGCTACTTTCTTTACTACTGTCAGTCCTTTTCATCAACTTTTATCTCTTAGTATTTTCACAGACTGTGCAACAAATGTGATATTCTACATATTGTTGTTTTGCAGATGTCAGTTAATGAAAGAGCATTATACTTTGCAGCTGCTATGGAGAAGCTGACTTTCTCTCTTCCTTTACCAAAAAAAAATAAAATATCCATACACTTCCAAAGGTGCACAGGCACACAAATGTAGTTTAATACCTTCAGTAAAAACCAGCTTAACTGTGATAATTGTCTGACTGATGCAGGTTTATAGCAATCCTAACCATACTTTATGAACTGTTGATGAATGTGGACTTTCTGGAAATCTATGAAAGAGTTCAAGAGACAAAGAGTGTAGATTTGAAGAAGTGACAGCCTGAGGCCTTCCAGCACCCCCTTTTTCATTCCTTCTAGGAGAAAACTTTGTTCTAGTCTTATTCTATCAAACTGTGAAACAGAATATTGGCATATATTTCTGTGCAGGTCATCTGATGTGATTTTGTTCCAGTGAAAGATCATAAATGGTAAGGAGATAAGGTCATAAAAGGGTGCAATTGATCCCTAGGGGCCTAGTCCTAGTTCTGGCAGCCCGCTGTTACCCACTTGGCCAATTTGTTCAGAGAAATTAGTGTTTTTTAAAAGATTGCATTATTTTAAGTGAGCTACAGGTCAGGTTAAGCATCGTGGCTAAGTAGCACATTTATTACTTTCTTTATAAGCTCTTTGTTTCTTTAGTGCTGTGATTCATATATTCTTTCACTAAATTCTACAAAATATCTATACTACAAATACTGAGGCCAGGGTGGGAAAGGTATGATCACTGCAGCAGACAATTTGTTCTTATTTCAAGTCACCATGTTCTGCAAGAACACAAATTTTTATGCAAAACTGGGTTATATGCGTTTTGGTTTATGAGCTGTGAACAACAGGAAAACACTGAAAATGCAATTTTATTTGTACCTCCAAGCCTGAATCAGATGGAGACAGACTTCTTGTATCAGATGCCAGAAGTTCAAAGAGCGGAAAGGAGAAATGTCCACCTAATACAGAACAGATGACATGGTATGAACTAGAAGTGCCTAAGCCATAGACATTTCCTTCTGTGAATGAAAAAATAAATACGTGTTTCTGTTTTAGATATATGTATACAAAAATTATACATCTATAAAATATATCTATAAAATACACATACATATATAACATTTATATATAGATAAATAACATTTAAAAATAAATATATATATGTAGATAGATTGATACATATATGTAGATGTATTGATTCACCAAGAATGGGCCAAAAAAGCAAAAGCAATGTGTGAAGAATATTTTTCATGGGAAAATTCAGGTTTTTTGGTTTCCTCCACAGTGTTCTTTGGCTGTCCGTTTGAGGAATCAGGGATATTATGCCTGCCCAAACTGTTTGGTATGGTGAGGAGCCTGGAAACTTTTGTTTCCTGTGGCGTCTGTCCAGGCACACTTGGGATTTGGAGTCAGGTGAACCTTACTTCTGCCTTTTGCCAGGCAGGCTGATGAGAATTATACATATATACATGTATATGAGCTTGTTTTAAAATACAAAAAACTAAAAAAAAAGGAAAATAAAAGTGTACAGCACAATCAAGGCATTCTGGGGAAATTTTTACATCAAAATTACATTCTTTTTAAGCTAGTTTTTTCATCAGGGAATCGTGCTAATAAAAAAGACTTTAACAGTTCTGGAGTGCAGTCACCCTAGTGATATGAATGCACTTTAGAAGATCAACAGCATATTAGAATTCAAGCATGCCGGTAAGGTAGAAAGACTTTGATTACATACTACAAACCCCTTTGCCTTTTGTCTAATTTTAACAGATCACATAGCTGACATTTTAGAACCACCATGTGACTCCTAACATTATAAGAAAATGACAGTGTGATGTAACCTGATCCTTTTGATCTTTCCAAGGACTCTTAATAAAAAGTAGATGACATTTAGGGTGACGCTGCATGGGTTTCTTTTTGAAGAAAGAGGTTAAAATATTTTCAGCTTGATTCATGCTCTGTATCCAGGTTTATAGGAACTCCATTTTTCAGCTTTATGTGGTATACACACTTTCAAGGGGCTGCTTCTTTCCTGGTGTACCACACTATTTGTATTGCAGCAAGACAGACTTGCTGGCAGTTTCGTGCAGGGTCGAGCAGTGACTTGTCTTCCCTCCTAGAATCTCAGAATCTTAGAATGCTTTGGGTTGGAAGTGACCTTTAAAGGTCATCTAGTCCAAACCCCTTGCAAAGGTCACCTAGTCCAACCCCCCTGCACTGAGCAGGGACATCTTCAACTAGACCAGGCTGCTCAGAGCTCTGTCCAACCAGACCTTGAATGTTTGTTCTTCTTTGCCTATTTCAGTTGAATATTTCACTTCACTTTCAGTGGGAATGCACCTCTGGTATTGTAGCTTATGCTGACGTCCTAAGTTCCCCTATACCTTTTAGGACCATCTCTTAAACCCTTTTATCCTGCCTGCAAGTGCATGCCCTTCATCAGTTTCCTGCCTTGGTGGAACATGGTGCATAGCTCCCCAACGCGAATGACTGCTGCATGGCCATGAGGTGCAGCGCAGGGTCCTGGTTCCTGCAGCCAGCGTGGCTGTAGTACAGCTGTGGTGTTCCCTATCAGCTCCTCAGGGTCAGTACAATCTCCAGCATCTCTGTACCTTTCTTTTCAATGCTACCCCAGCTACCTCTGTGATGAACTGTCTTTCTGGACAGTCTCAAGACATTTATTCCATTTTCTCACTGCATTTAACCAAGGGAGCGACAACAGATATTACCCAATGTCACTGTTCCATATCTGCTGTGTTGACTAGTGTTTCGCTGGTTTGTAAGAGAAAATACTGGGGCTTGATTTCCACCTGGAAGCCAGTTGGCAGAGTCCAGATGATTTCTAAGGATTTGGGATCAGATGCATGTATGCCATCTTACCTGTTTTGAACAAGATTTGCTTAACCGGGAGCATCTGCCTTCTCTTCCCCTGTGTGTTAGGTGGAGAGGAGAGCTAACCATGGTGCCTGATCCCAGCCCGGGTCCAGCACTGCCACGCTGGGCTGTAGCTCTGGGAGCAGCAGGGTTTCCTGCAGTCTCTGCAGTCAGGGTTTGTCTCCCCTCCTCAGTTTGTACGTCCCCTCCCTGCCAATGCACTGTGGATGAGCTTTGCAGGCAACTGCTGCGGGTCCTCTGAGGAGCCGAAGCCATGACCATGTTGGAGAAGACTGCTGGTAGGAGTGTTATGGCAGTGGAAGAGGTCTTGGGAGCAGACAGCCGGGAACCAGAGGCTTTCAAAACTCCCCTTTAGCGTTAAACTCGTACTTTCTGGTTTGTTAATATGCATTTGCTGCTTTATTGCAGGCACATATTTAATGTATCTTTGTGTGGATCTGTAAGCACAAAAAATCACTATTTTAAGCAAAATAGGTTTATTTTCTTGACTGCCAGATGTTACCCACAGACAATTATCTGGTAGGATAGAGGGCAGCAGGTAAATATTTGTTCATACATTTAGAAGAGTGGCTAGACTAAAGTCTAATCTGCAACTGTGTCACAGTTCACATCTGTAATAATGGGGCCAGCAGCTGACAAACAGGCATCTGTGCAAAGCTTTAATGGGTCCAGCACATCCAGTGCTAATTGAGAAGGAAAACCCGAAGTCATTAGGAACTTGATGCACGTGGTTTACGAGCTGTTAAAGTTCTCTTTTTCCCTGTCATTTGTCACAATATTTTGGAAAATAAATTGAGTCAGTCACAGTGGAAATGCTGCTTTACTGACATTGACACATCCATCAATGCCTTTCAAGCCTGTCTGGAAAGTTTGAAAGCAGTCTATAGGCTGACATTTCATGAATTTGTTAACAGATGGAGCCCGAAGTAACAGGCATAGAAGGAAAGCATTCTAGCAAGCTTTTCCAGATAGGTGCTTCATGTATTCATTGCTATTAAAAAGAAAATGAAAAAAAAAAAAAAAAAGCTGTCTTTCTGTGGGCTAGCTTATCGACAACCTGGCAACTTCACTGAGATTAAGTTATTTGATCTTCCCAGTTATTTTGGAATTGTGTTGTTTGAGGTAGAAAAGCTCCAATACACTATGGCAATGCATCCTATTCCCTCTGTTTTTCCAGCTCACTGTCCATGTTGATTGTATTGTGTATCATTTTACCTTCTACAACATAAATGCACTAAGGTTTTATTTGACATACCATTTTTCTCACAAACTTCTTAGTTTAGTCAATGCAGATAACCGGCTAACCATTTCTGGATTCATTCATTTTAAATATGTTGAAAAAACACAAGTGGAAGATCTCGTCAAAAGATGGGGTATTATATCAGGCACAAATATAGCAGTTTCAGCAAAAGAAACTTATGTCACATTTGCATCGCAAGTCCAGACATGATCAAGAAAGATAGCTATAAGTGAAACATAATTCAATGTACTAATGACTAGATAGATGAAAATATATAAGCTGTAATTACTCTGATACTATTATTATGATACTAGTATAATTTATTATAATTCCCTTAGAAGTTATAGTCATATAAAAAAGTACTTTGTCAGCATTACTGTGAAGATATGTCAGAGAATTGAATGCTGCTTTATATATTGAATGATTCTTTCTTGCCCTCTTAAGACTGAAGTACTCTTCCTTTTTTGATATTCATCGTGTACGCGTGTGTCATTTGTAATCAGCAGGCACAGAGGCAATGCTGAACCCTTTACTGGGCTTTCATTTGGTGAAGTAACAATAATCACACATCCCATTCAAGTTTCGCATTGTTCCTTGGTTTGTGCCTTCCCTTGCCCATCTTCAGGACTGCTGTGCCAATATGGGAAGACCTTTCTCCCTTGAGGTCTTCTCCTGTCTGCTCTATACTCAGGCTATCTTCTTCAGTGGACTAGCAGAAATAGCTTAACACTTTTCTGGTAGGCTCAATACCACCAGGTGTTTTTTATAAGTGCTGCCAGTCTATAAATCTGGGAGTAGAGCACTGTGGTTTCTCCTGCTACGCAAAAGAATTGCTGGAAGATGCAGAACTATAAGAGACAAAAGCAATCTGTGACTATCAGCATTTCTGCTTACTCAGTTCTCTGTCAGTTCCTTAATAATGCAAGGAATTTGATGCTGTGATTGCACCTGGCTTAGGCACCTGCCTATATCCTTGGGCTGTGTGGATCCCAAAGGCTGCACCAGTTTATAGTAACTGAAATTACCTGGCAGGAGGCCTTACCTTGGCCATACATTTGACATATCCCCTATGCAAATGTCTAAAAGAATAAAGGCATAAATCTACTGTTAAGTAACGACACATTGTTGGATGTCAAAAGGAACATACAGTTTTTTGCCCTGTAGCACAGCATATCTTCTGTTGCAGAAACACTACTCAGAAGCTTTAATAGACAAAGGTGCATTTTCCTGTGGAGCTTAACAGTGAGTCTAAGCACGTCAGGGTTTTCCTAATGAAGCCTCTGATTCATTGCCATGGTAATGCATCACATACACGACCCTTGCTACTCTAACAGTAATGCAAATTATGATGGGATGCTTCTTCCGTATAGCTCTACTGTCAGGAGGATCACCTTTCTTTAGGGAGAATTATTCTGAGACCACATTGCATCTGGTATAGCAAATTTGTTCCTAACTGCCAGGCTGTGAACCCAATCAGGTTGCTGAAGAAACTAGTATACTTGTGCTTAGTACTTCTAGTGGGGGAGAAAAAATAATTAGAAACAGAGGCACAAGGTTTTGAGGTGCACTCTGTGTCAGTTGAGCTAGACTTCAGTAATTCAGTCACTGTGGAAATTTGCCCACATTGTCTATTCCTAAGATAATTTCTAGCAAATGAGACAAGTTATAACAATATCCATTATTTCGTAATCTGTGCATTGCATCTCATAAAAATCTTCATGTTTGCATTATTTTATATTTTTGCCAGTTAATTTGTGTTTTCTATCCGTGTTCAATTTGCATTCATTAACTCATAGTTTGCTGCTAAGTGTGTTCTTTCTATACATGTTCAAAGAAATTCTTTAATTCAATTTCTCTGTTTCTTCTCATACAGTCTCACAGCCAGATATGCAACTCAGTCTAATCACAGTGGAATTGCAACCAGTCAAAAAAAGACTTCTAGGTCAGTTAAATATCTCTAATTTATTGCTTGTTAGTGATAATCAAGCAAGTATATGCCCATTGATATTTTATCCTTCAGACATAAGCAGACATTAAAAAATTTCTATTTATGTTATGCGTGCAAGCTTTGCAACAGTGAGCTTTGCCACAGGAAAGCCTTCTATGGACTGGAAGGAGCTGATTTGTACTGTATATTAGTAATATTTCTGGTTGTTGTGTATCCTGCATCTTTGTATCCTGCATGTAAAATATTGGATGTGAAGGATTAGTTGGTGATTTTAGTGCTCTCTACTCTCTGGCTCAAATCCTTACTTCAGTCATGAGTGAAAAGAAGTCTGGGAGTCCATCGCAATTCCCACTGGATATTTTGCATGTATTGCAAACCCACCTGAGAAGCTGAGTTCATAGAACTGAGTTCACGCAGAAGCAAAACAGAGCAGAGAAAAAAAAGAACTACTTCCATGACTTCTGCTCCATCAAGAGTAGCCTGCACACAGTCGCCACTAACGAGAGGCTTTGTTTTGGCAGAGAATTTGACAGAGCTGTGTGTAGGAGCTGACCTGTTTCAGATTTCATCAGTACTTTTAGTTTATCACTTCCACGAGCACTAAAATCTACAAGCCAGACTGCACAAGAAAGAAACTGAGGTCTAAAGCTTGCTGTTGTTTCTAGCTTTTTTTGGTGGGGGATAATTAATGTGTTCATTAATTATACCTTTGCTGTACAGTTCATTGGCGAGAACAATGAACCCTAAATTGCGAAACCTGCAATAAATATTGCGTTTTGCAGTATAGTGCACTAACACAACTGGAGTTGCTGGGAATAGCTTGGAATGAGCTATACCATGGTCCAGCTGCTTTGCGCCTGCATCTATAGGTCTTCAGTTTTCCTTATTGCTGATGCTACTGTCTTGTCTACATTCAACATGTTGGGGTAACAGTCTTACTGTCTAATACTTTAAATCTGTGGCAGTGTTTCCGAAGCCTGTTTGGAGGTATGTGACTTGTCCCTTATTTGTTATTCTCCCCTTTGCATTTCCTTAGCTGCTTAACATGATTCTGCAAGAACAATTTAAAACCTGAATTCAATTAAAAAAGACAGCAAATGAGGTGAACTGGAAAGTGTGTAGAGCCAATGACCTCATGTATAATGTGTTTACTGTGGCAACTTCTCGAATTCTGGCATGCAGAATATATGCAGAACTATTTTGTATTTTAACAGAACGGATGAGTTTCCAGTGTTGCACATGTCTTCTCATTGCTTTTTTCATTACCTTTGACAAATGATCTCAGGGCTCTTACTGCCTGTCAAATTAGGGTAATGAGAAGGAGCAAATGGATTTTTAAGTTTGTTTTAGTGCATTCTTCAGGGAACAGAAGATCACTCGAATTCATGGGTCATGATAAAGGTTAGCAAGCGTACAGCTGCAGAGCAGAGACGGTCTGCTCTGAGCTCGGCACAGAGACTAGCAGGGCAGGCTGGCGGCCAGAATGAACCATAAAAATAACTAATGGATTAGCTCTCTGAGGTTTAAATTGGTGAAGGAAGAGACCATGGAGCTGTTTACATATGTTTGCTAATGAAAATAAAATGATTTCTGCTATACTAGTATATTAAATGAAAAAAAGTTTGGAGGAAATCTAACATTTTGCAGTTCTTTGTAACATGATTTTTTCTCTCCCTTCTGATGCTGCTCTTTCATAATACAGTGAAACTAACAGAATTCGATAGCCCTGGTATAATTTATATTGCCATATTAAAATCATCCTATCATTCCAGTAAGTGAGAAACAGAAGAGAGATATCCTATTCCTATGGCAAAAGCCTCTTGCTGATTCGAGCATCTCATTTTGTCTATCAGATAACAAAACTGGAAAGGAGTGGGGGTGCCCACAAAGATGCTGCAGAAAGTTTGAAGTAAGCATGTAGTAAAGAATCTTACATCAAAGAACAGATTCAGACAGAAAAATGATGCAGGCTTACGCATGCCAGAGACAACAGAGCCTACATTTTTTTCCTTAGCATAGCCACACAGTAAGGTTCAGATGGTGGCAGCAAATACTAACAAATGAACTGTATAGTCCACAGTACATACTTTTGTTTAAAAGGTGTACAAGCATCTGTAATGTCTAGCTAAAATATGTATTTTCAATATTTTTCATTTACAATAATAAGGTGGAAGTGCTTTAGCCAATAGGCCTCTGAAAAATAACCAAAGATAACTAAAAAGCCAGCTTTTGTGCTAAACACAGCAGTGAGACATTTGCTAGAGCAAGAGATATGACATATTTCTCAATTATGTATTGTTGTGCTTACTAATCCATTTCTGTAACATTTCCTCTTCTGAAGTGACAGATTTAAATAAAAGTTGATATTGCACTTTAATGGTTTGTTAGGGTGAATCTGTTTTAGCAATGTTAATGGCAAATGCAAAGCATCTTCTTACATGTCTTGTGACTCTAGAAAGCATCTTTTTTCCCATTTGTGTGCATAAGGATAATATTTTATTTTTATTTGTGGAGTCCAACTAATTTGAATCCTCTTGTTCATTGTTGCTTACCTAAAATCATTGTTTTCGGTTGTTGGTTTTAAATTCTGGTCTGATATTTTCATACTGACTCCTCTGTATGACGCGTTACATAAAATGAACTGATTTCTGATTATACTATTCCAGGCTTCCAGGACCCTCAAGGGTGCCAGCTGCAGGCAGCAGTACCAAAGTCCAGGGAGCTTCTAATTTAAATCGGAGAAGCCAGAGCTTTAACAGCATTGACAAAAACAAGCCTCCACAATATGCAAATGGAAATGAAAAAGGTAAGTGATTAAAAGTTACTAAGCTTACTCTACATAACGTACAAGAGAAAAAAAAAATCACCAAAAGAACTCATCCTCAAGGGTCAAAGAAGTGAATGTAATATTTAGACTTGGTAAGGAAGACCTGTGGGGATAGGGCTCTGAATTAGGATCTGTGGTTGATTTGGGATTAAAGTTCAGAACTGAAAACTTTCAAGATGTTATAATTATATATTATCCCCCTTTGATCAAAATATCACTGGATGAAGTAAAAATGAATCTGTGTTGGATGCCTGTAATCTTGGTCCATATTCAAGTCTACTCATACCCAAAGGAAGACTGCCTTCATTTTCAGGGGACTTCGCATTTTAGCCTCTAATGGAGAAGAATCAGAATATTATATTTGCATCAGAATATTACAGGCACCTATTCCTTCAGAACCTTACCTAGTGTATATATAAATCTGAACAGAGGATTGGAAATTAAGTCAAATGTAATGAAATTTTTCAGGGATTTGAATTCAGTGTTCATGTTTTATTGCCTCCTTTAAATATGAACTTCCATATGAAACCAGCTGAGTTCCCTGGGCTCTTCTGTTTCTCCCACCCAGACACAGTTTTCCTGGAAAATGTGCTTCTTCAGGCTTTATCTCCGACAGAATAAAGTAGAAATTCAGCTTTCTGAGTTGTGTAACTAATCCAGCCCCTTCCCCCACTTCTTTCTCCCTTTGTGTAATGAACAGCTTTTTATTCATATCTCTGGGTAAGAATACAGTTGAAAATGATACAATATACATAGTACCCGTTTGCATCCTTGGGGTCTGTGGGAGGAACAAGTATGCAATGAATGTTCTTCATCCAAGCAACAGGCAGCTATCCAGATTTTTTTTTACAAAATTCTGATGAACACACTTTGCCCCTAGCTGTATCTGAAGATATAAAACTATCCTTTCAATAGTTATTTCTTTATTTTTACTATCAGGGTTGAATGTTTTAGATAGTTCTATAGTGGGGTTTATTTTGTCAGGCCCTTGTTTGTGGCAAGACATCCAGGCTAAAGCTAGAAAGAGATCAGAATGAAAGCTGAGCACATACTGTATAGTTCACAAATACGATAGTGAAGTTATGAAGTAGGAGATGTGGCTGCTTGAGTGAAGGTATGTACAGCAGTTTAGGTTTTAGAGTTGCTTCATAATGTTGACATAAGTTTGCTACTGAAATATGTGAGAGTGAAATGATTCAAGGTGAGACATGCTTGTCAATATTAATGTGCTTAGCTCCTTAGTTGGAAATGGTCTTTTGGCTGCGAAGGTTTGCATTGCATAGCACATTTATATGGCTTTTTGCATGACGGATTTCTTTACTTTCCCATTTCTTTACAGCAGAGTATGAGAACCTTGATGGGATTTTTAGTGAACTCATCTCTTGCAAGAGGATAAGGGGTGACTTTGTTTGTGTATGATCATTCAGTTCATTTTACAGGATACAGAAAATGTAATGTTGCATAACTACAGAGTACTACATTTGAGCTGTTTGTCTGCTCTTTTTTCTTTCTTTCCAAACAGCAGAATGGATGGAAGAGCATTGATTTTACATAAGAATATCAAACAAATACAAGTTTGTTTTAGAGTATAAAGCAGAATTAGAAAAAATGACTGCTGTGAGTGCAAGAATAGTGAAGTGATATTTTTTATAATACCCTAAAAGAACACATGAGAACCTGAATTCGTATTCACCATGGTACTTCTTTGCCTAAAAACAACCTAACCATGCTATATTTTAAACTTAATTTTTGTAGTGGCTAATTGTTTTAATATTACAATGAAATTTCCAACTAGTATTTTGATTTTTTTGAAGTATTTTGATGATGTTCTGTGACCTGAGTTTTTCTGAAGAATTTGTTTAGAAACAAACTTCAACCTACCATGATAATGTTAGCAATAATAACAACCATCTTTTTTTTAAAAAAAAAGTGTCAGTAGACATTGAAAAACTGATTTTTCCTTACAGTATGACACACAAAATAAACATTATATTTCAAATTTTGCTTCTGATGCAGATTCCTGGAGCAAGATAACTTTGACAGCTTCCATTGAATGGATATACAGTCCATACATTCTAATTTCTGAGACATAGATCATATAGCAAATAGCCTGTAATTCTGCATTAGTGCAGCATAAACTGAAGCAGAAAAAAGAGATGACTTCTGCTGGGTAAATAGTCATTGGAGGTGGGGACCTTCTGACCTCGTCAAGGGCAGACTATTTTGGTGGATTTTTCTCTGCTGTACACCGTCCTGCATGTGCTATAAGGAGACCTTAGAAAAATATACTGCATAGCGGGTTTTATTAATCCAGTTATATGTAATGCTTGAAATCCATTCCTGCATAACACTATTTCCAACTCGGTCACAGTGGGGAGTGGATGTGTAGTCACAGAGTTAAAGGAGACTTGAAGGTGATCCAAGATAAGATGTGGTATAGCCTTTTATTTAGTATTTCATTATTTAGTATGTCATTAATGTTATCTCCTTTGAATATTGCTTAGGGAGCAGTTCACACAGTAGGAAAGCTAGCTCCCTGGAGCGAATGCAGGTTTGCTCTTTATTGGGTACAGCTCCATTTTCACCCGCAGACCCAACCCACTGCTGTGAGACAGGTAACTGTGTGTAGCTGTGGTGAAGTCAGGAACGCAGAATGCAGCAAAACAATGAACACACCATTAGCTGAAACTCATCTGAGGAGCTTTAGCGAGATGATTTTTTTTTTTTTTTTTTGGGC
>Ga0065711_1029081_pt1 | contig 37727 bp, 23 predicted proteins | sample Hoacrofraction12_FD_59098 | JGI IMG/M metagenome (GOLD analysis project Ga0065711, IMG submission 59098) | Hoatzin crop microbial communities from Cojedes, Venezuela - Epithelial fraction 12 v2 (version 2) | ecosystem: Host-associated > Birds > Digestive system > Esophagus > Crop | place...
TTTTCCCCCCTCTGCTACCCCCCCCCCCCCTTCAGAAATGACTGCAAGTTGTGCAATTAGATATCTGTGATCCTCCTTTATTAACTCATTCATGGATGAAATGAAACTTCTGTTAAGCTTTTCGGTTTTTATCTGTCACTGTGCTACCAAAGCAACTTGTAGAAATAGTCTTGTATCAAAAGATTAATTCATGTCCAATCATTTAGAAAGTCGTAAACATTTAGAATCTTTTGCAGCATGACTGGGGAGGCTTAGTGAGGAGTTTAAAAGAGATATTTGACATTGTTCTTTAATTCTCTGACATTTCATTTTTCACAGAGTTGTAAAGTCCTTAAATATTTAGACTAAAAAATAATCGCATGTTAGTGATGCTTCAGACACTTCCATTTTTAGTCTCAATCACAAGGCCAGTGTGATGGTTTATTTTCGCTGTTCCATTTATTTACCTACTGATGCTACCTTTTATACATATACAGGGTTTTGTGTTTAAATATTGCTGAAATATAAAGAGAAGTGACAATAGTCCTTAACCTTCAAGATGTGTAACTTACGGAATTGGAGATAAACTGCACAAAAGTATTTGGATGTGATTCTAACTGGGCTGTGATCCAAGAAACTAAGTGATATATGCTTCAAGATATGGCAATCTGAGTTTTTAATTTGTCTCGTGGAGTTGTTGCATGCCTTTTCGAAAAAAATATTGAAGTGGATTTTTAAACAGAATCAATGTACCTAATGGTGTTCTTCAACTTTCAGTAGCTCGATCAGGCTCTTGGAGGCAAAGCGTACGAAGGATTACAGTTTTATATCTGCAGATGTTGCAGTGTAATTACCTTCAGAAAAAGACCCAATTTAGGTGCCTTCAGCTTCCTAATAGACCTGCTGTAAGAAATGGTTCATGGTGAAAGGGAAATACAATTTCAAGGTTTGCTGCGAACTATGAAGAGCACGGTCAACATCGTGGAGTGACAGGAAAACTGGGCACCTTCTGTGTCCAGCTGATCTGGGTGGTTTCGTTCATATTGGCCTCTGTTAGTAACAATCAATTTCCTGGGTTTTATTTTGTGAATTTTTGCATTAGAGGTTTAAGAAAAACTTTTTATTTCCTCTCTTTGGAAGTAATGAAGATTCCGAAACTTTCTTTGGTTTCTTAGAAATTCTTGGGCACTTAGAAGCTAAGTATCAGCTTTTTATATATAATATAATATTTATATGTATATAAATGTCACTTGGATTTAATTGTGTCCAGGAGATTAATGTCCCCAAGAATTAGGTCAAAGTTGAGGCTGAGGTTATTGGGTAGGAGTTAGGCAGCTCCTTTGTATTCTCTCTGGTTCTGGTTTCAGTGAGGATTCAAAATCCTTAGCCACACAGGGTGTTTGTCTCTCGTGGAGGTTTTGAGAGCAACCAGTTGGTGAGTAAAACTAACAAACTAGTATGTTTTGCTGAGAATCTCTCATTACTGTCTTGGTGAATCTTTATTTTTCTTTATGGTTTTGTTAATGACTTCTGTAACAAACAAAATGGATCTTGTAGGAAGTCCTTCATCTGCAGAACCATATATCACAGCACTAAAACTTCTCCTGGAAACACAGCTTTAGCTGATGACTGTGTGGAAGTCCTATAGAAAAAACTTACAGGCTTTTTTATCTCCTTGATTTATTTCATTTCCTGGTAACAGAGAGAACAAAGTTGAAGCTAGTTGTGATGTTTGGTTTTTTGTATATATACAAAATAGTCTGGGTTCACTGGGTTCACTATGTATACTAGTCTGAGTTCACTGATGTCTGTGTTTGGATGGCTTATGTAGGAGCAGTTGAGCAATTTTCAGATGAAAATGAAGGAAATCATCAGGCTGTTCTTTAATCATCGTTTCGCTGTTGTAGTAAAATGTAATTGCAAAAGCAAACTGCTTGAGCAAAACCAGTGTTAGGAAAAAAAGGAAGGAACCAGCCCATTAAACATAATTTGATTTAAAAATAGACATTTCGTATCTTTCTAAGATACACAGCCCAGTTTAGAGTCATGCCATAGGCTTTAACGTAGGAATTTTTAGATTAAATCACTGGACTGTATTATGGGAAGGTCACACTAGGGGACTGTGGTACATTGTGCCTGTCCTCAAAATATATTGAATATGCTTCAGGTTTGTAACTCTTACAGTGACTTTTAAGAGGGAGGGGGAAAAATTGTGTCTGGAGATGAAACTTCTGCCAACTCGATCTCCAGATGTTATTCTGGTATTTCATGTGATGTTATCTTCTGTGTTTACCTTGTAGTAAAGACAGATGTCTGTATTAGAGCTGACTAAGAGTAGCCTGTTGCTGAGTCTGACTTCTGATAAACCATTGATCATCTTTTGAGTACTTTTTTTACATTTTCTCACACTCTTCATTACTTCCCTCCCTCTCCCATCAGAGGTTTCTACTCAGTAACCACATTGATTCAGCCATAAGCACAACAGAGTGGTGGAGGTCTCCAGCAGGGAGCCAGAGGGGTGGGCTTGGTCTGGGAACCTGCGCGGGGCGTGGTACCGGCGAAGTGGAAGCTTCCCCCGTCAGCAGCAGGACTGTCCCTCCGTTATGCTGAACGTCACGCCAGCAGCTTGTCTGGCTGTGCTCCAAATGCAGGGTGAAAGCCTCGGGCCAAGGGGAGGGGAACATGGTCATGTTTTAAACACACTCCCTGACTGAATTACCAGTTGGAAGTAATGCCACGGGAGCACGATTGCAGCCTGTAACTGCTTATGAGGGCCATTTATTTTTTCTTTTGATCACTTGACAGAATTGTTTTGCATTTTATGAACTCTATGAAGTGTGGGTTTGGGCTTATATGGGCTAACCTTTGGCAACAGTGTGTAGGACTTTGTAAAGCGCCTCAGCAATAAAGTGAGCAAGCAGATATTGCTTAAGCATTGATGCCAACAGTGCTCTTGTGTACTGAAGTCCTGTTCCTCTGATAAGCATTTTTACATGGCTCTCTAGCTTCCTCAACTCACTTGTGGTTCTGCTTTCTAGTTCTCTATTATGTGGGAAGACACTTTTTAAAAATTGCGGATTTGAGAAGACTGCGTTACTGGGGCAGGTGGTGGGACCCCCTTATGTAGCTTTAACTCCCAAAGTGGAATTACGGAATGCCCTCTGTCAAAATACTTGACAATTTTATGGATAGATTTGAGATAAAAGTGTTTAAAATGATGGCCACAAATAATGTAAGTCTGGCTAAGAATTCCATAATCAATTAGTGTACATTAATCCTGATTTTGTAGTAAAAACTGTTGGAACTTCTGAGCCTGCAGACACAAAGATGTGTCCAAGTTAACGATTCTATAAAATCCAGCTTTCTAAATGGGAATTTAATGATTAATGCCTCAAAGTGCATAATCACATCTTTGCCAGAAGATGTTTTTCTCTTCTTTGGCTCACAATCTGCCTGTTTAACATTTGCTGAAGTAAAGCAAACACAAAGGTGTCAAGAGTCTTTGTGCAAAAGCTGAAATCTTCTGTGCAGCTGAATACTTGGGCTCATTTATTATAGAATTTGTGACTCCTGGTCTCCACATCAGCTCATTTTTAAAAAAACATTGTCAGCATCCAAGCTGTTATTTGAGCAAGAGACTGACAGGTGGTTTTAAATGTGTCTTTTAGTTTATAGTCTTCAGTTCTACTGCTTGGTTGCAGAACAGAATTGTTCCGTTTTCCAGCTCTTCCCCCTTTCTTGACATCCGTCATCACCGCTGCATCTTAGAGACAGTGGTTTCCAGCAGCGCTGGGTTGGTTCCTTTCTTCTTGTGTGTATTTTTTTGCTGCTGTTTGTTTGTTTGTTTGTTGAGGTGGTCGTGGTGGATGGGATTCTTTCCCCATGCAATTGTTGTAGGAAAACTGATAAAGAAACAGACTGCTGGAAGCAGGAGTGAGGTAGGAGACCTGGGTGCTTGTTGGCGTTACTGCCGAGGGCTGGAAGAGCCCCTGAAACCTGGCTGCCATCAGGTCCCATCAGCAATGCCTGAGGACTGGAGTCTGTGTGGTGGTGCTGTCTGCAATCAGCTGGAGCAGAAGAGAGGGTTGGGAAGGGGGGTTTAGGACTGGTTACCAGAGGAGACTATGGGAACAGTGTTGAAATAGGTAGAGATAACAGCTAGAGCAGAAATCAACTGATTTTGTGTGCAGAGTAGAACTGTGTGTGTGGTTATATGAGCATGTCTTCTGTCCCCCAGTCACAATGAAAGAAGGGAGTGAACTGGGTTATTGCTTAAGGTCTTTTTGACTGTTTTCTATGAATCTGGTATTCGTTTAAATAATAATGCTGAAGCATAGTCTATAATGGTTTTTCTACCTCTGGAGTTAGAGTGCTTTGACAGACGTTTAATGACCCTACATGATGCTCTGTTTCCCGTATACAGCAGGTACTGCCGCCACCCTCTAACCTCCCCTCCGTCTTTGTCTAGCAAATGTAAGAAGGGAAGCTAAACCTGTGGTGTTCTTTGCTCTTGCTTTGTATGTTTAAGTCTGAAATCAGTTTATAGTCAAAGTAAATGGCTTGCAAGACTGATTTTAGGATTGTGAGTGTGACAATTAAAAAGCTAATCTGAGCTGCAAGACACAGTGAGATGGAGTGGATAACCAGATGATGTGCACTTTGAAAACAGACGTAATTAAATCACTTGCAATTTATAGTTTCCCATATTTCTTTTTCATGAGCAAGTACTTGCCAACTGCATTCCTGCATTGCTCCAGTGTTCATGGTGTCATGAGATCGGGTAAATTTAACATACAGGCTGTGACAGATGTGCTTGCGATGAGTTCAGAATGCAGACTTGTCTGACTCAGAGATACTTATTTTACAATTTTGCCCTTGCTGAATTAGGTACGCTGAAATTGTCAGTGCACGATATTATGAAGTTGTTTGTGTGGCATCAAAATTAATGGAGTGATAAACATGACTACAAAACCAGAAGGGAAATTAGTATTTTCACACCTGCAAGTGACTTCTGCCCTACTTCAGAAATCCTCAATATTCACAAGACTGTTTGCATCAGCAGCACCACAAGACTGTTTTCATTAGCAGCATGTGCTTCTTGCTGTAGGAAATCAAGGGTTCCCTTTCACCTCTCCCAGCACTGGACTAGATGCTCTGTTGCTGTAATAACCACCAGGACCCTTGTTCCCAGGGGTGAGGCATGGAGCAAATGCTCCCTTTTCAGATTGCTTCAAAGAGATCGCAGTGTGATGCTGTAAGGAGGCAATAGTAGATGTTGCTGATACACTGTTCGGAAGTGTGCGTTGTATCAGCATTTTCTTACATGCTTTGATTTACAGCAGTAGGTGGGAGTGAGGGAGAGCTGGCAGAAGCAGTGATTGCAAAAGGGAGTTTGGGACCCACCAACCTTGAAGGCTGATTGAATACTGGAGATGGGGTTTGTGTCTGCTGATGGGAGATTTAGTACTGTGTCTCACTGAGAGTAAACCTCTGCTAGGGGGAAGTCTGTCACAGCAGCGTGATTTCTAGAGATAAAGACCTCGTTCTCAATAGATACGTCATTCTGCTGGGTAATCTTTGAAAGGGAGAAAACATGCACTAAAAAGGAAGACTTTAGTAGTGGGAACTGGGTGTGATATCAGCAGTGATAGGGAAGTTTATTCATTTGTGTATTTCCCTGTTCCCCTTAGTCCATTTGTTCCACCCCTCTTGTTACATTTTGAGAAATGCAAAGCATATGGTGTCGAAAGAAAAATTAAAAATTTCCAGTAAGAACAGAGTGAAGTCTCCATTATTTTGAAGAACAATAATAATAAACATCATTCTTTTTTTGCTTTTCTTTAGGACTCCTGAGCAGTGTCCGAGTGTGGTTTCTTTACTGTCAGAGAGCTACAACCCCCATGTGCGTTATGGAGCTGCCATGGCTTTGGGTATCTGCTGTGCAGGCACTGGAAACAAGGTGAGGACCAGAAGCATCCATTGCCAAGGCTGTTTCTGCTCTCTCCTTCCAGAGAGATGTTTGTGTGGAAATGTTGTACACACAGATAAGATTTCTCGCACATGTACTCTGCTAGCCAGCTGGAGTAGAGCAATACTTCTTTAATTTTTTTCACTGTCCTGGGCACAGAGATTCTTTTTCTGCTTGTACAGAATAGATAAAGTAGAAGAATGTTTTTATATGCTCTTGCCTCATTCTTGGAATTATGTCTTCAAAACTTTTCTTAGAGTTTTCTTACTGTCAAGTTGCCACTGAACTTGAAATGTACGTTCAGTGCTCCAAAATCAATACTCTCATTGCCCTTGGAGTTGATCTTTTGGATGTTCTGCTTTAGGAGGAACAAGGGGGTGCTGGTGACAGGAAAACAGCAGGCATTTTGCATAACTTCTAGCTCCTTTCTTATTTCCTGTGGTACACGTTACATGGAAGATCCATGTAGTAAAGCCAAGTGCAATGAATTTTAATGGAATTTACAATAGTTTCATCTGTACAATTCACAGCCAGTAAATTTTAGTCTCACTTTATAAGGATCAGTGAAGGATAATTCTCACCGATGATAGCAGGGACCTTTTAGAGGAGAAGGATTCCCACTCATTAGGACAGGCAGCAAGTGAATTTGTGGACAAGCTTCCTCTACTTCACCCCCATGTGTGTATGATCACAGAATCACAGTTTCAAAACAGGTGCACAGACTGTCTATGTGGAGGTAATATTTTGTGCTTCTGAGTGTTTGCTAAATCTCACACTTATCTGTATCATCCCTTCCTCAGCTGGTGCCAAGCACTTGGTCTGTGGCTCTTGCAAGTGAGCGCTTCCCAGCGTGTCACTTGTGTTGGGAAATGCGCAGAATGCTGACGTGTACTGCCTGCCGTCTTTAGTATCAAAAGCATGCAGAGCTGAAAGCAAACCGAAAGTCTTACTTTTATCCAGATTGCTTTATTCTCAAGTGGAAGGTGGAATCAAGGAGCTAATTATTTTTAACCTGCTGCATCTAACAAATTGATTTAATTGGAAATACTTTTATTCGCACAAAGAAATCTGTTTTATTTCCAGATACATTGCGTGATAAAGACCTAAACCATCTGATTATTTGCAGACATGTCTCCCAGACCATATGTTAGTAGGTTTTGAAGGCCCAAATATGTTCAGCTTTGGAGGTTGGAAAGTTCAGCTTCTCGTCATAATGGATCTTCCATACATGGTATTGCGTGCGTGCCAAAGAATGAGTCAGTCACCTTCAGGTGGAGAAGCACAGCCTTCAAGATCGCTCAGCTGGCGAAAGCAGTCTAAGTGAAGGCATGATGTTATTCTAGAAGTGGTTCTTAGAAATACTGTTTTGTGTAAAATCAGCTTGTTTTTAAAAGCCTCGCCCTGACAGGAGTAACACCTAGAGGGGTCTGTGATGGGAGACTCACGAACTCAATTGCATTTGCTCGTGTCCTGAGTTTTAAGTATGGACAGAAGAGACCTCCATACAAGAGACTACCAAGTGCTTCTGTCTGACTTGTGTTATCAGAAGATCACATAGTAGATTAAAAGATCTCTTTGAGCTTCTTAGGGTGGAGGTCTTAACTGTTATTTCTCCTGTTCCAAAAAGTATCTAGCAGCTTGCTTCACATGCCATTTCAGAGCACTTTTAGAAAGCCCCTGTGTTGCCACAGACCAAATTAATCTGTGCAGCCCGTGGCTGTACAAACTGCTACCTTAGGTTTGTTCCACTTAGATCTGAGGAGTGTGGTTGCTGAAGGCTGGCTGAGCCCACTAACAACTTGCTGCTGTTGAAACAGGTCGTCTTGGTCCCTCCTGCCACCTTTTGTTCTGTCTCTTGTGCAGCTCCCTAGTGAGCAGATTCAGACACAAACTCACAGAAAACTGACCCAGATAACAACAAAAAAAGGGAACAGTTCTCTGTTGAATTATCAAGCTGGAAAAGCTCACTGAGAGGTGAGACAAGGGCTGCAGCGAGCACAAGGAAAGGGGAGGGGCTGGATAGGGGAAAGCAAATTGAGGAAGGAGAGCAATCTCATTTTGGTAGCACAGAGTTTAGATGAGCTCAGTGGTCCTGTGTAATGTGCACTGAGGACCTTGCATGGCTAGAAATGAATTTATGTCCGTAATAATTCTATGTATATTCAAGTCATGGCTTGCAGAGTGGCAGAACTATAAATGGAGATGAAAAAATGTGCATAAAGAGGTGATTTAGCCTGAGGTGCCTGCAAGCTGCCCATGCTGGTCTTGGATACATCTAAGCAGTATTTGTTATGACAGACTCCCTTGTAGTTTTTCATAATCAATGACTGCATTGAAAGGAATGCTTATTCATAGATCGTTGGGGATTATATTCCTGTTGTGCTTAGCTGGGAAGTTTTACTGAATTTGAAGAAGCTGTATAGCGTTTTCAAATGTTTTTAAAACCTATGCTTACTATATGGGTGCTCAGAGGCAGCCCCACTTGATGTAGGTTTGAAATTAATGCTTTCACAGGATGCTAAATGTTACAGGTTCTAACAATAAAGTATAAGGCCAAGAATTTGGGACCTGGATTTTTTTACCATTTCATTTTCTAACCTCCAACATGTTGTTTGGTATCTCTGGTTCATTTGTTCCTTACGCAGAAAATGAAGATAATGCTGATGTATTTTGTTGGGAAGAATGGCAAAGAAAGTATACGAATAATTTATGTGTACTATTTAAGACATGTCAGTAGTTCTAGTGTGCTAAATGCATCTGTTGCTGACAACGACTCTTGTTTATTTATTGCCCTGTTTCTGCAAGTAGATCTTGTTCCATCCATCATTTGGTTTTTTTGTGAGGGTTTTTCTTCCTGATTGATGAAAATTCACAGAAATACAGATTTCTGTTTCATTTACCAAGAGCAAGCAAAATATATTAAAGAATATATCTGACAGCATCAATCTGATAACCTTCCACTAGAGCACTGAATCCTGGGATACTAAAAATAATAGTATTAACTTTGTGACTTCTTATTTCTTGTTTTTTTTAGGAAGCAATTAATTTGCTTGAGCCAATGACAAATGATCCTGTGAATTATGTACGTCAAGGAGCTCTGATTGCATCTGCCCTTATCATGATCCAGCAGACCGAGATTACCTGCCCAAAGGTAATGTGACATACCTTACGTACCAGCTTGTTAGGTGGAAAAATGGTCTTGAATACCAAATCTTTAGCTTCTGGCACTGCATGTAAGCACAGGCAAGAGAGTGTACATGCCTCGTAAAGAGCCAGAGCTGAATGCACAACAGGAAGGTCCTGCATGGATGGGAGCATGCGCTTTTGAATGGAGAAGTGCTGCGTGCTGACCAAAACATGTCTGATAGATGACAGCACTTTAGGTGTTACAAGAATAAATGTTCTTGTCTTGAAAGGTCTAAAAGTATCTCATAATGATACGAAAGTGATTGTCTTCTGCTAACACGCATTGAGACCTGTATGCTCATGGTGTGTGTGAACGTCATTATTTAGTAAAGAAGTTGTTTTTCATGACAGTAGCCTTAGGTTTGGATGTGGGCATGGTGCAGGGAAGTCCTGTTATAACTGCGTTTCTTTTGTAGCTAGTCTTACACCTTTCAGGTGAAACAGTTTCTGCTGTCAGAACTAGCTTAGTGGCTTTATAGCAAATACTTTTTTTTTTAATGGAGTTTTTCTTTCTGCTCAGAAGGCAAAAAGGATCGCATATGCTGTACTTAGCTTTTAAAAACAGAATGCCCTGTGAATATATGACAGCTGATGATATGCAAACATTTGTACAGACTAAAGGTCCGCATTAATAGAAGGTCTGAGGTTCCACGTTTCATCTGCGCTGGTGAGTGCTGGGGCAGAGTAGTACTGGTACTTTGCTACTCATCTGTCATATATGGGTTGCTTTTAATGATGTCATTTTAGAAGTTGAACTGTGATAAAACAGCCACTTTTTACTGCATTTGGATGGGGAGAAAGAAAAAAACTCTTTGTCCAGTGTAAAATTTTCCTTAGGAAAATTCAGCAAAGGATATCTACAAATACAGGTGTCTGGGTATTTCCAAGTCACGGAACATGAAGATTTGCTGGCAGACAGTTTGTTCCTTTGGACTATTTAAAAAAAAAATAAAAAGAAAAAGAAAAAATCAAGTTAGTTTTCACTGAGCAGAATCTGGGAATGTTGTTTGTATTATCAGAATTGCAGTGCAACTGAATAAGCCAGTGAAGAACACTAGCGTTCTGTTGGATCCTCTTATCATTCCCCAAGATAGGAAGTCTCTGTAATATGAAGTCAATTTATCTTTCTATGGAAAGAAACTGCTTGTTGTTTTTATCGTTTCTTCCTTGTTTCAGGTGCTTGGAATGCCAGCACCCCCAGTATAGGAGATGGCATTTAATCATTCTTCACTCCTCTAATGTTGGGCAAATTGTATAGCTCTCCCGTGCCTCAGTTTCCCACCTGAAAGAAAGAAGGATGATACTTTCTTCTATGAAAGGACATTAGAAGAAGAAATTCATTTTAGTTTGCAAAGCACCCTAATCCTCTTGGGATGGGAATTGCAGACTGCTGTGAGTCAGTCAGATGTCTAAGACTGTTGTGGATTACTTGCTGAGTCTGTCTGTTGGGGTTTCATTCTTTCTGAGGTGATGGGTGAGGGAGTCTGTGTGTCCGAAAGAACAGTGCAGCCAGGAAAACAGCAAGCAAAAATACAAATTGAGATGTGTAATAAGTCAGATCCCTGTCACCAAAGAGGCCTTGTAACCTTGACTTCAGAGGTATGTGTAATACCTAGGCTTGTTAAATGGGTGATTAAAATAGTTGGCTAGCAATTATAGGATGAGATGTACAGTCTGGTGTTGAGTGACTTGATTAAAAATGGGGAAAGGAAGTGAAAAAGCTTTATGCCAGAGCCTTTTTTGAGCCAAAATTTGTGTGGCATTACGTAACATAGATACAGAAGGCAAGTCATTACCTGGTCATAGAAGCACTGCAGATATTAACAAACAAGCAAACAAAACTGAAAAAACCCTTCAGATTATAAAATAATAAATAATCCCTGAAATAATGTGCTAATTTAGGAACTAAACACAAAATACATAAATTTTGCTGGTTTTGAACACCCCAAAAGTTAGTTATAACCATCATAGTTTCTTGCTCAAAAGTAGAAGTATTTAGAGGAGTATCTTGCCAATTAAATTATATATTATCCATGGGAAACTTTTTTTGGACCACTCTGCCAGTCTGAAGAAAAACTATTTTACTCTGATGTGAAAGGGTGGAGTTCAGAAAACTAGCCATTTTTGGATTACAGTGACATATTTTGATCTGATTAGATTCCGAAGTGGCACGCTGGTATACTGTGTGCCAAAGTGTCTAACCTGATGTATGTGAGTATTTGCAGTGCTGGATAAGCAGCTAGTAAGAGGAGAATGATGGATTTCATATCCCACAAGCTGTACATGTGATCTTGATGGGGTTACAGACAAGCTAAATTTTACATATCATCATCTCACTGCTGCTAAATACTTCATGATGCTTTGCATGTGAGAGAGAGCAATTTTAATAAAGATTGTGATATGTAGTCTGACCAGCTTCCTGTCATTAGTAGGCATGTCCTTAGTAGGCACGGTGGTGTTGGGTTGACAGTTGGACTTGATGATCTTAGAGGTCTTTTCCAACCTATGATTCATTACTTTTCAGTTTTGTCTGTTCTGGGATTATTTCTTTTTTGTAAACCTCTTGTTTGTGAGCTTTGTGTTAGAAGGACTTTAAATTTCCTGGTATTGATTCGAGATGAAGATGGTAGCAAAAAATCTTTCTTGAATGGATTTCGTTTTTTCAGGAATAAAAGGACTTCAGGGTTTTGAGAGGTGAGCATTGCGATGCTAAAATGACAGCAATAAACAGAGATTTGAGAATCGAAGTATTCTGGTTTAAAAGAAACCATTTTTGTTGTGAAAGAATGTAGATGTATGCCTTTGAATAACTTCTGCTGTCTTCTTTCCTCTGTATTCGTCTTCCTCTTTGTTGTGCTCACTCTTGATTTCAACAAATAATTTAAAGATTTTAAATTTAAATAAAGAATTTTCATTATATGGAGGTCCCTTGAATTTGCTTAAGTGCCAAAAGGGGTAGCAAATCTTTTGTAAAGCTGATATGGCCTCTTTGGAGTTCAAACACAGTTCCTGCATGTGCAGCCAGCATGATTTTTCCTGACCTCTGCTGATACATTTAAGAACCAGATTAATGCAGGATACAGAACAATAACAAGTTTATTTTGTGAAATGGAATCCTAAATTATAGAGGTGATGAGATCATTGTAACAGAAATCAATGACAACTTCATAATGTATTAGTGACCTGCAGGGCAATTAAGACAGCAATTTTGGAGACATCTCGAATTGAATTTACATTTTCCTGGTTTTGTGTTAGGATAGTCATCTTGGCAAAATGAGGAGATAATAAGTAATGTCAAGGCTTTTCCTCCATCCTCCTTTGATCATCTTGGCCTATTTTCTTTACAATGTGAAGAAACCAGGACCAGATTGCTCTTTCCCTGCCGCTTAGATGAAATTCTAGGTCTTGCTAGGATGCAGGAATTAATTTTGCCATATTCTAGTAGGACCTTCACGTTCCTTCATCTAAGCCTCTTACTGTTAGATGTTTCTGCATACTGTATGCTCTTTCAAGAGAGCTTTTGAAGAAGAGAGATAGAAAATGCAAACAGTTTAAAACCTGTTTTATTAAAAACGGATTCCTAAATACTCTTGTTCTTAAGAACTTGAATTTGCTAAAAGCATCATGCATATCACCTGCCACTGTTTCCCTTAGTTACCTGTTTATTAAGTGTTATTCTTAACAATCTCATGGGCTTCATGTGCATGAATATTGACTGGTGGAGGGAGAAGTGGTAAACAGACGGAGAAATGACAGCCCCTTGTGTTTGTGGTAGGAAATGGTGCTGTACCATTCTCGTGTCTTAAAGCCTGTGTTGTTTCCTCTGTGTTTCCAAGGTTGCGCATTTGGCTTCATTTGAAATCAGTGGCATGTCGTTTTGACCAGCGCTAATTATCGGAATGGTGTGTGTATATTGTTAGTAAAGATGAAATGAGTCACGGCCTATGCTTTCGTGTTCCTCCTGGAAGTCACCCAAACAAATGTCTTGATAGCGTTTCCAAATGCTATAAAATTTTTTAAGTGCTTGAAGATTTCAAGGGAGAAACAGAGCTTGTGGGTTTCATAGCATGTTAAATAAACCTATTCAATAGCTTGGGGTGTGCTTGTTGATGTAGTTTGAAGAAAAAATAGTAGCAGATTAAAGGGCTCTGTTAGACAAACTCTGGTGGATTTTGCTTCAACAGCTTAAGAAGTTACTGTCTGTTGAGCTCTTGCTCTGTTCTGTAGGAGGAGAGTGCCCCAACAGCAAAGGCAGAACTGAGCTTTTGTCTGTACCGCTCTTGCTTTCTTCAAAGAGATGGAGCAGTGGCTCCATGCGAGGATGATACTTTCCTGAACCGCTGCAGCCAGAGCTGCCAAAGCAGGCTTTCCCCTGCAGCAGGGAAGGTTTTTAGCTGGGACCTGATCCAGTCAAAAGTCCCATTCCTGTGAAGCATTTGCTTTATAGGAACAGCCTGAATAAGCACGCAGGCCTACCGTGCATTCGAGTGTTGAGGCAGTCCTTCGATCTGGGTTTGCCTGGTCCCTAAGGCCAGGGGGGTAGTCTCCCACCCTTTCATAGAACAATTTTGCTTTCACTGATGTTGAATTAAAACTTTGGAAAGGGCATGCTTGCTCAATACATTTTCCAGGGTTGTCAGTGGTCCATTTCTCATGATGCAGAAGTATGCAGAATTTATCTGAAAGCAGACGGTTTTGATATGGCACTACATAATTTTTTATTTTTGTAAGTAGAGGATATAGGGCTATTTCTTATTGTAGCTGTTCAGCACTTGTTCATTGACTGCCTGCTGTCAGGTGATTGCCTGCTGTAAGCTGTCCGTATCACCTGGAGAGGTGGCAGTTGGTCTGCTCAGGTTTAGCAGCCAGGTTTCTGTCCCTTGCAGTTGTCGGTGCCCTAGTTAGCTTGCTGCCCTGCATGGTGTCCTGGTGCCACAGCTGGTGGGTTCCTGGTGGGCTTGTTGTCTGGGTGTTTTGTTCATCTGCTCCGGACTAGTGTACATGTGAGTAGGAGCTGTGGAAGGCATGCTAGGGAAAGGGTGCTGACAGGGGCGGTGTGCCATGACCGGGGCAGTGGATGACTTCCCCTGCCAGCCCTGCCCTACCTTTCCCCAGCGAGGCGTTTCTGCCCTCTGCTCCAAGGTGCTGCTCCGTCAGACCTCAGACGCCAGCATGAACTTTACAGTTCTGCTGAATGTCTTCTCATTTCGCCCAGGGTTTTGTTCTCTGAAGATTTGATTACGGTGTAAATTCCAGCTTGTAGTCCACCAAACGAGCTTTGTAACATCCATCTGTTTTTATAAATATTCCAAACCCAGAGCTGAGCCCAGAGTCATGGGCATCATGTGCTCTAAACAGAGGCACTGGAATCCTGCTGCTCAGCAGCACCAGGGGAACAGTTTTCTGTGTTGCTTCTGTGTCACTGTGTGTCTGTCCCGAATAATATCTGAAGGCTTTGGTTCACCTAGTCTGCATGTGGTTGCCCTTGATACTGCCTGAGGGCCCGTTCCAGGTTGCAAATGCAAACTAAGATATTTTTTCAGTGTAGAAGAGGTCAGGCATAAGACACAAACTATTTATATTAAATGTGTAAACGTCAGTGTAAGCTTTTATAAATAAAAATCAGGAGAGCGTGAAAAAGCATAAATGGAGTGAAGCAAGAACAGAGTTTGGTCGGTATATCCAGAATAAACCCTGGATTGTGTGTGCAGTATCTCCCTGCTGCACATCTGTTTTTGTGGCTGCCCTGAAAATGTACGTTGCTCCTTTTTCTTAGCTTTAATAAATGCAAGGAAATTGAAGTCACCTCGTTTTGGGGACAGGGACTAGTAACTAAACACTTTTTAATGCAAAGGGAAAGTGGTGAATAGAGAACTAATATTAGCACATAAATTGTTGGACTTACTTGGACTGAAAAATGGAAATAGCTGCTGGTTTTCCCCTGTCAGTTTTAATAAATGCCTCCTGCTCTGCCAGAGAGGTTCAGCCTCGCAGCTCCTGTTTAAAAGTGACTGGCTGCTCTGGTGCTTCGTGGTTGTGAGACTGTCCATTTTTCTGAAATAAAGTAATTTTAATACAGTCATGTTTAGCAGGTCATGGTTTACTCATGTGAACGTAAGTGTCTTTCACTGTCACAGACTGGTTTAAATCTCATCAGGTTAGATGCCATCAGTGCTGAAGGAGTTGAGGTGACAAGTAATACAGCTGGGTTAGTGGCTGAAAGAGTGAAGGCAGGGAACGGAGAGTGTCTGTTCCTTTAGGGCACCTGTGTTTTAAGCAGTGGGATGAGTTAATGTGCATTGAGAACTATTTTGTGGAAAACATGCGGTCTTAATCTGACATGTTCGCTATGTGCAGGGCTGCCAAGCAGCCTTGCAGCTCGTGTGTATAAAGCTTGTGGGTTGGAGAGGCAACCTCTGTCTTCTTACCGTACCAGATACTGGACATACTCTCTCAAAGGTGTGGTCTCAGCTTCTTGCTGCCTCTGGTCAAAACTTCACACTTGAAATGTGGTGAAATTTATTGCTAGCATTACCTTGGCTGCAGGATTACCTCATGGCTCTGATGTGCTTTTACTGGGGAATCTGATCTCGTGCTTTGCTCAGAAACCCCTGCAGTTTGATTTATCTCTTCAGTCAGCTCTTTGTTCTCTTTTGATCTTTCCTGAGTGTCGTAGCCAGTGTTTAAGCCTGCTGCACTGGTAGAGTTCGGTGCTGAGAGCATCAGGGGCTGTGCAAGCGTGCATTCCTCGTGGTGGTGGTGAAGTTTGGCCTCTTTGCCTACAGCAGGCACGAAGTGTGTTTCACAGCTGAAAGGCAGGACCTTTCTTCAGGCACTTGTCACTGAGCAAGTATCACTGGAGTCCCTGGAGAGCACATGCTCTTTGGATGTGAAAAATGGCTAGGGGCTTGTCTGGTATTAGGGCTTTGTGCCTGGAAGCTTAAACTGAAATCGCAGTACTAGGAACTGCTCTGTGTCTCTGGTGGCTGTGTCTGGCCCTGCTGCCTTGAGCTAGAAGTTCTGTCCTCTGACCTCTGGCTCCAGGTGTAGGAAGAGGACTTGGAATACCAGCAACAAAGTGGACCAGTAGCGGGGAGAAGCTTGTTCAAGACATCTTGAAAGGAGCCTTTTTGAAAAGACCTCCTTTGCTTTTGAGCATCTCAAGTGAAGGCTTAGTGTGAAAACAGAGAAAATGAAAACAAAATGTCACATGGATATCTGGATTAAAATTAATTTGGGGAAGAGATATTAAAGATTCTTCCAGACATGCTGTGGGTGGGATGCAGCTTCCCAGGCTTTTGACTGGGTTGCAGATTGGGATTTCCTGGTCTGCTTTTTCAGCTATAAAAATTACTTGAACTGTGTTGTGGCTCCACTATGTATATTAAAAGACATAAGTTACTAATTTGCAATAAAGCCTTGGTTATTGCTGGATGTCATACTGTTCTCTTCAACACTTAGTGAACCAGTGAAAGATGAAGCTGTCTGAAGCAATGACGATAAGCAAAGCTTTAGCAATTTCCCTTACTAATGTGCGTTTAAGATACTGTGGTGAACATATCATGGCATAAACTGTTACTTTATTAAGTATTTTCATTAGTGATTTTCACTTAAAAGGTAGGAGTGCAGTAGCAAAATCTGCTTGATGATGCACTATAGCGGCATTATCAATACAGCAGAAATATTGTACAGGAAAAATAGAATAGGTCTGTGGTTTTCAGCAGTAGGAATTGGAGGAAATTTAATGAAGTACAGTGTCATGCACCTAAGAAGATACAGCAGTTCTGCAGTTCTTGCTACAGACTCATCAGCTGGTCTTTTTTTCCAGTGACACTCCAGAGGTTCTCAGGCTGTTCCTGCAAGGCCTGCAAAATATGGTTTGGAAATGCATGTCCATCCTGACTATTTTAAAATTGCTGTATGGGTATCTTCAAGTGGACAAAAGCTCTGTAATTAAATAATTAGTGGAATGACTTGTAACGCCAGTGACTAAAGCTGTTGACAAGACAAATGTCATCCTAGGATACAGAAATCCAGGATGCTTCCATTAAAGACAGAATATTTGATTCATGCAGTTGGTTTTATAATATCTCTCTCTCTCTCTTTTTTTTTTTTTTTTTAATCCAGGTCAGCCAGTTCAGACAGCTCTATTCCAAAGTGATCAATGATAAGCATGATGACGTTATGGCAAAGTTTGGAGCAATCCTGGCACAAGGCATTTTGGATGCAGGTAATTCCCCAAACATTCAAAGCAGTCGAAATTTCTTAAATTTGTTTGGCTACAATAGCTGTAATAGAAAATTTCATTTGGGAGATGAGGTGCTGGCTTTATGCCTGTCATGTAATAGTAGCAAGAAATCTCAAATTTCAAGTCATTTAGCTAATTAAAGAAACGAACTGTGCTTTGTAGTTTTCAGCTTGTATCAGTGTCATTCTGTTAGGAGAGACTCAGCCCAGTCAATGGGGCAGAATTCATGTCCAGAAGTATGGACAAATATGATCTTTTTGCTCTTAAGTCTGTTTTGTCACCCTGAATGTAGATTTATAGCATGATAGGTTGCTTCTTTATTTTTCTAAGTAAGCACCTGTTCCAGAAATTTGGAAACCTTATGATATCCAGTCCTCATAATTTGCTTTTTCTGTTAAAATTTGACAAAACCAGTTTAAAAAATATGTATATGTATTAAACATGTTTTTAATAACTAGGTTTTGCCTTTTTCCTGCTTATTAAGAGAGGTGTTGCACAAAGAAGGAAGCATCGTTAACTGCATCAGTGCTACTTCAGAAGACCCAGTTACTTTCACAGACTACTACCTTTTTCTAGTGGAGGAAACATAATTTCCTGAGTGTTAATGACTAAATGTTGAGCCAGGGGTAGGACTGTCTAAAGGTATTAGCATTTCACAGGGACTGAATTGCAGTGCCTATTAAGGAAGGCTTCTGTAAGCAAAGAGGACAGACAATGTTTTGTTCTGTTTTGAATTTTTCCTTCTGCTGGAGTTAAGATGTGTGCAGTGCTGTGTGTGTCGGTAGCACCCCCTTTCCAAGTTCCCAAACCCAGTTTCTCCCATTTGATCTCTCATGCTGTGGCCTTTTCTTGCCATGCACCTCCTTATTCCCTGCGGTAGGTAGAAACAAGCCGTATTCGGAGACCAAAGTTTCCCCTGTACTCTGAGATCAAAGCTAGTCCTGAAGTCCCATAAGCAAAGGAGTCTTGTGATTTGTCTCTCTGGCGTGGCTTAAGCACAGCACCATGCACTGTGGTTACACAGTGCCTGTATGAAATTACATCTCCAAGCCATGTGGTAGGGGAGAAAAACTTAGGGTTGCTTGCACCTATCTGCATGGTAGCATACTTAAAAAGCTGTCTTCCTAGTGGGCATGTGGCAGTCGGGCTGCTCTGTGCTCTCTGTCTAGGGCTACTCAGAGAAGAAAGCAACAGGAACCACCTTTATCTTTCTTGCCTCCCAGGTACCCCTCCTGGAGCTCAGACTGGGCAATATTCTTGGCACAAGACTGCTAGAATAATTTTGGTCATTTCCATACTCACACTGTGTTACAGGGAAGCCAGAGCCCAGCTGGCTCAGAGATTTTTCTCTCAGCAGTACAGACCTGCTTCGAATTCCAACCTTTAAGATTAAATCATAAAAATGCAGCTAAAACCTTATTTGCTTCCTGTGTCACTCGTGTGTTGTATAATGACTTGGAAACCAGAAGCATCCAATTTTAATAACCTACATATGAATTTGTGCCAACTTAAACCTCTCTGTTTCTTGCTGAGCTGCTATGGGAAGGCTGTGAACTACCCTTTCTTAACCTATTGCCACTTTCATTAGAGCCTCTTAAAAGAATAAATTCTTTTTATCTCTCCCATACAACTACAAAAGCTTATTTGAAACAATGAGCTATAGAATTTAATTATCACTACCAGGAAGAAAGGGTTCTTTGTGTCATCTGCCACAGTTGGGGCAATTGAATTTGGGTGGGGTTTTCTGTGGGGGAAGGAGAAAAGTATAATTCTCTTCCAATGACAGGCTTTGATGAAAAGTGCAAGATTTCCAGTGCGCGACTGGGAAGTGATGCACTGGAGGTGGGTGTTTTGCTCTAACAATGAGGCAGTCATTAGACTGGTGGTTTCATAGAAGGAGCAGGGTACCTTGGGAGCACTGAAGTGTAAATGAAGAATTTGGTCATTGTCTAATTGTTAAGATCCAGCAGCTACATTTTTCCTTCTTTAATAAAATAAGAAAAATGTAGACACTCAATAAATTTAACATAAGTTTAAAAAAAAAAAAAACAAAAAACAAAACCCTCTGTACTTTTATAATACTCGCTTTCATGTACAGATGTGCTCTCTTGTTCCAGACTGATGACTCCCTTTCTGTTCTTTGCAAAATCAATATGCTTTATTTTCTGGAGTATGTATTTGTAAATGTGAGCTACAAAAGGGATATACTGATCTAATTAGATGTCAGCATTTTACCTGCTTGAAAACTATTTTACTCTCGAGATTATAGATATCTTCTCTGGTTCTTTATGCCATATCTCTCAATCAGTGAGAAAAAAGGAGGATTGGCGGTCACTACACAAATATCTATGGATCCATGTAGTATATCTGGATAATCCTTTTCTCAATATTTAGGAACAGTTTGGGTGGGGTCAGCAGTGCAATGGGTTAGGGACAGAGTGTAGCATTGGGCAGTGCAGACTGAAGCCAAAGCAGCTGTTGACAGCTTGGTGGTGAACGTACTGGGTTCTCCACAGTTTGGAGGCATTTGTAGTGAGTGATGGAAAAGAAAGCGTCATCCAAACTACAGAGGAAAGAGTTGCCTGTCTCCTCACTGCTGTCTCTCCAAATATACATCTCGCATGATGTGTTATATTTTAGATGCTAAAGACTTTAGTACAAAAAATAAATTTTGATGCGTAAGGTCTGCTCTCCCACATTTTGAATTCGGTGCTGCTGTTTCCCACCTTTCTCCTGCCTGTACCTGTTCATGAGCTCTTCATGTAAAGTTTGGTGTACCTCTCTAGTAGTTAGGAAAAAGCCGGTATCCTGAGCTAATGTTTTTGTCCATTAGATTAGAGCTACCTTGTGTTTCATTGCCAATGCTAATGAGGTCACTGGCACATACTGAAATCAACTTTGCTAGGGTTTTGATGGCTTGTCCTGTTAGGTTTTGACTTCTGTGCTGCTGCAAACAGTTCAGTTTGTCTTCGTTCACTAGATAGAACTTTAGTAAAGCCTTTGACACTGTTTCCCACAGTATCCTCCTGGAGAAACTGGCTGCCCATGGTTTGGATGGGTCTACACTTTGCTGGGTAAAGAACTGGCTGGATGGCCGAGCTCAGAGAGTGGTGGTGAATGGAGTTAAATCCAGCTGGCGGCCAGTCACGAGTGGTGTTCCGCAGGGCTCAGTTTTGGGTCCGGTCTTGTTTAGTATCTTTATCAATGATCTGGATGAGGGGATTGAGTGCCCCCTCAGTAAGTGAGCAGATGACACCAAGGTGGGCAAGAGTGTCGATCTGCTTGAGGGTAGAAAGGCTCTGCAGAGGGATCTGGATAGGCTGGATCGATGGGCTGAGGTCAATCATATGAGGTTCAACAAGACCAAGTGCTGGGTCCTGCACTTTGGTCACAACAAAACTTGGGGAAGAGTGGCTGGAAAGCTGCCCAGCAGAAAAGGACCTTGGGGTCCTGCTCGACAGCTGGCTGACCATGAGCCAGCAGTAGCCCAGGTGGCCAAGAAGGCCAGTGGCATCCTGACTTGTGTCAGGAGTAGTGTGGCCAGCAGGAGTAGGGAGGTGATCGTGCCCCTGTACTCGGCACTGGTGAGGCTGCACCTGGAGTACTGTGTTCAGGTTTGGGCCCCTGACTACAAGAGAGACATTGAGTTGCTGGAGCGTGTCCAGAGAAGGGCAGTGAGGCTGGTGAAAGGTCTGGAGAACAAGTCTTACAAGGAGCAGCTGAGGGAACTGGGGTTGTTTACTTTGGAGAAGAGGAGGCTGAGGGGAGACCTTATCACTCACTACAACTACCTGAAAGGAGGTTGTAGTGAAGTGGGTGTTGGTCTCTTCTCCCAAGTAACTAGTGATAGGATGAGAGAAAATGGCCTCAAGTTGCATCAGGGGAGGTTTAGATTGGATATCAGGATAAACATCTTTACTGAAAGAGTGGTCAGGCATTGGAACAGGCTGCCCAGGGAAGTGGCTGAGTCACCATCCCTGGAGGCGATCAAAAAAACTTGTGCATGTGGCACTTCAGAACATGGTTTAGCAGGCATGGTGGCGTTGGGTTGATAGTTGGACTTGATGATCTTAGAGGTCTTTTGCAGCCTTAATGACTGGATGACAGATGAAGCAGATTATAAATCTTTACTGGCAGAGAAAGAAAGAGTATGATATTGTTTGAAAATGGAATGCTGCCTAGGCTGGGTTGGCAACTAATTTCCAAGGTCCACAAAGCATCTTTATCTAATGACTGTTGTGCTGATGTGTTGTCCTGGGCTACACTGCTAGAGTATTACCAAGTGCCACCATGACTATGTAAAGAGTGAGTTCATCAAAGAATATAAATCATTGGTGTCTGCTTGCTGCACTCCCCCTCTCATTAACTGACATTAAACTTGAGCCAACAAATCCTCATAGCCTTTGGAACAGAGACTTTAATTCCAGCAAACCTTGCCACAGTGGCAATGTGAATTCTGGGAGATGGACCTTGTAAGTCTACCCAAGGAGCCCTGACAATTTTTCTGGTGTGTTTTTTGAATTTTTTTTTTTTTTCCAGGCATCATGTCACAGCTTTTATCCGTCCAGACAAAGATGGAATGTGTTCCCTTCCAGGCTGTCAGGGCTGCTGCTTAATCATGAAGATAAATCGCCATTGTGCAATATCACGTCTTCCCACCTTTCCTGCTCCTTGCAAAACCCTGGGAGTGAGGGTGGGCTGTGTGTGGGTGTAAAACAGCAGAAAAAAATAGCATGACAGCATCTTTTGAATATGAAATCTGTTACTCATCCAGGAAATTCCAGAGATCAGATAATATAATTTTAAAGGCTAAATTAAATTCTGAAAATTAAAGTCCAAAAGTTTTTGATAAAGTCTAGTTAAGCTGCTTGTGCAACATTCACTGGGTTGCTTGATCCAGAATATCCGCAGATTACTGCCCCAGCCCTTAAACAGTGATGCAGTGAAGAGAAGTTCAACGCGAAGATGAGGGACAAGACCAGATATTTGAGCGTGCAGTGACATGTTTAAGGATATCACAAGATCGCAGGCCGTCCCTCCTCAATGCAGTGGCAAATTCAACTATAAGGGCGAGAGATTAGTGTCACAGGAAATAATAAGCAGAGCAGACCTAGCAGTAGTAAAAGATGAGACCATGTCATTGCCTTTCTTCAGAGAGGTGGCTGGAAGGAGTGTTCTAGTCAAACAGTGGGAGATCTGTTGCTACCACAAAAGGAAAAGCAAGGAGATGGTATGTATGCAGAGTATCCTACAGGAGGGCATCAAAATCCTCCATCTTCCCCTGCTTCTCCTGGGACTAACACTGACAGATACCTGAGATGAGATTACTGCTTCATTCAGGGCTTTCATTAGTTTTGGCAGCAAAAATCAGTTTTGGTGGTCTTTAAAACTCAGAGAGCCCCATTGCTGCCTGGCCCTATTGAGGCGGCTGTTTGTGTGAGGCAGGGGAATGCTGCTCCTGTTTGGGATTTTCAGCTAGAAAGTGCCCTGAGTTTGCAACGAGTGGGTGTTTGTATTTTAACAAAGTTAACCTTCCTGCACCTGGTCTCGTCAGCGGTAATGGACTTGCCTGGTGCCCTCTTCAACTCAATTCGCTGTGTTCATCAGAAGACTGAAGATCAGATTAACACTTTCTCACTCTGTCTGCAAGCCCAATCTTTCAATTTGGTTTCTAGCTGGATGTTTCTGCACTACATCAACATATGGAGTTGTTCTGGTCTCTGCTTTGCAAGTACAAAGCTAAGACTTGGTTGTCTGGCAGAGATGTAATTTTGCTGCAAAGACTGCAGGAGCTTGTCTCTGTGCTGCTTAGATTGATAACCTCTCGAAGCAGCTTCTGAAGTTGCTACTGTTTACATTTTTTTCTACTGAGATGGTGTAGGATAAAAACCTAGGCATATTTCTTCTGAATAACTGACAGTTCAGGGAGGCAGCCACAGAGAGAAAAGTTTCTGTGCGCATTGCTTTATATGCACGGTTTTCCTTGCGAGTCTTGTCCTGTGGATCATCTATATGCTGTGTTTTAAAACTGTTTATGGCGAAGGCTTGCCTTTTTCTCCCCCTTTCCATGCCTTTCGAATTGTACTTTTATTTAACGTGTATCCTGGCAATATGAGCGTGGAAGGGCTGTATTCATTGGTGGTGTTTGGGTGATATGTAGGGGATGGAGCAGTTTGGTTGTTATGCTGCCCATCTGTTTTGCTGTGAAAGCTGAGACCAAGAGAAACAGGGAGGTGGACTCCAGGGGAGAAAGCTGGCAGCGTTGTGGCCTGGCTTGTGCTGTGTAGCCCCCTTCACAGCAGCTGTTTGAGATGTGCATTGCTCAGGTGTCTTTATGGAGTACCCAGGAATGCATTAACTAAATTATTTCATTTATGATTCCTTACAGGGGGCCATAACGTAACTATTTCACTGCAGTCGAGGACAGGACATACTCACATGCCTTCCGTGGTGGGGGTTCTGGTCTTCACCCAGTTCTGGTTCTGGTTTCCCCTGTCACACTTCTTGTCGCTGGCTTTCACCCCAACCTGTGTCATTGGCCTTAACAAGGATCTTAAGGTACGTGATGAGCAGAGAGGAGAAGAGACACTGATAGCTGTTTGGAAGACTGGAGTGGTCTGGGAGGGGTGTGCATGGATTTGTTGGTTTTCTTTGCATGTCTCCAGCTTGTTTGTGCCAGAAAATACAGTAAGTGGAAGAAGTTTGAAAAGCAGGCTTAAACAAGAAAAATGTAGAGAGCAGACTTTGGCCCTTTTACTTCAAAGTATCTTACAAAGAAAGGAACTCTAGTCAGTGTATGTGGGCAGAAACCACCCCATTATCACCCCAGAAGGTCAAGATTATTTTAAAAAAAAAAATAGTGTTGTTCCCCTGCCCTTCCATATAAGTTATGTGATATTCTCCCCTAGGAAAGCTAGCAGTGGGAAACAGGATTTGTTTGAATTCCTTGGGGAGTAAACATTAAACTGAGCAATCATGGGTACTGCACTTTTCTTATGCATGTGATGTTCCAGCTGATCAGCTGTGGCATGGCCCCTTCAAGCTGTGTGCTGTGCTGGGTCTCCTGTGCTGAAGAACTGAGCTAGTAACTTCCACAAAAAAGCATCTGAATGTGGCATCGCAGGGGTGTGCAGCCCCCTCCTGTCATTGCTGCAGGCTTATTCTGCAATGTGCAGAGCATGCATTGGGCTGGAGTCCCTCTGTGGGACTGAGCCAGCTTGCTGGATTGCAGCCCCTCAACCAACACTTTATGGCTATAGGTTGCCCTTTGCCACCTGTCTTGGGCTGAGCATTGAGTCAATCTACTCACAGCTTAGAATTCTCACTCTGAGAGGTTTGCCTGAAAATGCCTTTTTCCACCCCCCCACCCCCCTGTCCTGAGTACTTCACAGAGGTTGTTTTGCTGCTTGTCTCTGCACCTCCCCAGCAGTGACAGGCTCAGCACCTTTTTGGCTGCTTGGCTGTACTGCCATTTTGACTCCCTCTCCCCATCCCCTCCCTTAGAGTTTCCAGAGACCCAAACGGCTGTAGGTGAGGTTATGTTGTATAACTTGGCTTGCATACTAAAGCCAGCTACAAGCTGGGTGTATGTTATGGGCTGCACCACACCCCTTGTGCTTCCTCAGAGCTGTCCCTGTTCTGTTGTTGCTCCATGATGTGTCGTAAAGGAAGAGAGCTGAGATACTGCAGAAGATAATTCAGTTTAAGAATTTGGATTGGCTGTCAAAAGATGCTTTCTGCCCTTGCTTAAGTAGCCAAGAGTAAGAGGATATGTGACATTGGTAACCCACCCCCAAAATGTACTGTCCTTCTGCAAGAGGTGAATGTCAGGCAGTGCTTGGTTTGCCCTAGTGTGCGTTGACAGAGCAGATCTTCACTTACATCTTAAACCAATTTTGTGTTAATACGAGCAGGCACAGCAACAACATCAAAACCACAAAAGCTTCGAAACAATGAAAACAAAGCATGGTGTGAATAGCATGGAGTGTATGGAGAAGGCTAGGAAAGCTTGCCAGAGTCAAATTATAGAATAATTAAATAACATTGTTCTAGTTGAACTGTTGCCACTGATAACAGTTTCTCAGCTTCCGGAGGGGGAGAAGGGGAAGCTTGTATTCTTTAGAGGATCTGTGTTTGTCTCTGCTGGAAGGAGAATGAAGCTAAAGTAATTATTCTGCTGTGGATTTTTTCCCTCTGCTTTTCTTGTCTCTAATAATTTTTTTAACTGTTTGTCTTAGATGCCAAAAGTCCAGTACAAGTCCAACTGTAAGCCATCCACATTTGCCTACCCCCCACCTCTCGAGGTACCAAAGGAAAAGGAGAAAGAAAAGGTATTTGGGCTAGCTAGCTTTCTGTGTTATGAAGACTAACCCCCTTTCCCTCCTAGTATAAACATTGACTTTGGTGGCACTAACAGGGAATCTAAAGAGCGAAAGAAAAACTGGCAGGCGCTATTGTCTCTGAAAGAGAATTCTAGCTATTTTTTCCTGCTGCGCCTGGGACTGTTGCTGATCATGGCATACGACTGCTGTACCACTGAGTTGCTGGAACCTCCCTTATCTCCAGTGGTCAAGCAGAAGCATTGATTAATGAAACTCTTTTCCATGCCCTACTGCTTTGTATGTGTGTGTTGTCTTTGTGCAGTACGAAGCACAATGGAGCCCTTGTTTGTGACTTGGGCTTCAAAATGCTACTGCAGTGCAAACATTGAGATTATCAGGTGGGACACTTCTCAAATAGCCCCATATGTCAGGACAGAAGTGTACCTGGGCTCAGGGCAGCAGGCCCATGTGCTAGAGTAACAGCTGTCAGGCCCATGGATTGCAAAAAGGGAAGTGTGGAACTGAGAATATCTAGGTACTGAAAAGGAAGAGGTGAGACCTATGGGATGACAAGCAGCACAATAGTGGAAACAATTTGTCTCCTAGCGTAAGATGGGAGAAGCTGTCGAGCAGACCACAGCAGCAGGCAGAGCAGCCCTCAGGGAGGAATTGCAGCAGTGGAGTCCTCAGGCATGTCATGCTGATCAATAACATTGTGTGAAAACCGTACAACATTTTACCAGAATTGAATGCTGGGCAGGACAGTTTTCCGAGCCACCAAGAAATCCAGAAATGAACTCTGGTGAAAGGAAAAGCTCACTACTTGTAGCTGCCTTCTTGCCTTTGGAATAGGATGGAAATTGGACAAATACTTTCTTGTTTAAACTTCCCTGGCCAAAATTAAAATGTGCCAAGAGCCCGCATTTAGCCTAGAAAGCCTCACCAGCAATGTGACAAATGCTGTTGCTCCCTGTCCTTCTGAACAAGCTACTGCCTACAGGAATAGTTACTGTGGATAGAGAGATGTGCTCACTGGCAGGGAGACGTGCTGAATTCTTGCATTCAAGTGTTGTTTCTGGGTACTTTCTGGCTCAGGTATGCCAAAGCCTCCTGAGGGCTCCTCCGTAGGGCATTTTGCGTGTCCACTTCTTTGGATCAAGGAGAAACACAGCTGTCTGATTAGGACAGTGGAACAGCTTTAGGTCATTCAAAAGAGTATCTATATACATGTTTCTTTACTTTGGAGACTCTGGCAATGGGCTTTCCTGTAACAAGAATTCCATTTGTTGCTCTGTTAAAAAGAAATAAACAAACCTCTCATATAGAGACCCAGACAGTAATGATTAATCTCTAAATTTGGAAGTTTGCTCTCCTTCTGCATATGTGGCTGGACCTAGTCTGCATTCATGGCATTTTTTGTCCTGTCTGTGCTATTTATTTGCTTTGACCGTGGTGTAATTATCTCTTAAACAGAGCAGTGGGTAGGAAGTGGAATTGATTGTATTGACACCTGCACTGAGAACTGACCTAACACTGATTTCCCTTTCTTCCCCTGCCTGGGGAGCTGAAGCACAGCGTACAGTGTTGCAGTCACGCTGAATGCCTCCTCTGTTGACTTATCCAGGTTTCCACTGCTGTGCTGTCCATCACTGCAAAAGCCAAGAAGAAAGAAAAGGAGAAGGAGAAAGAGAAGAAGGAAGAGGAGAAGATGGAAGTGGTGGGTGCAAATATTGAAACTTAAATGCCTTCTTTCCCCTCCTATAAATGTGGAAGATGTAATGAAAGCTGTCACCCACTTAACGCTATCCCCAGGGCCACCTGTGTTAGTTCTGAGCAGAGCATTAACACGTTTCAGTGTACTGCATACACTGGTTAGCATCTTTACTCTGGGTGTGTGTATGTGTGTGCTGTTAAATGCAAGAGGTGGTATTATTTGTGAATCCGTTATTTCCGAGAAATAATCTTCATCAATATTTTTAACTGACTTCCTTAAAGGCAGAAGCTTGTTTTGACAAATTTACGTGCCTTTAACTGCGTGAACCTTTTGCGCGTTATTTCATTGCCTGTTGTTTCTAGACCAAGGGACTTTTATCTCTTACCCGTGTACTCTTCATATTAATGTGGAAAAAGTCTTAGTAATTTCATGTCCTTGGGACCCCTGACCTTTTAAAAAGGACTCATTGTTGTAGCAGTTGCTTGGTGGTGCCTAATTCAGTTGAGAGCATTGGAAAGGTTAAACTTCCTGGTCTTGCGTGTGCTTAACCCCCTATTCTGAAATGTTCACCTTTCTGGCAGTAATCTCTTACATGCTTTGGCGGTCTGTCAAAACGCCAAACATTTATCCACACCCAGCTCAGAACCAGCTGAGCTTTGAGCACAAGGTCTGTGCTGCTCAGTAGTTACGGTGATTGTTTTAGTCCTCTGATGATTTCTTTCAGCTCATAGACCTGACACTGGAACATGTCATCCTCGTCTGTGAATAATGTGTCATGCTGTGTCTGTGAATAATGTGTCATGCTGTAGCAAGCTGAGGGGTAGAGAAAGGGCTGGATAATGAATTCTTGGTGGTTGCTGTAATTTGGAAAACAGATGGCAGCTAAAATTCTTGCTGTACACTGACAAAGGAACCTTCCTTTTGTGCTCTGCTAACAGATGCAAATATGCCAAGAACAACTGTAAGCTGAGAATTCATTATGCTGACAAGCTCAGTAGAAACCTTACTGATTCCACTTTAACATCTATGTGAGAAAAGCAGCATGGTCGGAGAATTTTTGACCTATTTAATTTAAAAAAAATACAAATGGTACGTGAAGGCAGTTTGGCGTAAGATCAAAGACCTACTTAAGTGTGGCCATGTTGTAGGCACTGAACTTTATCCAGTTGTCCCAGAAGATGAATCATCTCATGCATGCAAGGTAGAATCTCTGGATTTGTCTTTTTACTCTTTTATCAAAGTTCCCTTGTCACCAAACATTGCCTTTCCTTTGAATTATTCTTACAGCACTATATACTAAGCAAAATGTGCTGAACAGATGCATGTTTCTTCTAAAATTGCTAGAACCTACAGTTAAGTACAGGTGTTGAGAGGAAGCAATATATTAGAAGGGATTCACGTTTCATGTCTCTATGTGTACTCTCCACATGTCTGAAAAGTTTTCTTGGATGAATCAAGCAGAAAAACGAGGAGAGTAAAAAGGGAGCTTGCTGCCACCTGCTGTGTTGGAGTGTTTTGCCGTTGTCCTAATGTTTTAGAGGTGCAATTGCTTTCCTGTTTTTCTCTTATGCTTGTTACATGACTCGTAGTCCAGAGCTTCCAAGAGATCTGCACAGCGATGAGCAGTCGCCGTGCCAGAGAAAGTCCTGTCTGCTGTTACAGGACGTGCCATGCATTTAGTGGTATTCCTGATCGTGTCTTATTGGTTGTTTCCATCTTTTCTGTGGTCTTTTTTGTTTGCAACTCAGATGTTCCTGAGCAAGAGGGAAAACATGATCCATGTTCTTAAGTATGTAAAGGATGCTGTGTTTTTTTTCCTTCTGAGCTTTTTGCGTCTAGCTGCTGAGTCATTGGTAAAGGAGGGCTTAACTGCAGTTCTCTAGGGACTCACTGCAGTCGAGTCATTTTGGGTGAGCTGCTGTCACTGCCAGTAGCGTGAAATGTCAGCGACAGCTTTATGGCCATGAAAATACAAGGGCAGCTTTTGGCAATTTTCATGTGCTCTGTAATGATACTAAAGAATCTTCGGTTGTGGATAAAAAGTGTTGAGTGAGTTTACAGAAAAAGTATTAGAAAGGGAAGCCGGAGGTAAACTGTTCCACTGCCACCTCTCGACGAACTTACTTTCACCTGCAGTCAAGAGTGAGGAATTGCCTTGATGAGAGCACTTAGATCCACGCTGGGGTTGCCCGTGCCAGCTGATAGATACGTGTTAGCTTGTTCCTCAGCAGAGGAATGGTGTCTCGCCACACTCTGGAATTGCTGCCTGGTTGTACCTTACTCTCCTGAACTGTGAAAGGGTTAGAGATCACTGTTAAAAACATGTTGATGTTCTCCTCTCCCTCCACAGGATGAGACTGAAAAGAAGGATGAAAAAGAAAAGAAAAAAGAGCCTGAACCCAACTTCCAGCTTCTGGACAACCCAGCCAGAGTGATGCCTGCTCAGCTCAAAGTTCTCACTATGACAGAGAGCTGCCGATACCAGCCTTTCAAACCAGTAAGCATCACCTTCCTAGTCCGTGTGCTTGACAGAGCGTTCCCAGTGCTGGGCATGTGCGTAAGGACCCAGAAGTTCTGTGTGTACATGAGGATGCCAGTCACAGCTGGTGCATCACTGTGATGTGTTACAGAGATTTGCAACTTCACTGTTATCATATTTGCTTTCTAGTATCCCTCCAAATAATCACATGCAGTTCTAGTTGTGGGAGAGCCAGAGCTGCCGCAAACCTTTTCACCATGCAAATACTGCTTTATTTTTCTTTCTGCCTCTATGTCAAAACACTGCAATGTGGAAACCCATCAGACATACTCTGTGTAGTAATGACATTGCTGGGGACATAAAGACTGAGCCATGATCTTACAAGGGGCTGAGAAGTCATACAGGCTCATTGTCAAAGCAGTGAAACGCGTTAGGACTTGTGCTGGAGCTTTGTTATCCTGCAGTGGGATTCATACCTAAATGGGGGGGGTGGTGTCATTAAAAATATTTCCTGTTCAGTTACATCTGACATTAGAAAAGTGCCTTCATCTCCTGTAGCACAGAGAATAGATAGCATGCAATTGGCAGATAGAGAATGAGAAAGGTCTTTTAGCATGAAGCCCAAGGGGTAACTAACTTTTCTGCGAGATGCTCATATATATGTTGCAAAGCAGATAAGCTTGTTCCTGACCTGTAAATCTCCTGAGTCAAATTTTTCTGGCCTTCATTTTCATTCAAGAAATAACACCCTTGACTTCCCCCGTTTGCAAGATTATGCATGGGAATGGTGTTCAAAAGTAGTAATATTTTTTACAGGAAAATAGTTATGTTTTTAATAAATGGATTTCCTGGAATTCCATCAGCACATTGGAATTCTCTGTGCATTGGCCCCTTTTGAAATGTCTCCTTTCGCAAAGCTGTGGAAGGGTTTTTTAGTTTCTACCCTTTAAAAAGAGGAGGTGACCCAGCTGGTATTTGGATTGGGAAGATCTGCTGTGTGGCCCACTAAGTGCCCACTCATGCAGCTGAAATGTGGACATATGTAGCTGTTTGCTTCAGTCTCAAAAGACGTTGAGTCCTTGGTGAGGGCAGTGCAGTCTCCTGCCTTAAACCCCCATAGACAGGTTTTTAAGAGAACAGAACAATGCAGGTTTTTGCTGGGATAAGGGTGTGTAACCAAGGAGGCTCTCAAAAGGGAGCCGTTCTGGACCTTTGCTCTGCTTTGGGAATGCCAGAGTAAAAGGCCTCTTTGAAATGCTGTTTATAGCCTGGAATCCTGCTGTGGTCAAAGCGCGGATCCCAGCCAGGTGTGACACAGCACTGCCTCTTCCACCTCGTGTTTCAGTCCTGGAGATGCACAGATTTACTTCAGCCTGCCAGGGTGTTTGGCTGTGATCTTTATAATTAATTCCCCTTTGTTTTTTTACGATGTTCTGCTAATAGGATTCCTCAATTGGTGGAAGCTGATGATCAGATTAGCCCCTGTTTCAGATAGCCTCCTGGGAGGCAGCTACACAGAGAGGCTTCACTAAGCTTTGTTGCCCTGAAAAGATGAGCCTTCTAAAGCAATTATGGTTCAATTAGTTTTCATGTGGAAAGCCCCAGACTGGGACTGGGGTAAAGCTGTGAATCCAGATGCCATTTCTATTGAACTGAGACTTGGGTAGTGGAAATACAGAAGGTACCCTGGGGAGGGTCTGTCTGTCCCATCCCCTTATCAGGCAGGGATCTGGGTGGGTGTCAGATGCTTAGCTCTGAAACTCACTCCTGCTGAGGTGTCTCACATGCGCTAGGATAAACACTGTGGCCACAAACCCTGCACTGGGAGGCAGAGGTGAGTAGCTGTAATGCCCACTGCACTTGTCTTGCAGCTTTCCATCGGAGGCATCATCATCCTGAAGGACACCAGTGAGGATATGGAGGAGCTGGTTGAACCCGTGGCAGCTCATGGTCCGAAGATCGAGGAAGAGGAGCAGGAACCTGAACCACCAGAGCCCTTTGAGTACATTGATGATTAATACCTGAGGTACAGTGTAGTGTGCAGTCACCTTTAATAATCCCAGTGAAGGAAAAGCCTCTTTGGCTCCACTGAAGCTGTTACCAGCACCCAGCACTCTTGTTTTAGCTCTTTGACGGCTTCTGTGCCAGATTCGGAAACATGCTCTGTCACGATTTGAAGAGTTTGGCAGCAATAAGAGAGAAATCCACTCTTCTGGATCAGGTCTGACCCAGTCGTAGTGAGTCTGGCCTCTGGTCTTGCAGACTTGGCTACTCTTGCGTAGAGCCTCGCTGTCCAGCGTTAGAGCAGTGCATGGAGTCAGAGGCAACAGCTGAGCTGGGAATAATCAGCTCATGAAAGATGGTCCCGTGGGGGCAAGTGGTTTGTGTAACAAAGCTGTCATCTACTTGACCTCAGTTTGGCAGGATTGGTCGAGCTACTCTGCTTTCTGGGGTTGTCTTCTCTTCCTAGCAGTTCGTAGGAGAATTTAAAGACGCTCCAGTCATGGGCTCTGTGGTGCTCTCTGAGCCGGACTGAACAATCCTGGTAGATCTGTTCCAGGCAATGAATGGTGCAATTCTCAGGTTCCTTGGTTAAAGTGCCTGAATTGGTGTGCAAGTTTCTCACTGAGAGGCAGAAACCCGGCTGCTGTATTTCCAAATATGGGCTGGCATGTTCCAGTGCTCCCAAGAGCAAAGACTATGCGCTTAAATTCGTGGATGGGCATGAGAACAAACTCCTTGCTAAAAACTGTAAATGTTGCGTCAGTGGCAGGCTCGGGTGAGTGTCTGGGGCCAACCACAAGAAGCCTTAGTTAAATACATTTGCTTTTCTGGTTTCTCTCTCCCCTTCTTCCAGGATCATGTCCTCTAAAGAAGACATTGTGCTTGATATCAGAAAGACAGACATGAAGACCTTCCTATCGAGATCTGCTGTTCAGTGCATGCAGCCCCAATCTGTGCTGAGCTAAAGGTGATAGTCCGTGTTTTATGGCTGAAGAACAGATACATGCTATTTAGTGTACTCTTTCACAAAACCTTGTTTTCAAATAAATATATTAAAAACTCTTGACAGAAAACTTGCTGCTTTAAAAAAGGGGGGGGGGAGAGAAGGGAGAGCCTACCAACCTTCTTTTCTGCTCACCTCAAATGTTAAAAACTAGACCCAAGTCATGCATCTTTCTCTAGCAAAGCCTGAGTGACTGCTTGTCTGTAGAGTCGTTGGGATCTGTGCACATCTCTGCTTTCTCCAGCACTCCTTTAGGCTGAGCAAGGTCGACAACTCCAGTCTGGCCCAGCCGTCGCACTGGTGCTGCAGAGAGGACAGGTCTGTTTGCCAGCAGCTGTCCAGGGGACGTCTGTTTCCAAATCACCTCTGTGACACTGACTTTGCACCAATCGCCCCTTGCGCATCCTGGTATTGGTGTGACAGTGTAGGGCAGACAGAAGGGCTCTGGGTGTTAGTGATGGGGAAATGGGGCATGTTTCTCTTTGTTTCACAGAATCCCTGTTTCTTCTGTGTGCTTTCACTGCTTTCACCAAATATGAGCAGGCAGCTCAAAATGCATTACGGGCCTTGATGGGGTGAATCCAGACATGCCAGTTGTTGCACTGATGTGCATTGTTAGCCAGGGGAGGGGGCTGATTTACAGTCAGGGGTATGGAATGAGCAGCAGTCAGAAGGAAGGAATGCGACTCCAACATTCGCGCCGACCCTTCACCTGTTGGGCTGTAACACTCCAAAGGGCCGTCATGGGCGAGCCAGAGCCTGCGGCCCTGCTCAGCTGTGAGCCAGATGCTGGGGGAAGCTCCATCGTTTGAAACAGCACTGAAACGGAATGAGGTTTGTGTTGTATGTATGTTGGGAGTTGTTTGCTCTGTGTGAACGTACCACAGGCTCATGTACACCGGTAATAATGGAATACAAATCTTGCATGTAGTGCCTGGGAGCTTTTCCAGCAGATGGTTTATTTTGGTGAATGTTTCTATAGCAATAGAATAGTCTGCCTTTGTTCTCTGCAAAGCTCCAGCAGTTCAGAGCAGAGGTATGGGACTGAAAGCCAGTTTTGAGTCCTAGGCTTCAGTCAGAAGTCCCTGAAGTTGAAATGCTGTCTCAGTAAGGGTGCTGGTCAGAGCTCACAGTTCTCAGCGTGATCCAGACCTGTTCTGCTGTGGAGCAGAGCCAAGAGTGAACCTGAAATGGCTACAGACAATGTTACTGTCAGTAAAACTGGAAACAAAGAGGGAGTCACTGCTCCAGTCTCATGGTCATTCAAAGTGTATTATGCAAGAAACAGAAGCTGGACAAGCGTACATTGTGTGAGTGTTTCTGGTGCTGGAATCCTTTCCCTTGGAATGGATACCTGTATCCCTTACTCCTGCATATTCTGCTGATGCCAACCAGTGTGGTATGTGGTGTTTTTCAGGTGATTTGTTAGTAATGCCTTGTGTCATCTTACAAAATACGGTACTGAGGGGAGGACATTGGGAGGAGAAAAAAAGTAAATCATTTCAGGTCATTCGGCAACCTGCCAGACAGTCAGATACCACAGGGGGATTTCTGTAGTCCAAGTAGAAATGCTGGGAATAACGGGCTTAGACGTGGAGTCCTGTGTGGATGGCTTGGCAGAGCTGTGAACAGTCTGCTTCTCTTCACAGGACTTTTTGCTGAGCCTTTCACACTGTAACAGGCGTTTCGGGGCCGCCGGTATATTCCTGGCGCTTGCTGCAGGTGTGTTCTCAGCGTGGCTGTGTAAATCTGCACGCACAGAGCACTTCCCGCTGAGCCATGCGCTGCCTGGGGCACCATCCAGGAGACTCGGTTCTTGAGCTAAATGGTTTTCTTGTGCCTGTAAGACCACTCCTGCCTCTGGCAGTGATGTTTCCTGGAGCTCCCTTGGCACAAGCACATGTAAAAACCTCAGACAGCCCTGAACTGATTTCTGAGCTGCTGCTTTGGGGCCACGTGGTAAGGTTACCCTCGGGCAGTCACATTTTTAGAGGAGCTTCTGGTGGCTGTGGAATAAAAAGGCCACGTGTGCCAGGCTGGGGACACCAAGAGGGACATATGGGAATTGACCTCTCTGTTCTTGCATCCCTGGCTCTGCCGCTCACTCTGTTTTGTCTCCACTGTGTAAATGCACATGGGAACTGCACGGTTTAGGATTGAGAACGCATGCAGAAAAGCATCCGCTGCCTTGGCTTCCCCTCTGGCTGCTCCACGTTTTCCTGCTCGGGAGAATGTCCTGGACAGGAGTCCTGGGGAGGAGGAAGAGGAGCTGGAGGAGCATCGGCGATGGTGGCTGCTGGTTAAAGGGCAAAGCAAACGGATTAGCTGTGTGAAGGAGGAGAGGCGACGGCCAGACTGCAAATCTGAGTTGCTGTGAGCTGAGTGGGAAGGGGCAGCTTGGTGGGATGGTGCTCAAGGGAAGACGCTGCTGCTCTAGGTAGAACGACCATGAGTAGTGTTTTCTAGCAAGTGTAAATAGACCTTGCGCTGGAAGGCTGATGATTGAGAAGTGGCTCCTCTCTTGGCTGGAGTACACACGATACCTGGCTTCCAGGGGTTTCAGCCTGCTTGCACCTCTCTGGAGAGAAGGCTGTGCACACAAGGAACGGCTTGCTGGTGCTCGGGCTCTCTAAGTTCACAAAGAATAAACCTCTTCCACCTGCACCACAGCTTGGGAGGATGCTGGTCCCACGTGTCTAGCTCAGGCTGGTTTGCTCAGGGGGCACTGCTTATAAGACCCCAGGCTGCACAAGGACAAGAGGCCCTGCCATGGTGAGTTTATGAGAATTTGTGGAATAAAATGATGTATCCTGACTGTAGAATGATCCGATACATGAGACTTTTTCTATCTGCTGTATATTTTTTCAGTTTACCAGTCAGGCTGCTGAGGATGCTGCTCTGCAACCACCTGAGGCCCAGAAAACCTCCAGAAATCTTTTAGAAAGACACTAGAAAAACTCCGGGAAGGCTCTGTAAAGATGAGCACTTGCTGAGATCAGCTGGCAGCAACTCTCGGTGCTCAGATGGGTGTCTGCCCCTCCACCACCTCCCTGCACCCCATGGCTTCTCGTGGGGGATGCCAAGACCTCGCTTCCTCCTGCACCAGACTCTTCTGGGCTTTGTGATTCCCTGTGGGGTGGTGATTGGCAAGGTAAGTACTGAAAAATCAGTGCAAGCACTGGGGTAAAGCCGCCTGGCCTGGATCCTGTCCCCACGCTAAGGGGCCTGGCCAGTTTCGCTGGGGACAGACTGGGCCAGTCACTGTGGGACCATCTCAGTGCTGTGCTTGGGGGACTGAGACCACCACTGGCTTTCTGATCTCCCGGTTGGGGAAGGCATGATGGGAGTCTGGAAACCTTCGCTGCTGCTTTCAATAATGTCATTTAGCCACAGTGGCTCATTAGCACTGATTTCTTAGGAGGTTCTGCTCTCCTGGGCCTGTCTGGGGATGCTGCGGAGGGACCCACCCCTGGGGTGTTTGCCAGGGGCTAACTGGACCTAATGCTCCTGGGTTTGCCAGAGGGAGAGGCCGAGGTGGCAGGAAGCATGGTTCTGTCTCTCCTGACTAATGGTCCTCATCCCCCCTTAACCCTGGTGAGAAATATATCACTTCAAAGGCACACCGCTTCTGACGGGTCCCAGAATCCCTCCAGGAGGCCCTGGACATGTCCTCAGTCTCCCTTTTCCACTCGTTAACTCGGGTGCAAGCCCCCTGCTTGGCACCGTGCTGGGGACAGAAGCAGGGACAGAGATGTTGGAGGCAATGCTCCCAGGGCAAAGGGTCTTCAAGGAGGGGTCCAGCAGTGGCGGGCACTCAGCAGATTTCACCCTCCCACCTCTCCCTGTCGCAGTGGTGCCACCCTCCCTATCTCTCCCCTTCCTTCCAGGGCCAGGCGAAGCTCTTCCTCCTCACTGCTCAATGCACTGGTTGGGCCCCGCTGATAATGATGACAACGTTGGCCATTTATCTCCCTGCATCCTGGAGGCTGGAGAGTCCCCCACCCTCTCCCCTGCCAGATCCTAGCCTGCCCCGGACTCTTCCCCTGCCTGCTGCTCTTGGCGTTGGTGATGGGTTGGGTTTCCAGCCCAGCTCCCGGCACACGTTAACTCTGTGGTGGTGGCAGGGTAGGGGAGATGGGGAGCACAGACATCACAGGACTGTGCAAGTCTTGTGGTGTTTGCTTGTAACCTCTGATGGGACTAGTCTGAAGGCCTTCACCCACGGGTGCTGATCTTTCCCCAGGGTGGCTTCACGTGGGAGCAAGGCTCTTGGCTCCCTCAGTGAATATAACTGGTTTTGGCAGACCTGGTTCAATGTGTTTCTCCCGCACTGGTGGGATTGGGCTGGCCCATACTCTGTGCCTTGGGACGAGAAGCTGCCCTGGCCCCTGCTGTTGGGCTCCAGCTCCGGACTGGCTTGATTTGGCCTCTGAAATCCTTCTCTGTCTAGACAAATAGTCTAGCTGGCAGCAGCCCAGGTCCAGAATTTTGTTTTGAGGTCTCCACTCCAGTTCCTGGTATTAGCTATACATCTAAAGCTCTGCTTTTTGCTCAGAAGTACTGTGTAGGTGCTCAGGTAAGACATCGGTGTCTCTTCCAGCGCATGGGGAATCGGCGTTACCCATGTATTGCAGAGAGGTGACTCAAGGCAAATCCTACTTCTGCCCAAGTCCTTTGGAGACCAGCGAATCAGAGGTCCTAGAGATGATGAACCCCAGACATCCCAACCCTGTGGGATTGGTCTGGTGGACCCTGCTGCCCCACACCCATGTGTGGTTAAGCAACACGTATATGTCTTTTTTTTTTTTTTTTTCATTATTTTCAC
>Ga0065711_1029083_pt1 | contig 37727 bp, 25 predicted proteins | sample Hoacrofraction12_FD_59098 | JGI IMG/M metagenome (GOLD analysis project Ga0065711, IMG submission 59098) | Hoatzin crop microbial communities from Cojedes, Venezuela - Epithelial fraction 12 v2 (version 2) | ecosystem: Host-associated > Birds > Digestive system > Esophagus > Crop | place...
GGGGGTATCCGCCCCTCACCCCCCCTCCCCGCCGCCCGTTCCCACCCGCAGCCATTCGGGCCGCGGCACTGCGGGGTGCAGAGGTGCTCGGTTCCCTGCCGCTGAGCCCTCCTGGAGAGCCGCCGCGCTCCGCAGGCTTTGCTTCCCATCTCACATCTCAGTCGTGCTTGAACACGACTGTAAATAACTAAATCAGTTCACGTGACGTTTGTTGTAATTAACTGGTAAAACCAGCTGAATGGCTGCTCCTGACCTAGACGTACCCCGTCCGACGTTACAGCAGCCAGTCGCAATTAGCCTGAGCGGCAGCAGAGGCGTCTTGTCACCCACCTCGCTTGTTAAACCTGGTTGTAACATTATTCTGCGACATGGAGCAACAGCTCCGACCCCATCAACATGGGAGACCGAGATCACAGGTTGCGGCTTTTTAGGAGTTATTTTTTGACGTAATTTAAGCTGAAAGGATGAAGGAAGGTGTGCTAAAAGATGGAGAAGGAGAAAAGTTAAGTTTCATGGGAGAGAAATAAGATATGGGTAAAAAGTAGGAATTCATTGAAGATCTGTTCTTTCCACCTATTCTGCCTCCCTCTGATTTTTATCGTATTTATACTGAGTAAAATTCTCCCTGCAAGATCCACCACTTTGGGGTGATTTGGGAAAAGCAGCCACATACAAAGATGTGGGGTTTTTTTAAGAGCTGATGCATGCATGTTAGGCTCATCCGTGTCACCACGTTGACACGATTGTTTCTGGCAGCACATGGCTGTGGGACAACTATAGCTTTCCTGGAAAAAAGGGTCCTTCTACCTTCCCTGATCATGGAGAAAATTTTGGAAAGAGTTGATCTGGAGAGTCTCACCCAGAGAAAACACTGAGAAGCCAAATAAGATGCAAAACATAGTTTGCTCTATGTAAGTCTCCTGAGCTGCAGAGCAGAGTAGAAGATTGTTACATGTCTGGGAAAGGTCTGACTGCTGTTCAAAATTCTAAGCGCCCTGAGCTGAACACAAACACAAGATGCATCCCGTGGTGTGAAGAGAGAGGTTTTCTCTCCATCCTTCACAGCACTCCAGTTCCTCAGCTATTCCCTTTCTGATAAACTCAGACTTTCAGTGTCTTTTGGAGTGCCTTTCCCGGTTTTCCAAAGGCTCCTTTAGTGATCCCCTATTTCAAAATAAAATTTCATAAGCAGTTCCATTAGGTCAACCATCTGATAGCTGAACTAGCTTAAACGTAGCTTCTTGTTTTGATATCTCTCTGGATGATTCAGACCTTTCTTCTCAGCACAGGTACATCTAATCCCGCTTTTTGACTTGTACAGGCATTTTCCCATGTATGTGCCTACTCATCTTGATGAAATCCTGACTCAGTTTATGGCAGCTAAAGGTTTGTCTGACTGCAGTGAGAACAACATTTCTCCTACTGCATTTATTTTTGTATATCCTATAAAAAGATAATGAAGGTGGAAAGCAGGCATAAAGAAACATTGTTCAGAGGCAGCAATTTATTTCCCTTCCAGCTTCACTACAGTTCAGCAATATACAATACGATTATGCATGCTACATGTTTGATATTCCTTACCCAGTGCTTTCAGCCTCTGCAGGTCTCACTTTGGTCTTCCAGGAGGATGACTGATGCACAGGCCGTAACAGCGGTCTCTGAACAGGCCAGCTAGCAGCTGAAAGATCAAGACGGTGAAGCAGAGCATTGCCTTTTTCCCAGCATTTCTTTTCTTCATTCTGCTTCTGCTGAAAGGCTCATTCATGCTCTCATTTTCTCTTTTGTTAATGATGTAATGTACTTCTCAAAGACCTATACAAGTCTAGGCCACCCCATCTTGTCACATGTGAATACTTCTGACTAGCACATCGCTCATTTTTTCTCACTGTAAAGCAACTAGAATCATCTCAGTTCAAAATATCCTTCCTTACCCTAAAAACCTTCCTGGATTTCACAGGAATAAAGGCAGAGGACAGCAGCGACAAGCTTCAGCAGGACAAGGACCCCCATTTTTTCCTGTACCTGAGGGTGTCAGGGTTCTCACTACTCCCTCTTCCAGCATACACTCCCCCATACTGTCTTTTACGGATGCAGTTCCAGTTCATCAGACACCTTGTTTGCATGTCTCGCTCACAGTCTGGTTGCTACATCTGTCTGCTTCTGCCTAACTCTTAGCTGCAAAGCTTTTCCCTGTTGGTGTTTAAATATATCTTTCCGTTTCCGACTGTGGCGTTGGGCATCCTGCTAACAAGGCGACGTGAGCAAAGTGGAGTAAAGCCAGGGATAAATTGGTTCAGCTTGTACAATCAGAAGCTAAAGCTATTTGCAGATTGGAAAGCTGAAGCAAGGAAATGCTCAACAGGCCAAATAAGCTGAACTTTTGAGGTGATTTCAGCTGGTGTATCCTGGAAATCAGTGGATGTAGGTGGGTTTCCATCAGCTAAGCCCCTGGCTGTAAGCCTGTCAGATGGTCTCTGGTTTGAAAAGGGTGAAAGGTAAAATGGCCAACAAACAGAAGTGGAGAAAGCTGAGCAGAGAAGGACTTGGTGAAAGGCTAGTGGGAGGGCTGGAAATCGGGCTTGCATCGATGGGGAGGAATTCAGCATGCTTGGTGTAGGTACCTAACGCATACCCGCCTTTCAGCTACCCTCTGGAACTCACTGTCTCAGGAAGTGCCAATATCATAGCCAATGGAGGGGGATACGTGTCTCCATAAAGAATTTCGGTTCACCTTTCTTAGGGATCACAAACAGACAGATAGGTTTTTCCTCAGAGGTCTGCAAAAGCAGACAATTGCCTGTGTATACTGTGGAAAGGTGGCACCCAAAATGAAGTGTGTATGTTAGATGCCTGAATGAGAAGGACTCAGTCTTAATCCACATTTGCCAAGAGGGCTGAGAAGAGGTGTCAAAGTGTTGCCGGCTTAGAGTTTGGGCAGCTCCAGAAGGCACAAACGTCAAAGAGGAGACAGCAGCAACTCCTACTCGGTTCTTTCTTCTTCCAGTTTTGCTCCTTCCATCACCTGCAGAAACAGTCTCATTACTTTCATCCTTCAAGCGCTTTCTGATATATTTACTTTTTCTCCTCCTTTCAACTCTGCACCTTGCTTTGTGTCCATTCATCTCAGGAGCTGAAGAAAAAAAAAAAAAAAAACAAGACCCAAGGGCAGAATTTTTCCAGGTCACCAGGAGAGAGATGTTATTTTGTAATTCAGTGCTTATTTGTACAGTTGAGGGCTGGCTTTAGGGACGTAGTGGAAACCAGACACATTTCACTCTGCCAGTTGTGCAGTCTTACTTCTGTTTTTCTTGTTTATGTGCAATGGTGGGGGCATGGTTACTATATAGCACCTTTAAGGCTAAAAGGTCACTCTTCAAGCTGCAGTCCCTGCAGGAAGGCTCATATGGAGCATTTCAGAGAGATGATGCCTTTGAGGCATCAGAAGCTTTCCCATACTGTTCCTGATGCATAAGAAGAATGACATTTGCTCCTCCTGCCAGGGCTTGGACCTGGCAGGTGAGCTGCCCTGGCTGTGTAAGCTCCCGGGGCGTGACAGAGCCAGGGAGGTATGGAGGAGGGAGAGGGCAGGAGAAAGCCATGGGCTTACTCTTCCGTGCCCTCCACTTTCTGCATCTGCTTTCCTCTAAAGAGTGGGAATTGCTGCCTTGTTTGCATCCTGGAGGGGAAAGAGTGTAAGACTGAGAACAGCAGCTCAAGCGAAGAAGCACCTGACCTGGCCCTCACTTGCAAGGTGCTGGGGTGCACAAATCTGCATCAGGAAGGCTCAGGAGAGTCTCCAGCATGTCAGATCGAATACAGCCTGTCCTGGAGAGAAGGGAAAGGGAAGATTAGAGCTTGAGTCCTGGGGTGAGCTGAATGTGGGCTCTAAAGGCAAGTGGGGAACTCTATTTTGCCACTGCTCTGAGCAGGAGTGAGGGGTGCTTCAGGAGTGTTTCTGGCCTGGACACTTCCTTAGTGCTGGTGGGAGGGATGGTGCATGCTCATCCTCCGCCTCACACCAGGCAAACGCTGGCCTGCGGCTGCAGGGTTTGGTGCTGCAGGGCCTTTCAGACACGCTAATGCAGAATTGAGCTGCAAGAGGGAGCCTGTGTTTTGTAACGTGGTTTCTAAAGGAGACTCCATAACCCATAAAAACTTTTGTCTTTAGACATTTTCTGCAATATTGTGGAACGTAGTTAGAAGGTGTGATGTATCTGTGCTTTTGAAAGGTTCTCTGAATAGTGCTTTTACTCATTTCCAATACACAAATGCAGAGTTTGCAAAGGCACGAGATATCTGCATATTACTTTTGCCTTTTTTTAAAAAAGATGTAATCTTTCTACAGTTTTGTTGTATTTTATTTTTATTAAAATTGTTATCCCTGACCAGAGAGGTAAACGTGATTACATTTGTTTTCTATTTCTGTTTTACAGTTCTCGTTATGACAGCAGTTACTTCCACTTCTGCAATGAATCAAAATACATCTGAGATTAAATGTGTGTTTATCAGCCGGAAGGTTGAAGGTTCAGGAACACCAGAGGCATCAGTATCTCCTAAGGTAATCTAGGAGAGAGCGAGTTGCTTATGAAATATTCTTGTCCATTCCAGAAATACCTTCCCAGAAGCTTACAACACCCTAAACCTTCAGGCTGTAGGGATGTCACAGTCAAAATAAACAAAGTTAGGCCAAATATGACTACAGAAAGTTAGATGGAAATATGTATCACAATTCATACTTTGAAACTGTAAATAGATAAGCATCGGTTTTCTCTAAAACTGAGTTTTTAATTACTGCCTTGATGCTGTCTCGTATCAACACACCTGAATATTGCTGAGTGTTGCTGGAAAGGTATCGATGTGAAAAACTATGTGCCCTAAAGAGAGGATTGCCAAGGCCGTGGTGTGAACCCGTGGGCTGCCATGGTGGGTGTGAGCCACAGCTGCTGGGACTGATGGGGAAGCTGCACTACCCTCTATTCCCACCACCAAAGCCTGTCAGTCCCTGCCTGTTTTAAACCTTGACTGAGACTTGAAAGCTGCAGAGGGGATCAAATGTGGGGTTTATTTTCTTCTCTTTTGACTCGAAAAAACAGAAGGCCGAGAAGAGGTGATGTGCAAATAAATTATAAAGCAGCCAAGACCTGTGATTAAAATATTTCCTGAGGATTCTTGTTTTGAGATAGTCTTATGAAATCTTTTTAATTCCTGGACAAATAAATCAGTAATTCAGATAACAAATGAAGGTAAACCACTCAAAGCTGTGCTGTGCTTGTATCTGACAAGGCAGAAGATGGCTGTTACATCTAGATACTTCTCAGATCAAGCCAAGGGAAAAAGACAGAGCAAGGAATGAGAGGAACCAACTGGCCAAGCACAGTCTGGGGCAGAGGGTGCAATGAATTCCATCCTTGCATAAATTTACACCAAATGAATTTCATCCACCAAATTAAAGAAGATATTTATGGCAGGTCTTCACATGAAACTATTTACTTGTCATCTTTTGCTGCAGCTAAGCTGAGAAACTCATTAATAAATCTGTGGCTTTCAGAATGACTGTGGAATATTCGCTTTCTGTTTCCAATTCTCCTTTATGCTTACACAGTGGTGAGGAAACGAAAGGTGTGAAGGCGCCCAGCCCAAACGTTCTCTACCTAGTAAAGCCCTCAAGGAGCTGAGGAGCAGTCTAGCGAGATGATGCAATGACAAGCAGTGGGATGCTAAAAAAAAAATAGTTCTGGCCCTGCTTTTGCCTTGAGATCACAAACAGAAAGTTTGTATTATAGTTCTCTGTCTTCCTATGGTTTTACATGAAAGGAAACAAAAATGAGAGTAAAGAGTAGCCTCTATCATTGAGGGAAGTTACCCTGTTTCTGGCTAAAATTGTTCTGTGATGTCCATCTAGAGAACAGAATTAACTAATTCAACAGGAATCCTATAGTGTTTCCTCGTGCAGTAGAAGTCAACATATTAATGAATGAGTTTGACAGTGGAAATGAAAAAAATCTAAACCGAAACCAAACAAAATGAAGATATGATTAAGGTATTATATCAGTATAATTTGTACTCATATTTGGGCATTACGAGACATTACTAATTTATGAAAGCTTTTCCAGAAAACCATCCTTTAAAAATATTTGAATGCAAAAAAGCAACTAAATCTAATTGCTAATAAATATGAAACAATCTGTCCTCTTGCATTGCAGATTTCTAACATTTTGAAAGATCTTGGGTGTTACTTGAATTCTCAAGGAACAGAGAGCATCTATGAACCGACCAAAAATGTGGAAGTTAATGTGTTTGAAGATATTGAATTAAGAGTGATAATGAACATTTCAGAGATCACTTCATGCTTTTGGTTCTTTACAGAAAGCCAAGCTTGTAAACCTTCACTGGACTCAGAGAATCAGTAAGTCAAGGGATGTGCTTGATCAAAGAACCTTTAAGAGATCATTTGTTTTAGGATGTAAATGGAATATTTTCTATGACTGTGTTTGCATTTAATTTCATGTTATGCATTATCTTTTTAAATGTTCTAATCTTTCTTAACTGTTGTCACCTGGCACCACATTGCTGATTGTCATTTAGACACAGACACACACAGAAATCTTAAAGCCAAGAATAGTTTGAAATCAGCTCATTCTTTTAATTTGTATAGCATCATGCATGGGGGTCCCCAGGGACTTTCTGACATTGATCAGTGTGAGCTTTGCAATGCTCATGTGAGGCAAATATGGTGATTTGATAGTCAAAGAAACCGAGACATGGAGAATTACGTTACTTGGTAGGGTCCCACTGCAGATCAGGAGGAGCACCAGCCACAGCACCCTCATTCTCACAGCCAAACCTGGGCTGGAACACAAGGCTGGATTGTTAACTTGCCCTGCAAAACATGCAGCAAGGGACTGTATGTAAACTTTTCCCTGTGGACCTCCCCAGCTGTCCTAAGCTCAGGAATTCCATCCTTCCCAATGCTTGGTGGTAAGCATGTGCTTGGGTACCTGAGGCTCTAAGTTCCCACGTACTGCTTGTGTAGGAAGATACACGATGAAGACACTTCAGGTTGAAGGGCACGATGTAAATAATGAACACTAGTATCTCTGAAGTGTTTTTGCAAGAGCTAGAGAGCTAACATTTTGTGGTGTCTGCTGCATATCACCTTCTAGATAACAAGTGCAGCTTTATCTTCCATTTTCCAGATATGTTGCGTCTTTGGCTTTTTCCCAAATAAAAGAAACACAAGCTGGAAAATACACCCTCTCAGTCATAAGTGAAACTGGCAATTACACAGTGGTTGTGCCTATTCTCATCCGAAGTAAGTATATCTTGTACGAAAAAGGTCATTCCTTCAACAGGTTCAAGGGGAGAGGCTCGAGTACAATCAAAGCAATGAAGCTCTCACGTGCTGCATTTCAAGCATCTTCCTAGATTTGCATAGGACTTGGAGCTGTTTTCAGAGGTTGAAGTCAAAACCACAGATTGCGTGAGAGTCAGCTTTCTCTAGTCAATAAACCATGCAAATAAACAAATAAAGATGTAAATGCACGGCAGCTCTCTTCTCCCCTGTGAGAGATTCCCCTCTGTGCCAAAAGGGACAAATCGAGGGCGGCTTTTGTGTGCTCTCAGAGTTCACAGGCTAGATTTGCTTGCTCACATCTTAACCTATTTATTTTCAGCGTTGCTGGCTGGGCTGTTTTCTGGACCAGATCAGGACATCCCTTTTATTGTCTGGTCTCTGGCACTGCAAAGTAACGCCTTGTCCCACTCTGCCCCTGCTCCGCCTGTGCCTGCCACTGGGTCTCTTGGCACTGCTCTCACAGCTTGTCCTTTCACAATTCTGTGGGCAGCAAGAGGCGTCACTAGGGAAGCGGAAAGACAAGGTCCCTCTTCTCAGTGCCAGCCTTTACTTGTGTATTGGGTTTTAGGGTAAAGTGCGTCAGCACTGCAGCTGCACAGCACAAGGGTGTCCGAGAAGCTGAGATTTTAGCTGCTGTTCACTGCTCGTGACAGAGCACGTGCAAGTTGTAACTTTTTGAAGGACTTGCAGTGGGAGCAGATTTGATTGAATTTTCTCAAGGATCACACAAGAGACATCACTGATGCAAAGGCAACTGCTGCAACAAAGTTCAAGATTCTCTTTCTAAGTAGGGATGTCCAAGAACATCTCAAAAGAAAAAAAGACCCACATTGGCATGATTTTTTTTAACCGAAGAGAAATACCATAGTATTTTATCTAGAAAGGGACAAATTTAAAGATAAAATAAAAAAAAATGTAAAAGAAAATTCAAAGAAAAGAAAGTGAAACATCAATCCAAACAGCTAGAAGACTGGCAAAGTTATGAACAACCCCTTCTAGAGGCAGATTTAATAACACTCATCATTACTTGCCTTGTTTTTAATAAACCGTGACTATTCATAATTTTTTTATTCTTTCTTTATTTGCTTTTAAAATATTTCTTCTGTTTGGCTTTTTTCTCTCTCAGGTGTCAGAAGTGTCACCTCCGGTCTCACTTTGCTTTACCTGAAGGCCTATTGCATGTCTCAATTATAATCTTAACAGCTTCATTGAGGCGACAGCATATTAAATCTGTAATTAAATATTACCTTTTCTAGTGTATCAATTAGGCTTTAGAGGTAAAAAATGTTATTACATCTGCAAGCAAGAGTAGTCCGAAACAGTCTTGATAAAGATCTTTTCCATATCAATTGCATGGTTTGCATTCTCTTTGCTCCTGTGAATCTAATATCATAATTACATCTCTCACAAAATCCTTCGGGCTAGATGTGAATCCTTCATCTGAAGTGTGAATCTCTATTGGCGAAAAAAAACCCTTCTAGGCCCAGCTTATAAGAGAGAAATGAAGAAAGAAATTAAAACCCAGAAGTATTAGTTTCACCTTAGCATGTCACCTTGCAGGCAATGACTCTAAAGAAAAAGTCACTCTTCTGGGTGGAAGCCATAATTTGAGTGGAAGATGACCTAAAACCAGACTCGGTGCTTTTCATTTTGAGTCAAGTCTTTGGAGTTTTAATACATTTAATTTTTGTGCTTAGTCCAGGTCTGAGCCTGACGGGTTTGTTGGGAGTTGTCTAGGAACCTTTTCCCCTCTAGGTTACAGATACAGGATAGAGCAGGCTGCTGGTTGTCAGAAGTCGTTATCACCCGTTGTTTTTTGCCTCATGTATCTGATCTGACTGAGTAGCAGGCAACGATCCCATTTTGTGTGAAGATTTTGTAGTCTCAACAGATACTCCACCAAAGGCCGTGGGCTTGGGATGTGATTTCGAAAGGTATCTGTGCTCCTGCCCAGTGAAATTAATAGCAACCACAGCAAATTGACACCTTTCAGTATCAGTCTCAGGATTATCCTCTGCTGTATAGAGGCAGGCCTTTGATACGGGGCAAGTTGTGCATTTTGCAATCAAGGCAGAGAAGCTCGTGAGACCAACCCACAATATCCCCAGGGCAGGATTGTTTTCTGTTCCCTCAGTGCTGAAACCTCCTGAAACAAATTACAGCCCTGTAACTTCATTACTATGAAATGAGCAAAACAGTTTCAAAATTATTTCAGCATTCTTAAACATTTGCATTATTTTTAACAGAGAAACCAGGCAAACCCTATTTCAGGAAAAGGGGAAAACCAGATGCTATCGAGTGCGTATCTGAGAGCTACCCGCCGCCCTCTCTGGAGTGGGTATTTTGCAAAACACCTGAAAAGAGGTATGGTGTATGCTTGAATGGATGTTGAATCTTTAGACTGGAAGTTTACATTCTTCTGAAGAAGGAGGAGGCTTTGTTCTGCTTAGTGTGCACAGCGAGCTGGGGAGATAGCAGAAGAAGAGCTTTGGGGTCAGAATTATTTAAGATGGGCTCTGCTGGGTTGCGCACCCACGTGCTGGTTGAAAACCTGTGTCTGCATGATCCTCTTTTCGGGTGCTGCAAAACATTCTTCTCAGAAATTTTGGCTGTTGTGGTCTTTTGGAAACTTTCAGCTCTTATTCCAAAGAAAAAAAGTTATTCCAAATTCTAGTATTTTCATGTCACCAGAGCAGATCAAAGGTGTCTTGTTTCCCTCTAGCTTTTCATGTTTTTGGCAACATGAATGCATTAGAGCTGGGAAGATGTTACAAAGGATCATAATTTTCTGAGCTAAATTATTTTTTTTCCATTCTATTAATATAGAAAGTTGATTCTAATAACAGCAGGAATACGCCTTTCTCTGCAGTTTGGCAGTCTGGGATCACGGTCTCATAATGGCTGCTGGATTTGCAGCAGCTCCCACCACCAGGAACTTAGAGATGTGGTGTGAAAGTTCAACCTCTATGATTTCACTCTGGTCCGGATTTTAGTCACAGCATTACCTGTCTATGAGCCAGCTTGAGCGTATTCAGGTCATTTCAGCTCATATATTTTTGCCTAGGCTGTGACATTTTTTTTTCTTATCTTCACCTTTTCTAGTTCCTTTTTATTCAGCTATGTAAGATCCAGTTTTCCCACTATTGTTTGCATATTCTCATGGCTTGGAGGTTTATCAGATTAATTTGCTTAAGGTTAACCAAATGAGTCAATGAATAATTGTGCTTATAATTGCAGTTGCCCTCATAAAATGCACGGAGAAACTGGGGAAATAGATGGCATACAGACGGTGCAACATGAATTATTTCAAACTTATGTGTGGTGCTGTGCAGTTAATGACCTGGGCAGAGAATGCACCAGCCTCTTTACAATAGGTAACTTCCCTCTAAGATTTACTTACACGTGAGCTGGGTCCTGCCACTGTAATTAGTTGCACTGCTCATCTGAGCACGCTTTCCTGGCTAAGCTACTTGTTTGTAATCACTGGACCAAATCTAACAGTGAATGTGATTGCTCTGTCTCACATTTAGACCTTAAATTCTAACAGCTATTTGTGGTCTCTGTAAAAAATGTCTCGCCCTTCTACATTTTCTAAACATTTGTGATCTTTTTCTGAATGCTTTTAGGACAGTCTTGCAGTGAAACGTCCTTCCAAATGTTCTTAAATATATAAAATTTATAAATAATTGTAAATGGATTTATAAATTCATGTTTGTTTGTCTGTTTTTTTTAAACAAACCTAAGCTGAGCTCAGCTCTGTGCTGAACTGTGCCCTATAGATATCTCTTAAATTATGACAAAAATTGGTTTGAGACATCTAAATCAATCAAATTTGTGAATTTCATGAGTAATGAGTTATTTTCCCAAATTCTAATTATCATTACAGTGTAAGAATGGATGTCTATATAGTGTTAGCAGAAAAAATGTTCATCTAACCGAGCATTTTTCCAGGCAAAATAACAATTATTTCAGTGACTATGTTTTGATTTTGTAGATTTAAGTGAAAGACAAGCAGCACCTTTACCTGAATTACTTCTTAAAGTTGGGGAACCATTGCTGATCAGATGCAGAGCTGTTTACCGTAATTATAAATTTGGAATAAAATTATCTTTTGAAAACAAAGAAGTTGCGCTGGTAAGACAACAGGGCATATTTTAAAACACCTTATACTGGGCACTGTCAACTGACTAAATGGGAATCTCTGTTGAAATAGGACCGCCAGTTTGAAGAATTAGAGTATCAAACAGATCGCTCAGCTATTCGGATCCGGTATGCGTTTGCTTCAGCGGCAGGAAGAAGCGATAGTGGACGTTATACCTGTTCCTCTACAGTTCATCCGAATCAAACTGCGTTGGTTACCGTTCTAGGTAATTCCAACCCCTGGTGTTCAATCTGTCCCTCGGTCAGTTGTTTTGCTTTGTTTTATGCAGCAGTTCTTTTCTTGCAGATGTGCAGTGTATGGTTATAGTTCCTTTTCTAAGGAAAATGTCTGTTTTCACTTCCTGGCAGTCCAGGAAAGCGAAGAGATTAATCTGAACTGAGTCCTTCTAGTACCTGAAGATAATCAATCTTTTCTTTATGTTGCTTTTAAAATAATTCCCATTAAAAGACTATGCTTTTAGAAGTGAAATGAAATGGCACTGTTTAGAGGTCTAGTCTACATGACTACATGTCTATATGGTCTGGAATGATCAGTGACTGGTTTCAGCTAATATGAGACAGAAATGTCCTGCTGTGATGCCAGCTGCTGTGAAAAGCTGCAACCATGGCCTCAGCCTCATCCTCACCACTTGCTCCCACTCCATCTCCCTTTGCTCATGTACAGCACCTCCACCCCACCTTTGCTGCACCTTTGGAGGTGGGGAGGTAAGGCAGAGGTCCTCATGGCCTCTGCTCTGATGTTTTGGATGGCCCCATCAGGTGCTTGTTGCTGTTATACAGAAAAAAGCAGACAGAAAATCTGTACCAGGCTTGACCTGGGTCCACCAGGAAGGAATGGAACAGTTGGAAGGTTCTTGGTGGTGGGCTGTTCCAGTCAAAACCCAGAACAAATGAGAAATGACCCTTTCCTCTTACGGTGGGGAGACTGACAAGTGGCCACTTAGGTTTGCCCCCTTCTGGGGAAGAATTTTAGCTCCAAAACATGTGGAACTTGTAGCAGAAAATAAATGAAAACTTTTGTGTTAGTGGAGAATGCAAGTCCAGAGAGATGATGAGTAGGGAGTGCTGGCAGAGCTGGCCAACTGCCATGCGGAAGCGCTGCTGCAGCTGTGATGGATCTGAAGGAAAACCTGAAACTAGAGAGACAACTACTCCAATGTTATTGTTTGCTCTGCGTGTCTCATGCTTTCCAGGCAGTGAAGGGAACCATCCTCCTAACACCAAGCTCCTCAAGGCCTGAAAGTTTTAAAAATCAAAAGCATGCTAAAGGAAACCTCATTCTACTTAAGCAACATGTTGATTTAAAAGCCATCGGTGTTGGATTTAGTCCAGAACAGCCTCAGCTGCAAACCTTGCTTCTCAGATGAAAAAAATATGCAAATAGGCTTAGGTCTGGAAATATGGCATAAAAAGAAAAGCTGTAGCTAGGACTGTGCTGCTGGAGTAGACACTGGGAGTAGTTTTCTGACGGATGTCCCTGAAGACGGAGTCTGTAGCCCCGAGAACAAGGCGCTCTAAAGCACTCACCACCTGTTTGACCTTAGATGTAGTTGCTCTCAGAGGTTATACCTGGGCTAGGAATTGTAGGAAGTGAGAATACTTACCCCAGTCTCTTCATAAATTACTTTCCCAGTGCAATACCCTCTTTTCAGCTCCTGCGTGCCACTGAGCAGGAAGTTCTCTCATCGTTTACAATAAGTGAGTACGATACCTGCGCATTTTCTCTACACACATCTTCTGAGTAAACGGGAAGGTACAGGTGAGGGGGTAGTGTGAAGGTAGGGCAAGACCCTCTTCTTTCTCAGTTCTGGTGCCCAGTTCAGAAATAGTGGCTTCTTGGATCCATTCACTGTCGGGTGTGAGTACATGGCACAGTAACAGCAGACATCTGAGTCACTGTCCCTGGCAGGCTGTATTTCTGAGAGACGTATTCTTTGACTGGGAACCGCCAAGCTACAGTGATTGTCTGTACCCTCCTTAATACCCCTTATGCCAACAAAAGTTCTGAGGGCTCATTGGCTTTGCTGATGAAAAAAAATCTGTTTGTTTACTTACATCATGGATTAAAGTCAAGGGGATGCTGTCATACCTAGCTAACAGCCATGCTTCTCTCTCCAAGGTTATACAGGGACATCCTGTGATTCTGATCCACCCCAGCCTTTAGCCTAATGTGCTAATAACAACCATTATTGGTGCAAATTTGTGCTAACATCCCAGGTTCAACTTTGGCAGTGATATAGATACAGATTTCACTCAGTTGTCCATGTCATACGGTCACAGTTTCTGAAATGATCAGTGTCCTACCTTTAAACCATCACTGTGCAGAAGTCAGCACCCGTAGCTACACTGGGAATGGTCGTGATGTAATGTAACTGAGAGAAAACTGCTGTGGTTGACACACACTGCATTGCCTGGGGAGGCAGGCGAGCATAACTACATTGGTGAGTGGTCTTCTAATCTCTGACAATGCCTTGCAGCCAGAGAGCTCTGGTTTGCTCTTTGCTAATTGATACTTCACTAGTTCATCCCATCTTGTGTAGCTGGCCAGGTCAGGCAGGGTGGTTAGGCCACTTCAAAGCATAGCAGAGATCACACCAACAGCTGCAGCTGCAGGGCTCTTTGTTTCTGCAGTTCTTATGCTCGATTTCCACCAGTGTTGGGTAAAGAATATTTAGCACTACACAATCTTGATTCAGGAATATGCAAGCTATTTTGCAACATTGGTTAGGTTTAAAGCAACAGATAAACAAAGATGATAAATACAGAGACATGAAAGCTTTGATTCCAGTCTCAAGAATTTCGTCTCACCTCTCTGTTGTTACTGAATAATCACATTCACTGTTTTTCTGGCAGAAATACACTTAAACCTGCCAAAAAATGATAAGCCAAGTAATAGTGTGCTATTTTCTTTCTCCTTCAAGAAATAAACTACTTTTTCTGAGTTGTTTTCCAGATAAATCGCATACCCTGCTCCAAGGTCCTTGTGTGCTCTCTGGAGAAAGCCTTTACTCTTGGCTGGCTGTGTTAACGATACACACAGAGATGACATTCTGCCTGGAAGGATGAGGTCCAAAAGATGATTCAAAAGTTGAAGGTCTAGTTTATAAAACCAAGAAGCCTTTAATATCAACAAGTAGAATAGTCATGAAAGGAATTGCTTCTTGTTTTAAAATACTGAATTTTTTTGTGGTTTATATGGGAGTTTCCAGATAGTATTTTTTAAACCAGTAAGCTAAACAGAGATGAAAACATGCCAAGCAGAATACAGGGTTACAACCAGAAGAAAAACACTCAAAAGGAAAAACCCAGTCCAGCAACATTTCTACAGTGCAATTTTTCACCATGTGGCTGATTAAACACTGGCACAAGTTTCCCAGAGGCTGTACAGTCTACTTCCTTGGAGATACCAAGACTCAACTGGCCATGGTTCTGAGCAACCTCATCTACTTGGACCTGTTCTGAGCAGGACCTGGACTAGACATCTCCAGAGATCTCTTCCGATGTATATGATTCTGTGATTTTCACAGAGCTGATCCTAGCACTGCTGATGCCTTTAGGACAGCCTCCTCCCACGTGTGTCTGCTGTTCAGTCTCTTTGGGTGGGATTCATTCCACATCATGAAACATCTAGCCCCAGCAATGATGGGTTCCTTCAGCAGCCAGTGTCAAGAAACAGATATTCCAGAAGCAGTTCAGTACGTCTTTGTTATCTTCTGTTTTAGGATGGGATGCATCTGGACACGCCTGTCTCATTCCACTGAGTTTATCAGAGGTCCAAATAGGTAGCTTAGGTGGGTTGCTGAACTTCAGACAGCTCCGTTAGGTGAAACTAATCCCACCCTAGCAGGGCAAGTACTAGCAGCTCATGGTTCATGCGCATCTTCAAAACACTTTTTCATGTTGCTGTTCTCTTGCTTCAAATATGTCAAATTTAGATGGAGAAATAAAGGAGCAACTACAAGACTTATGTGCAAAATCTTCAGCTCATTTCAGGGAAGGAGAAGCAATTACTATGAATATCTGATTATGCTGGTGGTGCCACCTGGTTTTGTTCCCTATTAAAGGAAAGCCAAGAGATGCAGCTGTTAACACCTGGAACACACACCTATAACAAACCAAATAAATCATGGCATTGTTGGCCCCATGGCACTGTGGGGTGGGCTGGGGAGAAATGTCGGACCATTTTGGAAGGACTCTGGTCTGACCAAATGTGCAACTTCAGCAGGCTCAGATCATTGCCTGCAGCTGAACAGAGTGATGTCATTTCAATACTGTTTTGAAGCAGTATGTTATTTGGTTAACGGGATGGCTTCTGTGATATAACACGGTGCTTTTTTTTGGCTTGTGATAACCAAATCAAAAAACATACAGATGTCAATATTTCTTTATTGAGTAGTCCAGCCTTTGTAATACAATATCTTTTTTTTTTCCCAGAAAAGGGATTTATAAATATAACTGACTCGAAAGAAGATTTTGAAATTGGTGAGGAAGAGTTTTGCTTCGAAGTTAACTTTACAGCATACCCACCAGTTAGATGCATGTGGCTATTTTCAAAAAAAATGTTTCCATGTAAACAAAGTTACAGTGTGGATGGACACAGGTACTGAATATTTTGGAATAATTTGGTATAATAATGTTTTGTCTTTATATCTCAATTGGACTTCTTGCTGTCCGTGTTTTGTATTGCCTTTTTGTTTTTAAAATGTGGATGGGCCACATGATGAAGCTGTGTTAACAAAAGGCACTCAAACATTATCTTGGCTTTCAGCAGCAGTTCATGTAGATAACTTCTAGAATCGCTTTATTCTCCATGTTATAATAAACTCTTTAGTAAGTTCTACATCTAGAAACACTTTAATTTATATGCATTTTGCCATTCCTTTTCTCTCTAACAGAATTTCTCAGTTACAGATCTGTTGCACTTTTCATATTGGATCACAAGTTCTGCATGTTCCCCTTTTGTCACCCTGTTCTTGATGACATTTGCAGTGTCTTTCAAACTGCTCAAATCAAGTCCAGGGCCCCGTAGTTTCCCAGGCCACTGTTAGATCTGTTTGACTGTGCCTGTGCCGCAGAGACATACCGTTCTGCTCATTACCCAGGTCATGTATTCTTCCGCTACTACAAAACATGTTTTGAATAAACCTGTTAGTTATCTACCTTTTCTGTTATTTCCTACAACGAAGTTCTGGCATGAATCCTGTTTAAGGCTAATGTTTTCTCCATTCCCTAGGCTTTCTAATTTCTTGATAACATTATCTAATTTCCTTCAGAGTTTCTTTCAGCGTAGTCCCGTGGCTTTCAAGGTAACAGCTCTTATTCACCTCAATGGAAATAAAGCCAAGCTGCTCTTGTAAAGTTTTAGCTCTAAAACCAAGCAGGACCTAGGCAGGAGTTAATGCAGCTGCGCTGATTTCTTCTCGTATTCTTAAAACCTCTCTTAAGATCTGCATAAAACTGTCACAGCCTTCATTACACTTCTTATGACTTCTTTCCTTAGTACTTTGGTACACTTGATTTTATCTGCTAGCGTGTCAAGTCACCTTTACAACAGACTGGCCTTTTCATCTGCATCAAATGGTGTACTGGAGTCAGACCTTCATGAGGTTCAGAGACAGCTCAGTTCAGATGGGTAAATTGTCATCCCTTGGCAATGGCCACAGGAACTCTGTCCCTGCTGATAAAGTGAGGGCTGTCAGCAGACTTTGATAGCGTTCGGTGGGTGTTGGTGGCTAATCTGCAATGCCTGACATAGGCTCGGCAGGTCTGTTCTTTGTGGTCAAGACTGACTTTGGAAATGAGGTCTCAGGGGATGGCCATGAGCATTCGCTCATCCTTGTCCAATGGGTACCTCCCTCCAGACGATAATGCTGAGCTGATTTGCTTTGCAGTTGGTGTGGACCTCTTCTCACTGCTTGTAAGAGCAGGAGTCAGTTTTGCTTGGATGATTGACAGCTGGTGTAAATTCAATCCAGATAAGAAGAAGGTGCTGCGATGATTGACAGCTGGTGTAAATTCAATCCAGATAAGAAGAAGGTGCTGCGAACTTGGCCAACAATAACAATGTTGAGAACTCTTGAAATAACTTAGATAACCCTCGTTAATAGGTAAAGTGCAGCTGCTGGTGGCCTGGGATTTCTGAGTCACTGCAGAGAGCCTTTGCCAGCAGAAGCAGCAGCTCCTGGGTGTGATCACCACCTGCATCCCAGGCTGGCTCAGCCCCACCAGCGCTGTGCTGGCCATGGCCACCCGGCCTCACTGCCCTGAGCATCGCTGGAGCTTGGCCTGGAGGCAGCCTCAAGCAGACAGCTCAGCCATTCATATGACTATGCTGTTGATTAATTAATTTTTTTTTTTTATCATTTTAGGTAGTTATACTCTGTGTTTACTTATATTTCTATTTATTTTATGGAAAATATAATTGAGGGAAAAATACATGAATTTGGTGATTATTTCATCTGACAGGTACATTCTTCTGTACAAGCATCCCCCACAGCTATCCACTTTTGCTTGAACACTGACATTGGATAGATGCATCTCACCTGAGGAAAAAGAGTAGGGCTAGACATTTCATTCAGTTTGAAGTCCCCAGAAGCAGCAAGGGGTAGGGAGGTCAGGAGATTCTGCCTACAAGCTGCAACACTGCAGATTTCAATGTGATTTTAAAGTAGAAGGTTTCTCAAAACAAAACAAAAAAGGTCATTACATACCTTAACATATTGTGAGTCTAACTTTGCATGTTTTAGTTGACTTCTGTGTAATCCCATCTCCCAACACTTCTACTTTATTCCTTTCATATCCTTTTTCATTTCCCGTTTTTCTTTTTTTTATTTCTACCGTTTCCTTATCAAATTGTTCCTCCTGATTATAGATCTTATTAAATTTTATTAATTAACTCTGTCCCCTTCTTTAGCTTTAAATTTCAAGTCACAAGGATTCATGTCTCCTGTCAGTGTCCTTACATGTTTTCAGAGATTCCTTCAGAATTTCTGTTTTCTATTCACTTTTGTTGTCTCTCTGTTTTAGCACACTGCTGATTTTTACTTCCCTCCTAAGAGAAAATGAGTTTTCACACATAGAATGACCTCTGTTAAATTTAGAATATTTATCTCACATCCTCTTATATTTTCAGGTATCAAAGACACACTTTTTTTAATAACGTTCTCATTATTTCATTATAATTTAATCGTTCAGATCTAGGATTTCAAAAGCAACACATGATTTGTGGTTTTTCCTGCCTTCAGTATCCATTTCTAGGCAGCTTAAAAGGAATCTGATTTTAAGAAGTCCCCAAGTTCAGGGATGTCTTTCAAACCGTCTCAGATGAAGACTTTCAAAAGTCAGTTACTGTATAGCGGTGTTGCCTTAGTCAGAAAGCAAAATCACCAGTGGCTTCAATGTGAATTTTCCTGCTTGAGAATTGCAAGGTGATACTTAGTTCATTTGTATGTATCTTGCTTAATTAGAAATACCCTGGTTTTAGTTCTCTAGATTTCAAACTCATTACTGTTTTCTCTTGCTGCTATGGGCTGTCTTTCTTCTGCCTGCTTCAAACTCCCTGATACACCTGCTTGCCTTTACCACAAAAGATGAGTTGGGGGCCTCCTACCCAATTTTTCTTGAGCAGCCAGCTAAAACATCTGCCCCCCAAATGTCAGCAACTAAACCTAAAAAGAGTTTTTCTTTAGCACTCTTCCAACACTGATGAACTGCAGCAGCTGCCATTTTAATCTGACAACAATAACCTAGTCAAAAGGACAGAAATAGGATGCCATCTCTGTAAGATTATCTATTCCCTTCTCCCTGCCTCTTCCCTTGTCACATAAACCAGTGACTGGACAGCTCAGTCGTGTGGGAATCTTTAAGTCTCTGCAGTCCTCTGTTGTTAGCTTCTGCCCAGGGACTTGTTAGAGCCCTTCCTCACCATTTCCATCGTCACAAGCCGTTTCCTGCATGGTCTGGGTCTTGGTGTGCTGCCATCACCATAGGGGTTAGTAGGAGGCTGGCCTTCCTCCTGCAGAAATATCTTGATGATTGGTGCTTTGTCTCATTGACAATGAACTTCTGATTGTGATCTAATTTCTGAGTTTCTGTCAGATCTTTCTATTTGGAGAAAGTATTTACTATGATCCTACCTGTTATTGTTATTTCCTAATACTATTTATCATACCAGCTAGAAACTTCTGTCAAAATCGTTTGGAGAGTAGAGAATTTGATCCTTTGCTTTAGTCTTAGCATTTGTGCCAGGATGGGTTATATACCTTGTATTCCAATGGACTTGTAACAAAATCACAGTCTGACAGTCCAGATGTGCTCCAGGAACTATGAGTAAGATTGCAGAATGAAATTAATACTGCAGGAAAAAAAATCCTCTTATGAAAACAGTTACATTTTGGGGTCTATATTCTTTAGTAAAAAAAATTTAGACTGGGTTTCTCATTAGAAGATGTTGAATTTTTTCAAACATATATATGAGCCTTGACTACATTGAAAATATTTTTCAAGATGGTCTTTTGCCCTTTTCCCTAATTTTGTTTACTCCACAGCATTTCATCAAAGTTCTGCAACCACCAGCACCAGTCTGGGATATATGTATTTTATGCTGAAAATGATGATACGGTCATGACAAAAAAATTCACTCTGTACGTGAGAAGTAAGTGAGAAAGCAATCCCCCTTAAGATATATCAAAGTCTGGGATTTTGCCACTGATATAAATGAGGCTAATATGTTGCTTTTCCCTCAGCATTCCCCATTTCATTTACGTAGATTTATCATTGAAAATGGAGTAGCACAAGGCAAAAATATATTTCTTTGTGCTGCACTACTGAAATCTGGGCATTGGATCAGAGAAGGATGCTGGCTGCTTGTGGGTCATGTTTTTTGTGTTGCTCGGGGATGGAGAACAGAGGAAGGAGGAGAAGTTATTAATTTTTTTCTCTTCTTTTTAGTCTACTGTATTCAGGGAGGATAGAATATGAGAAATCAGTCATATACTGAGAAAATTAATACTTCTTAAGAAAGCCACAAAGGCTAGGAACTCTGTAAAATACAGTGACTGTATTCTAACTCTACAGCGCTGAAATATATGTGACTGCTGTAGAGACCACGAGATACGCAGTGAAACATTTATCCTCATTAGGTGTTAGCTTTTTAGGGTATGTCTATGTCGTTTTTTTCCTAATGGCATTTGTGAGTTAATGCAGTTAGTCTGGAGACCCTCTGGTGTGTGACAGCAATGTTAGGGCTGCACTGCCTCCTCCGCCCCTGCCCGCGACTCACACACACAGACAGTGTTGCCCGGTGGTCTTGATTATCTCAGTTCTGCCATGTGACTGCAGCATCTCATCTTTGCTCTAGATTAGGGATCATTATTTGTTCTATATTATTTATAAAGGGATACTCTGTGCACATTTTGTGTGAGCCAAACACCCAGAACTGGGGAGTCCTAGGGCCGAATGCTTGCTCCGAGTCAGAAAAGCAGAAGTCAAGACTTCTAATTTTGGCTCCACCACCGTTTTGGTCTGGCTGTGCCTGTACAGAGAAGTGGCTGCTCCCCTTGCCTGGCCCACACTGCTGTCCCACAGAACCCAGGCGCGGGGCTGGAGGAAGGTAGGGCTGAGGGTTGCATCCGGCTCTCACAGTGACATGCGAGTGGGTTATTTTGAAAACATGGAAAAAGATCTTGGTCTCGGCAGATGTAACACTGCCACATAAACGTAAAGGTTCTGGTCACTGATGTGCTGACAGGAATTGTCTTGTGTTGTCATGTTGCAGGAAAGCCTGAAGTGACAATGCAGTTGTTGTTCAAGCAGATCTCCTGCGTCGCTGACAGTTACCCTGCCTCGTCCTGGATGTGGAGGAACTGTCCCGAACTGAACTCATCCAAGTAAATAACTTTTCCTCTTTTAGGTTCATTACAGAGACCGTATCTGAACTACCCTTGGTTAAATGAAGACTGGCCTGTTGGAAACTAAGTGTAAAATACACCCTTGACCGTTTGTACGAGGGAAAATGGTGGCCCACTCCAGGGCAACCAGATCACCAAAACTAGGGAAAGTTTTCAATTTTTTTTTTTTTATTGGCATCAAATGAAATCTATAAAGATCGGTATCTCAGGCTCTTTACACTGAAATAAACCCCACTGGGTTTATATGAACCGTTACATAGTTACAAAGTCCAGTCCAAGTTTTTCTCTTGGCCTGTCAAACTTAGAGGGCATTCAGGGAATATATTGGTTAATATGGGTTTGATTAATTGGTTAAGCTTTGGTTAACACAGCTGTTATGGTGACCGGTTACTGAAGCCAGTAAATTGAGTGAGAGTGTTTCCAGTAAAGTCAGCGAGAGTGTTTCCGTTTCCTCTGTTTATTTAGGGCAGTGAGTCAGTCCCTAAAATTTCAAGAGATGCTGAAATAGCTTTGAACTGTTTTATGAATTCTGCAGTTTTTATTTTAGGTATGCCAAAGAACTAATACTCCCATGGTGCAGAAGAGTACTGGGCCAAATTTTCTTTTGGAAGATTGTAGATAAACCTCTAAGTATTATAACTAGATATGTTAAAAAAAATGTCTAGACCATTTTCTCATCTATACCTCTGAAAAGGCTTCTTAACATCAATCTGTTTCTGCAGAAATGGAAGAGGAAAAAAAACATCTAGCTAGTAAGTTTAAAATACTGCTCAAAACAGATTTCTGGACAGAAAATGCTGTGACGTTTCTTTTCTTGGGAACTTCCATGTGTAGAAGTTAGTATTGTATGTAGAGCTGAATAATTTTTTTTTTTTCTTACTTCCTCATTTATTTATGTGGACAGTATATTAGGCAGTAAGCTGATGAATGACAGAAAAGCTAGAAGTCAATTTTATCTCTGTGTGAGCTTCCTTTCCCTCAAGTGTAACATTCCCTCTTTCTACATATTAGGTCTTAAAATAAGTCATTAATACAGGGTGGATGCTCACCATCTTGAGTGAGAGAAACCTCGTGGTTGAAATGTCATACCTTCAGGGAAAGGAGTTAGAACTTTGGCTGTGGGTTTGTATTTATTGTTTCAGTAGCAGCACATTTGGAGCTGCTCAGTGGTTTGAGTGTTTGAGGTAAAGGTGAAACCAGATCCACTGGGGGGGGTCGTGTCAGCTGTGAAGTTGGTGGAGGTCCCGGAGGTCAAGGGGTGCAGGTGCCCTGACAGGGCAGTGATGGGGAGTGGGAGTGAGCCCAGTGTAGGATGTAGGGAGCCCAGTTCACTCCCGGCTGACCCTGCTGTGTCCATCACCAAACAATAAGACTGGCAGCTGCTCTGAAGCCTCACTCAAACAGTGACGAATGAAAAACGAGCCCATCTATCCCTCCCTTCCAGCACAGACATAAGATCTGTTTTGAAGCATCCCACCTTCTCCCCTGGGAAGAGCCACTGTAAACCAAAAATAAAAACTGATCTGCTTTCTTTTCAGCTGTACAGAACAAATCACTGAGGGGATTCACAACTTCTTGCCAGAGAGGAGATCCTTGGGGTCGTGGATTTCCAGCAGTACTTTAGAAGTAAAGGAAACAACAACCACCTTCTCTGTTGAGTGCTGTGCAAACAATTCTGCCGGTTCAGCCTGTGAAAAGAGTTTCATTAATCTGTCAGGTACCATAAGCTAGTGCTTTAGCACAGGTTTTCTCAAATTAAAGCTGGCTTGGTAGAACTTACAGTATTTTTTATCTGGCTAAATGGCTGACCGTCCAATCGTAAAACACAAGCGCTGTGTGTATACAGCGTGGGAAGTGGTGGGTGGATGGGAGACACATGTCTCTTTTCTCTGGTCCCAAAGCAGGGGCCTCCCGCATTAAAATGAGCAGAAATGTCACAGAAATGGGAGGTGCAGGATGGAGCCATGGCAATGTTGGGGTCAGCTTTTTTATTTCATCTTGGTAATCCCTACCTGAAATCTGGAGGCATCAGCTTTGGGAAGAGCTGAAACCTCTTCGATAGCTGGGGGCACGTGTTGGCTCTTGTTCCTCTGCTGGAGGTCACAGTGGTGCTGCCAGAAATGCCCGTGGGAGCTCTCCTCACCCCATGGATGTTGCTGTATGCCAGAGCAAGAGCATGACTGAGCCAACAGACCCACTCAAGGGTCAGTCCCTGTCTGGGAAGCAGGAGCACGTACCGGCAAAGAGGCGTCCTTAAATTGCTGTAGGCAGGTGGCAGAAGGCTAAGCTCTGGTTTGGGAACTACTGTACAGTCTTTCTTCTTGTAGGTGACATGAGAGATTATTTCTTTGTAGAACAAGAAAATCAGTATGATATTTTCCCGTGTACTTTATACTTGTAACAGCATATACATCCCATAGGGCAAAACATTTCAGTTACAAGGAACATGCTGTGGCACCTGGGAAGTGTTTTGAGGTATCCAGATATTTCATAGAATTGTAGAATGGTTTGGGTTGGAAAGGACCTTATAGATCATCTAGTTACACACACACACACCCCACCATGGGCAGGGACACCTTCCACTAGACCAGGTTGCTCAAAGCCCCGTACAACCTGGCCTTGAACACTGCCAGGGAGGGGGCATCCACAGCTTCTCTGGGCAACCTGTGCCTATGCCTCACCACCCTCAGAGTAAAGAATTTCCTCCTTATTTCTAATCTAAATCTACCTTCTTTTGGTTTAAAGCCATTACCTCTTGTCCTATCACTACATGCCCTTGTAAATGTTCCTCTCCAACTTTCTTGTAGGCCCCCCTCAGGCACTGGAAGGCTGCAATAAGATCTGCCTGCTCTTGCCCAAGCTGAACAGCCCCAGCTCTCTCAGCCTTTCCTCACAGGAGAGGTGTTCCAGCCCTCCGATCATTTTTGTGGCCCTTCTCTGGACTTGTGCAGGTCATTCTTAGGCTGGAGTCCCCAGAGCTGGACGCAAGACTCCAGGCGGGGTCTCACCAGACCAGAGTAGAGCAGCTGAGTCCCTCAACCTGCTAGCACTGCTGCTTTTGATGCAGCCCAGGATACAGAAGGCATGTTTCTGCAGAGCAGAGATTTCCTTTGTCATGGGTAAACAAGCTGTTTGGTGCTTTTGACTACAGCTGGCAGAAGCTGTGACCGGTGATAGATTTTGAGCATTTATGCTGAAATTACAATAGAAAGTGAGCATAATACTTACGCTTTTAGAAACTAGCAGAATATGAGGACAGATCTCATGTAACACTTTCCTACCCACCAATGCCTTGTCGTATGCCCTTGACTTGTTAAGAGAGTTCCTGGCTGAGCAGCAGAGCAATGCTCGGAGCAGGTCGTGTACAGTCCATTTGCTGATAACTGGTGCTTCAGTACCTAACATGCATTGCTTGGGGGAAGGCACAGGGTGAGAGGAGGGAGATGCGATGAGAGGAGGAATTGCTTATCCTTGTGTTTGCTCATAAACTCCAATCCATGAACCACACCAACACCTCCATGCAGTTAGATTTATTAAAAGGGGTAGCATTTTTTTGAAAGGAGAACAGATGTCAGAATTAGCCAGCATTTAATGCCTCCTGCCCAGCTCCTTGCTTTGCACGCAGCTCCATCTCCTTCCCCCTGCAGAGGAGGCTGAGGCATGAGAGGACTGGCAGCTGGCAGAAATGACCAAGCCACCGTGGGTTCTCCTTGCACCTTTAGCTGTACACACAAGCTCTGATTCAGTGGGTAGTAATATGTATCTCTTAAAGTTGCAGGAGCTGTTTCTTCACCCCCGGACAATGCTGCATTCTATGTCCCTGTTGGATTTTTCCTGCTATTGATCGCTTTTTTGTTCGTGTTCATTTTTCATAAATACAAAAAGGTAAAAGCAAACATAAATACCCACCCCTTCTTCTTTTATTCCTACCAGGCTGTTTCTTCTTCTCTAAGACTTATTCCACTTTTTTTCTCTTCCAAAGCAATTTAGATATGAAAGTCAGTTGCAAATGATACAGATGATAGGTCCATCAGATAACGAGTACATCTACATCGACTTCAGAGAATTCGAATATGATCTCAAATGGGAATTTCCCAGGCAAAATCTGGAATTTGGTGAGCAGTCCACAACACAAATCACAGTGCTGGAGTAGTAGCCTGTGCTGTACCAGCTGCAAATAATATTGGCATATTGTGTCTTTTAGGGCAGGTCCTTGGTTTTGGGGCTTTTGGTAAAGTGGTGAACGCGACAGCTTATGGAATTAGCAGCGCAGGAGATTCAGTCCAGGTTGCAGTCAAAATGCTAAAAGGTATGGTAAACTCTGGGTGCCTTTCGCAAGCAGTGATGCATTCTGGGGGCTCCAAAGCAGAAGCTGTGTTGGAAGAACTCCCTTTATATACAGATTTCTAGCAGCTACACCTCACAAATGCTTTCAAATTGCTCTTAAAATCCTGTTTCAGTTTGGAAAGTTATTGCTGAAGTGCCTTCTCTCTGCAGCATGTTGCATTTTGTCCTACACAGCATAGATTTGCATTGTGTGGGGAAGGATGGAGCTGCTCTGCTCTAAAGAGGATGAATGCAGATCCATAGTGTGGATTAGCCTGCTGGTCCCATCGATGCCTCTGTGGACCTTGGAGTAAGGTCCCTTTTTCTTGAGTGCTGTCTGACTGTTGCGCTCCCTTTGCCTCCTGTGTCTGAGCTAGCTTGTTTGCAAAACTTCCAGCACATATTCCCATAGTCTTTTCTTCCTGATGACACAAACTAATTTCTTTCCATCCCTCCTTATGGGTCAGGCTTCTTAAACCTCTAATCCTCTTTGCTGCTTTGCTCTGACCTCTCTCCAAACTGACTTGACTCCTCATAAAAGCCGTGTCCAGAAGCGAGCCTCCCCGACAGCAAGCAGAGGAGAAGGGCTGCCTCACTGAGTTCCAAGTGCCACAACCTGTTGATACGTAACAGGGTGAGCTTCACGTCGGCAGCAGCACCAGCACCCTGCTCACCTGTGTGCCCACACAGTCCCTTCCTGCCAGCTGTGCTGTCCCGCTCTTCATCCCCTATTTGCACATGTGCACCAGCTTTACGCTTCCTTGGGCCACTCCTTTGCAAGTCATCTTTATGGAAGTTCATCTTGATCATTTTGGTTCCTGTCCCCGGTACACAGAGATCACGAGGACCAAACACTTGCTGAAAAACAAGCCTAAAGCTGTTACTGAGACACAGGGTGGCCGTCTTAGCTGTTGGATTGCAACTGGTTGCGTGCTGTATGGCTGTTAAGACATTTTTTTCTCTTAACATTTCTCTCCAGCAGGGTTGACTGCCTTTTCTTCTGTGCTTGTGAACACCGCAATACACTGCTATCAATCCTTGACACCCCAAGAATGACAAATACTAACATTTTATGACTGCTTCCCCAAGCATTCAGATGATCCACACTCACACACACATTTATTTTCCACCTTCGGCTAAATCTTTTTATACTTACAATGTTTTTTTAGGATGTTCTCAGTCCAACAAATTTGAAATGAAGGCTTTCATGTGACAAAGCATTGCAATTATTTGCATTTTTATATCTTTGCTAGAGATTTCCAAATCTGTATTATTACTTTTACAGAAAAACCTGATGCTTCAGAAGAAGATGCTCTAATGTCTGAGCTGAAGATGATGACTCACATTGGAAGCCATGAAAATATTGTGAACCTACTAGGAGCTTGTACTGTGTCAGGTAACTTGCAGTTGTGGAATGGTACCAATTAAAACCTCCAGACTAACAAAGACTCCTGTACAGGAGTATCAAAAATTGATCATTGAAATCAGAAGTAAAAACATATAAGCTATAATTAATCACCTGTTTCTCAGGCTGCTGTTCCTCTCGTCACCCCTGAATCCTGTCTTTGCCCAACCAATTTTGCTGTTCTGTGCTGGCCCAAAATAAGACAAAGTTGAAATGAAAGCAAAGTTAAGGCCATGCATGTGTACAGAAATGGGTCCTTTCTAATTGTACTTGCATGAAGTGATACAACAGCCCTCCTACAGAAGAGGTTTTCCTGTTACAGTGGTAATGGCACAGATGCAGGCCTGTTTATTAAATGAAAAGGAAAAACTTACCTGGTGTAAGACACTTCTGTATCCATATGATTCTGATCACATAAAAGAATGAAATTTATTTATTTCTTCAAATCATGTTGCTCACCAAACAGTGAAGTTGTAGAAAGAAATGGAAAAATTACCTAAGGCTAGAGAGGAAAGAAAATAAACAGAAAAAGAGCAGAAGGAGGGGGAAGAAAGAAGAGAAGTGAAGAATGAAAAGAGGGACAAAATGGAAAGAACTAAGCAAAGATGGGCTAAGATGAAAGTGGCAAGATATTATCACTAGTTAATTATTGTGTGACTTGTGATATCACTGAGGCAGTGTGCATGGATAGTCCTGTCCCAAGAACTCCCTCTCTGACCAGTCCAGCAGTGAACAGGAGCAGGTGGAGAGAGGCAAAACAACAGATCAGTTCGGGGGAAAGGGCAGGGGTTTACCCAGTGTTTGGCCATATCATGAATTGCGACACCTGCCACTGAAAAACTTGACAGATTTTCTGTCACAAATGTTTATGAAGTCAGAAAGACCAAAGATAACAATTAACTCATGTTGTCCCAGTTTACATCAGCAGTAATAGTGTTGTGCAAATACATTTGAGACATAAGAGGAAAGTTGGTGGCATTAGCTGATTTGAAACTATACAGGCTGCCACTGCCTTCTGGAGGATCTGGCAAGATTTGAAGGTGTAGGCTGGAGAGATGTAGGGAAGACCTGCTTAGTCTGGCCGGGTAAGGCAAGGACACTTCCACCCTTACCCAAGTCCCATGTTCAGAAGCATCTACATGGCTCTCAGGAGTTTCACATCCATCCTCTCAGAGACTCCACAGGCTTTTTCCAGTGTGCCCTACCTTACTTGACAGGGACCTTCTGCCAGAAACATCCACAAATTCATATTTGGTCTTTCTGAGCCTGAAGTGGTGATGCTAGTGTAAGACTTTGCAGGGGTGATGCTTGACCACTCTGAGCTCTCCCTGGGCCATTCACTCTACTCCTGCTGGCTTGTCATGGCTTTTCTCCAAGTCTAGTCAGGAACTGGAGGTATTTTTCCTTGAAAAAGTGCCCTGACCAGTGCTCCACTCAGACACATCACCTTGCAAGGTCTTTCCCTCCTACAGGTGCTCTCAGCAAGCACATGTGTGTTTCTGGTGGCCTTCGTGGGAAAAAAAAATGGATATTTCTAGAACATGAAGGTAGTGCAGATGAATGAAAGGGCGTAGGTCAAAGGATACCCATTCACACCATCAAGACAATTAGCAGGGCTCATCTTTTGCTTGAGCCGTGTATGGTTTAGACAATACGTTGCATCTTTATAGCCTGTGCTGTCCTCCCCAGTGCCATTGGTACGGAAAAGGATGTTTGTGCCTTCACAGGGATTTGCAATCCACTTTGGGAGGTGCACCCCAGGGAAAAATCAGCTGCACAGACTTTCCAAAGGGACATTACAGTCAGTAATTACAGTCAGTAGACATTACTTGCCCATCAGTACAGGTTATCTACTCGGGAAGGGAAGACACTTGGGACGTTCGAGGCGTCATTAGGGCTTTAATGACAAGAGTGCTGTAGATAGCAGGAGGCATTTACATTTCCAACTATTTCAGGACCAATCTACTTGATATTTGAATACTGTTGCTATGGTGACCTTCTGAACTATTTAAGGAGCAAGAGAGAAAAGTTTCACTGGACACTGACGGATATTTTTAAACAGCACAACTTCAGCTTTTATCACAACATCCATTTGGACCAAAATTCCAGGTAAAGCATTCAGCAGCAGTTTAATACTTTAGAAAGCTACATTGTCTTTCTAAGCTGCATTCTCAACTGTGCTGTAAACTGGTGAAATCACTGAATTCTTGGGAATGTTCCTTCACATACTTTAACAAGCAAGGCCTTGGTAGGAACGAAGATTTGATTCTCCGTACGATATTCTTCCCACTGGACTGCAAAAGACGAGCAATTTCTTGTTTCTCTTTCCAGTTGCTTTTTCATTGCAAAACAGTTTATGTGTGGAAGATTATGTTGTCCACTGTGTGTAACCTTTGAAAATGTGCCGTCCGTTCCAGGAAGGGAACTCACCTCAAACATGGTGTGAATACGATTCTTGGCAGAGAATTTGAAATGACACAAATAGGTCAAAACGTGAATGTGACATCTGGATCAAATGGGATTGCACTGTATTCTGAGGAAGGTAAGAGATTAATTGCTTCTATCTCTAGTAATTCTGTTATTATTGTATTTCTTATATTATTGATCTAACTAGACTAGATTCAGTGATACGGGAAGCCCCTTTCTTATATCTTTTTTCTGTCCTGGCAGAAATTTTGCTGGAGAAGGATTCCTGAACGCTTAAGACCAGAGGCTTGTCTTTCTTGTCATGCTATACACAGTATTTCAGTATGAAAATACTCTTTCCTTTCTTTTGTGTCTGAGCAAAGGATGAAAAATATGGATGCTCTTTGTGATGTTGTTCTTCGTAGGAGCCCGTAAAAATCCTTACAACAGTCAGTAGAATTAATCACAGAGTGAGGAGGCCCGTGGAAGACTCATACTCCTGGTTATTTCTTACAGATAAAATTAAGCATGCAAGCAGACAGATGGATGAAGAAGATGATTTTAATGTGCTCACTTTTGAAGACCTTCTGTGCTTCTCTTACCAAGTTGCCAAAGGAATGGAGTTTCTTGAGTCCAAATCGGTATGGTGAAGTGTAGCAAATCATGTGGATAAAAAAGACGGTAAAAATAGGTCAGTCTGTAAAAGGCAGACTGAGGAACAGAGCCACACAGTGGCAGGCCTGAACTATACTGTAACTCCTTCCCCGCCTTTACGGCAAAGACTGGATTGCAGTTTTAGTCATGACCCTGAGTAAGAAGTGGCTGCGCACTTCTGCCTGCTCTGGCCCTGTCCCCTTGTCATGAGCAACTGGAGACTGTCCAGCTTGCTCCTGGTCCAAACTGTTTAAGTGGAAGGAGGCACCAATTCAGAGAGCTCTGTGTGAGACGAAGGAATTGTCTCCTTCTGATACCAAATGCTGCAGAGCCTTAACCCTTCCTTTCCTTCTAAGTGCATTCACAGAGACCTCGCTGCCCGGAATATACTAGTGACCCATGGAAAAGTGGTGAAAATATGTGACTTTGGCCTTGCCAGAGATGTAGTGAATGACTCCAACTACATCGTCAGGGGCAACGTAAGTTCCTGAATGCTCTCTGTTTTTCATACCATTGTAAGAATGATAAGGAACCAAGAAAGTGAAGCTTTGCATTTTCAAATTCCTCATTGGCTTTATAGATATCTGTAAATATAGATGTGATATAGATGTCTGATAGCACTGTAAATGAGATGATACTTGTGCTTTTTGTAAAGCGCACTGAAATCCATTGATGGAAGTGCAGGGAATTGTTTACTGTTACTGACAATAATAGCACAGGGACAACAGCATATGTGTGGGGTACACCAGATCCTCTGGCTTTGTGAAAAAGTACAAGGTGGATATCTCCATCTGAGCTACTCACTCGGGAAGTCAGAGGAGGGAAACACACTCTTCCAAGGCTGAGTTCATCTCCTGGAATAGTTATCTCAAATGAGAGAGATTAATTGGCTCCTTAGAAGTGCCTATTTCTCTCTATAAAGGAAATTTAAAGGGACTACTAAGAGGGGCCCAGCTTTTCACATAGCAGACATGAATCGATCCTACTCAAGCAGCGAGAACTACAATGAGTTCTCTAGAAAGCCTGTGTCACAGCATGGCTTGATCTCCTTTCCCCCTCTCTGTACAGGCTCGTTTACCAGTTAAATGGATGGCTCCTGAAAGCTTATTCGAGAGGACTTACACAATGAAGAGTGATGTCTGGTCTTATGGAATATTACTATGGGAAATATTCTCTTTGGGTATGTTCTGTAATACAATGACAGAGCACTGCTTGATTTTGTCAGCTGCTGAACTGACATGTGTTCTCCAATATTTTCCGCAGGTGTGAATCCCTACCCTGGTATTCAGGTTGATACAAACTTTTACAAATTAATACAAAGTGGATTTAAAATGGACCGACCGTATTATGCTACAAAAGATGTGTAAGTGTATTTCCTGAGTGATGCACAGCATGGGAATTGCTATTTACTTTGTCACTGTTTGTACGACCTTTTAGTTATTGTACACTGTACCTCGCTCAAAAAAAGTTGCAAAAGGAGAGCTATTCCTCTAACTCTGAAAAAGGCTGCATGATCATGTAGGTTTTGTCCTAAAGCAGAAATGATCATCACTAAACGTTATGTGTGTTGGAAAGGACTAATCTATTATTTTTTTTCAACTGTGCCTTCCTTTCCCAGGGGACTTCTTGTTCTCAGATCACAGACTTCTTTTTCTTCTTTTTGTTCTTTTTTGCAAAAGCAATATTATACTGCATTTACTTTGGATATTAACTACATCTTTGGTAATTTTTTATGAACTTTTTTTTTTAATTGAGCTAGGGATCCTTTTAGAGAAACACCCTACTAAGGAAGAGTTGGCGAGAGCTATTCCTGTGCTCTCAGCATGTCATTTTCAGCCTGTGCCTCTGTGCCTGGGTGGGCTCTGCCTAGAGGTGAATCCCAGGGAACAAGAGAAGAGAAGATGATGGGGAGCTATGAGATCTGGCGCACAGAGGAAAGTGAAGGATTCTGGGTTGTCTGAGCTCTTCTGGCAGACATTTCATAGGGACTCCATGACTTGCTATGACACTGTACTGGTCTCATCCTCTTCATGTAGAGACTGTAATGGCATTAAAGGTACAGGAGAATCTGGAAGATTAACCCGTGAAATATTGCTGTAGGGGTTATAAATACCAGGGAGCCTACTGACTCAGTAAGTTTGCAAAAGACTTTAGCCGATAGGCAGTGCGCTGGTCCCTGATGAAACTGCAAAATCTGTAGGGTAGTGTTTAAACTTCAGAAAGATTTTTTTATGTCAGATTACATAAAAAGACTTACTGTGAAAAGTGCTCTCAAGACTGCAGAGTCCACAAGGAGCAGGTTCAGCTCTGGAGACAGACAGTAATTGTTTTTCTACCACTTTCTGTACGGAAGCTGGAAAACCAGGTTAGCATGCCAGTAAGTGCCAGCCAGGGTGAAATCCTGGTGCCAATCCTATGAGAAGGATTTTGCCAGGGACTCTGGTAAAGCCATGTGCTTCATTTCAGTCTTTGTCCTCATCTTTATGTATCTTTTCCTCTAATGCAAAATGCTCAAATCCAGCCTCATTCTATAAAATCCACCTAAATTCTGCACTTCCATGTAGTCACTTGCAGAGACTCTGACAGCTAATATGTTTTCTGTGTCACCTCTTTGCTCCTGCAGCTATCGCATGATGCAGTCCTGTTGGGCCCTTGACTCCAGAAAAAGACCCTCTTTTTCTTGGCTGGTTTCCTCTCTTGCCTGTCAGCTGGCTGAGGCAGAAGGAGCAGTAAGTAAACACAGAAAGAAGAAAAATGGGGTTTTATTTGTAGCCTTGCATAAGCTGAGAAATATCCTTCTGATTTTTATTCAAGTGTGTCATTGTCTTATGGAGCTATTCCCCAGGGATCTGTATAAGAGTTTGGGGAAGTTTTTTGTGCCATCAGAAAGAATCCTGACCTCCCTGATGAGGATTTCTTTCCTCCTGCTGTCTGCACCAGGACTCTGGAATGCTGAAATCTCTCAGCTTGTGCTGTGGGAATGTGCTTCCCTTGTGCAGGAGCCAGCGCAGTTGACTTTGGTGGTGCCATGGGAGGGGAGCTGAGCCTCGGCCACCTTCCAGGGATCTCGTGGAGGGCCACCATAGGTGTGCGCTGCCACGTCCTCGCAGCCATAGGGCTGTATGTCTTTCTCAAAGGTCAAAATAATAAAAAGAATCTGAGGAAGTCACATTGCATCCTTACCAGACTGTGATCTCTTCCTCAGGGAGGATAACCGACTCCTTTCAAAACTACCAGTTCCTACCCAGGTATCCACCCTGGACTAGACACTATTTCCCAGTGCAGAGTGCTTGTGAACCTTTTGGGGTGTGGGCAGCTATGAATAGCTCTTGCCTTTGCGGCCTTGAGCCTCTGTGCAGGCTGTTATCCTGGCAGAAGCTACTGAGCGTGGAGGCAAACTCATGAGCAACTTCAAAGCACCGTAGATAGAAAAAAACACGTTCTTTGCAATCCAATGCCTTTCCTCAGCCCAGCTCTTTTTGGCTAGATGAGATCCATCTCACTTAGGCAGCTGTCTGGACTCGCTTTGGAGTCAGTGGGAAGTAACAGGCAGACATGAGTGTGACTCTCCCTCAAGAGGAGGTGGGCTGTATCTTACAAGTGCCTGCTTCACAGGGAGAAAAGCAGTTCTTTAAGTACAAGAAGAAATAACAGAAGATATCTTTTATTTCCTCATCCCAATTCTAGATTTACCAGAATATGAAGAAAAATGTTTCTACACACAATTCCAGCATCAAAACTAAACCACGTGTAAGCAGGGATGAAGAATCTGTGCTATCCCCAACTGTGGTCCAGAATGAAGACTCTCAGGTTGAAAAATAATCTGGGTTCTTGATTTGATGTCAGTATTTTTGTAAATTCTGTGTAACACAAATGTTTTCTATCACCACTAAGAAAAGAAAATGTTACCAACTGCTGCTCAATTCACATTTCTTATGGGCAAGTCCATACTTATGTTATTTTGAGAAGACACAACGAATTTCTTTGAATTAAGCAAACATACCTATCACAAGAGAGAAGCAATGGTCTTTTCACTGTCTCTCTACAACCAGAGATCTCTTTTCCTGGTTTTACATAAGCAGTGCGTTGTGGTTTAACCCCAGCAAGCAACTAAGCACCAGACAGCCACTCGCTCACTCCCCCCCTGCTGGGATGGGGCAGAGAATCAGAAGGTAAAAGTGAGAAAACTCGTGGATTGAGATGAAGACAGTTGAATAGATAAAGCAAAAGCTGCGCATGCAAGCAAAGCAAAACAAGGAATTCCTTCATCACTTCCCGTCGGCAGGCAGGTGTTCAGCCATCTCCAGGAAAGCAGGGCTTCATCACGCATAATAGTTACTTGAGAAGACAAACTCCATCAGTCCGAACAGCCGCCCCGTCCTTCTTCTTCCCCCAGCTTTATATGCTGAGCACGATGTCATATAGTATGGAATATCCCTTTGGTCAGATGGGGTCAGCTGTCCCGGCTGTGTCCCCTCCCGACTTCTTGTGCACCTCCAGCCTCCTTGCTGGTGGAGTGGTGTGAGGAGTAGAAAAGGCCTTGACTGTGTGTAAGCACTGCTCAGCAATAACAAAAACATCTCTGCATGATCAACACTGTTTTCAGCAGAAATCCAAAATATAGCCCCATGTTAGCCACTATGAGGAATATTCACTCTGCCAAAACCAGCACATTCTCCACCCCTTATTCCATTCCATTTACGTCATGCTCAGGTCCCACACTATCTAATACATCCTCATTAACCACCCCCCCATCCCATCTTTTGATGTAGCACACAGATATCATTCCCCTAGCCTATGGATGACCCCTGTAAAATGTCTGTAAAATGTCCACAAATGTGTACAAAATCTCCACTGAGTTCATGTAGTCAATGACTTTGGGCTCCATCTGTTATGGTGGTCACCCAGGACAGGAGAGGCAATGTGCTGCACAGAGTTACTGGGCACCAAAGCCAACTCAGGTCAAGTTGCTGCTGCGCTTTGCACTGCTTCTTGTAAGGCTTGTCCTCCACTGGTTCAGGTGGTTCCTGCTATAGCAATTCCTATAGCGTCCAACTCAGACCATTGGTTACAACAATTTAAAGATATATCCATTGCAGTCTCCACTCCTGGTCCCTTTGGGCCAGGTTATAGGGTTTAACATTGCAATGCACTCCCCCCCTTGCTTCTAGCCTGGCTGACAGCAAGGAGTTCCTGCTGTAGTATTTCCCATAACTTGCAACTCAAATCCCGGGTTACAAAAATTTGAAGGTGTTTCCATTACAGTCTCCACCCCTGGTCCCTTTAGACCCGACCATCGGGTTTAACATTGCAGTGAACTCCTCCCCTTTCCCCTGCTCTGGCTTGGACTTATCCACAGACTGCAGTCCCTTACGGTTGTACCAAGTGGAGCCTTATCTACGAGCCAGTCTCTCCAGGAGTAAAGCTGCTGCAGCATAGGCTTTTCCACAGGCACAGTTGCTATGAGGGGTGCCTGTTCTAGCGAGGCCTTCTCCATAGGCCACAATGCCTTCAGAGGTACACCTGCTCCAGCATGGCCTTACCCATGGCTGCGGACCCTCCAGGGTGTACCTGGTCTATCTTGGGCAAACTCACGGCCACATGCTTTAAGGTGCTCCATCATGCCCTCGTGCACAGCCACTGATGCTTCAAGTGTACCTGCTGCAACATGGACTTGTCCACAGCCACAGATGCTTCGAGGCATACCTTCTCCAGTGTGGACTTGTTCTTGAGCCACAGTCCCTTCAGAGGTATACCTGCTGCGGCACAGACATAACCATGGCCACACACACTTCGAGATATACCTGCTCTGGCATGCACTTATCCATGGCCACAGACGCTTTGGGATGTCCTGCTCCTGCATGGGCTCATCCACAGGTCACAGTTCCTTCAACTTGAGTTCACATTGGAGTTCCAGCCTGTCCAGTAGAGCAGCACAGAAACAGCAGTGATGCCCTGGCCATCTGCCAGCCCAGGCGCATCACCATTGCTGTTCTCAGAGTGTTCCCAGGCACAGCAAAGTAAGATGATAAGCAGTACAGAATTACAGCAAGAAACCAATCAAAAAACAGCCACTAACGAGCACTAGACTCGAACAGTAAGGCAAGCAAGCCCCGTGGCAAGAACAAGAGACTGCCAATTAATAACTAAACAGCTATAAATTTCATCTAGCTCATTCCATCAATTCAGTCATTATCTCAAGCCCTTCAAGCCCTGCGTTGGGCACCAGAAGGGACTGTCATCATTTAAGCCCAGCCAGCAACTAAGCACTAGACAGCCGCTCGCTCACTCCTCCACAGTGGGATGGGGGAGAGAATCAGAAGGGTAAAAGTGAGAAAACTCGTGGGCTGAAATAAAGACAGTTTGATAAGTAGTTGGGGTCAGCTGTCCCAGCTGTGTCCCCCTCTCAACTTCTTGTGCACGCCCAGCCTACCCACTGGTGGGGCAGTGGAAGAAGCAAAGAAGACCTTGACTCTGTGTAATCACTGCTCAGCAATAATGAAAACATCTCTGCATTATCAACACTGTTTTCAGCACAAATCCAAAACATAGCCTCATACTAGCTTCTAGGAAGAAAATTAACTCTATCCCAACCAAAACCAGCACAGTGTCTAATCAATGCATTGAATTTAGACAGTTCTTGCCACATTGCAATCAAACACAAGAAAATCCGTGGCTTTTAGTCAATGTTTACAAGCACAGACTACGCATCTAAAGAGAACTGGCATGATTTCCAGAACGGCTACTCACATCTTCATCTCCAGATGTCAGCAAGTGTTGGAAGATCAGCCTTGTTTTACAAGGAACTATAAATTTCAGTGTGTACAACTGTCTTACCCTGAAGATCTCAATTGCTGAGAAGTTCCTGATAGGTGCCCAGTTCAGGTAAGTTTGTTTCACTGAGTTGTAGGTACTTGGGTGGTCTCTAGCCATCCAGGCTACATTCTGCACCTGCTGATGAGAGCTCAGCACTTACAGTCAGTGATTCCCTGCTACCTAAAATGTATCTAAAACAAACAGGAGGAGTGAGATTTGGAGATGATCTTCTGCTTCCTTGGTCTAGAAAATCCAGATGTCAGTCTTCAACTGGAAGTCTCATTTTGACTGAGCTATGGCTAATTCCTCTCTTTGGCCTTTGTGTGTTATAACATCAAATAAAAATGTTTAATTTTAAAGAAATTATCTTCTGTAGCAATTTAGGGGTGTAATATCATCACTCCCAATTCCCAGAAGTCAGCCTGGGTGTATGAAACTGTGCAGGTTTGGGTTAAAACAGAACGGATTCTCTTTTAAGGAATCTTTGTTACACCCAAGTTCTTCTAAGTAACTGCATTTTTCTGAAGTTGGCTGCAAATTTTACAGACATTGTCTGCTCCAAAGCTAATAACACCTAATGTTTATAGTTATTCTGAGCTGACAGTGTGAAAGGAATGCAGAAAAAGGCCCCTGTTTATAATTATCACTGTAGCAGCCAAGGTCACCAACAGATCTCTTAGGTCCCACAGGTGAGGAG
>Ga0065711_1029084_pt1 | contig 37726 bp, 13 predicted proteins | sample Hoacrofraction12_FD_59098 | JGI IMG/M metagenome (GOLD analysis project Ga0065711, IMG submission 59098) | Hoatzin crop microbial communities from Cojedes, Venezuela - Epithelial fraction 12 v2 (version 2) | ecosystem: Host-associated > Birds > Digestive system > Esophagus > Crop | place...
CTGAGGGTGACGGAGCACTGGAACAGGCTGCCCAGGGAGGTTGTGGAGTCTCCTTCTCTGGAGATATTCAAGACCCACCTGGACAAGGTCCTGTGCAGCCTGCTGTAGGCAACCCTGCTTTGGTAGGAGGGTTGGACTAGATGACCCACAGAGGTCCCTTCCAACCCCTACCATTCTGTGATTCTGTGAAACTACACTCCAAACTGCACATAGACAGATAAATGGCAATGGCAAGAATTTGTCCAGAAAAATCCTATTTTGCATTTGCACCCTCAGTAAACAATAAAATGGGGACACACTTGCTGACATCTGCACCAGCTCTTGTGCAGCCAAGTCGATCTCACTGAAGAATCAAAGATGATAAAACTGGGCATTTGCCTTTACGCCTTTTAAAGTTTGTGTGAAACAGTACCATCGTATTGAAAACATTTTCATGTACCAAGAAGAATTAGGCAAAGGCAGAAACAGCACATTTGGAATAAACTGACTCTTCACTTGAATGATATTGACTGAGGTAACCTGTAAGACTCAAAATACCAACGCAGAATCCAACATAACTGCATTGTATTTTAATGAAAGAACAGTATGCACTTGGAATAGAAAGGGGGTTGAGAAAAATGTTAAGGCTTATCTGAACACAGAAGTCTGTTCTAAAGTTCATACACATGCAATAAAATTATTGTCATAGTACATTTTAATGGTATATCCTTTCTCTTAATAACAAAGCGTAACTGTAAATCATTTCTATTAACAGACAAAGAACAAGTGGAAAGAAGAAGCAGTAGAAAAAATGTAGAAATGTGAAGAATAAAATATACAAAAATTTAATATCAAGTTGTCTAGAAGATAACATTTCCAGTACCAAAACTTCTTCCTGAATAACAGGCAGTACAAACTCAGTTACATAGGCTATCCAAGGATGAAATAAAACCAAACAATTGAAGTAATAATCACAGCTCAGTTGTTTACCAACCTGCTCCAACCAAAACAAAATAGTATCACAAAAACAAAATAGCCATACTGCACTGGCAAAACCAAGGGGTGGCGGGGGAAGGGTTATCCGAGGTAACAGAAAGATACTTCAGTGTTTACATCCACTAGATGTAAATACATATCTATTTTTATTTGATACTGCAATAGAGCTTGTCAGGTAATGATCTCGGCTAAGAACCCACATTTATACTACAGCTTTTCTGTCTGTGCTTTGCAGAATTATCTGTTCCCAGTTCCTGAATTCTGAGGACCAGTTTAAGTCTGAGGAGTAGCTGGACTGAATAAGACAAAAATCCTATTCTCACACAGTGCAAAGTTGCAGATGAGCACTGAAAATGCAACTGACAACTTTCCTTTTAATTGTTTTAAATTAGGAGTCTCTCCAATGTTCAAATGATTTCCTAATGAAGTGCTATACAAATGATGGCCCTGAATGTAGATGTTTGAAAGCTGAATGTTTCAATGTTTCAAAACAGTAATGTAGCAGAAAATTATATATATGAAGATATTGTAATAGTGATGGATGAAAATCCATACAGGTCAAATGTTTCAATGTTTCAAAACAGTAATGTAGCAGAAAATTATATATATGAAGATATTGTAATAGTGATGGATGAAAATCCATACAGGTCAAAGACATACTTGTAATGAAAACAAACTAAGCCTAACTCAGTATGCAGGATAACATATGGTTGTCTTTTATATTGTTGTCGCTTCCTATGATGCTTTCATTAATCTCATGGTTTAAGTGTCTGCAGTCGAGATAAGCTGTAGGACTTTGAGCTCCTGCAGATACTCTAGAGACCCCACACTAGTGCAGTATTCCCCACTCTTCTTCCTCTGCCATCCCTCCAAACTCCACTTACTCTGTGCAATCTGTGGTCAAGAAAGGCCTACCGTGTTACCCATGGACTACTGTAGAATGAGACAACACATGGACCATCTGTTCTTTTTTCTTCTGTCTAGAGAATCAGATCTAAAAGCCATTGAAAGAATCCAGTGGAGACTATTCTACCTTTAACAAAGGTGACACTGGGCAGCATAGTTTTTGTGTCTAACACAACCACAACTCCTATTAACAATTATTCACACCTGCATCTTTAAAATTATAATATATAGGCTTGTACAGCTATTGGATAGCAAAGACTTTGCTAAATATGCAAACACAGTTAGCATATAACATAAAACGACATTTGACCCTAATTCTGCTGTATTTGCTCCCCAGACTACTTGTTTGGGCGTGTGCCTAAGAAGAAAACACAACAGATGGGGATAGACAGAGATGGAGATCCAGAAAAAAATAAGCAGACAGTGTTCGTCCTGGTGTCACTACATGATTAAACAACTAGGCTTAAAAGATGAAAAGATAATTTCAATAGCATGCGTACTTTGCTAGCCATCACATCAGACACAAAAAAGTAAGTGTTATAAAGATGCCAGTGTAATATATTAGGATTCGAAAACCTGTTCTCACCTTTCTCTGAAGAAGAGAGAGGGAGGAAAAAAAAATGGGAGACTTAAGTCAACCTAACACTTGGGGGTTTTTTTCTGCCGAAAAAACTACTTGCAGAAGTTGAAATGCATTCAAAACAAAGTCATTGTATCCACCTAGGTTTAGTGGGGTAGAGGAAGAGAACAGAGTCTCAATTAAATTGAAGATTACATAAATCAGGCAAAATCACAATTCCTAGCCTTGGCTGAATATGTGCAGAGCGATTTGGCAATCATTCAACTACACCTGCATTCGTGTCACACCCTGGAATACCCTAGTGTTTACCTGCAAAAGGTTTGATTAGCGACATATTGTTTCAAACCTCCTTGTAAGCAGTCTTCTGAGGAAAGTGTTTTTCCCCCAGAGACAGATGGTTAGGTAGACAGGAATTAAATATATGTCTTTCTTACCTTTCTCTGGTTCTCCACATGGCAAGTGAGACTTCATAGAGAGGAGGAGCAAAGAAAATCATTAGACACTCCTAAATGAATATAGCAATTTCTGTCCTCACAGACTGGATGATAAAAGCAAAGAATAAAAGTTGTCCCTAAACTTTGAAACAATTTCACTGACAAAATTTGCACAAATCAAAAGGTGCAATTATACCTAAGTGACCCTTACAAATAATCCATTACCCCATCAATCTGATCTGGGAAGAATGATTTCCCAGACCCAAATCTGGCAAACGATACAATCCTGAGATTGTGACTAGAATATACAAACCAGGCCACTCAGAAATGAGATATTACGACAAGTATAAAGGCTATGAAGTCAATCAACAGCAAATGCCTTGAAGCCTATGACTTCTAAACTAGAATTGGAAATGAACAATTCTTCTAAGTTCAAGATGTATTTGGATCTGACAGACATTTAGTTCTGGACCATTTCATGTTTCTTCCTTTGTCAGTCCTGAAGATGGGAGAATTACTTTCAAACCAGACTCCATTGCTTGCATAGCAATCTTTCCTTTATTAAGAAATACAGATTTTTTTTAAATTACATTTACTGCAAAAAGTTAGATTTTAAATTAAAGTTCAGTATTCCTTCCCTCCCCTTGGAAGCTCTACGTAACTCTTCTCCTCCCTTCTGATTTGATTTAGTCTCTTCTCTCATCACCCTTCACCTACATCACTCCAAAAGTAATTTAACATAATCAAATGTCCACCTCTCCTAGAGTCACTTCCACATTCTTACTTTCCCCTTCTTCAAAAGAACACATTTCCTGAGCTAGTTTACTAGTGCTATTGTTCCCTCCACATTCAACCTGAAGGCTCAGTATTTTGCATTCACTCTTCAGAGTTACCACGGCATTTGTCTGGAATCCCCCACTTCATTTATCTAATTTCTTCTAAATTTTGTTAAGCTAGGAATTATTTTCACTCATGCACAGTCAGGCTGCTTTGATGGCAGTAAAATTTTCTTAGGGAAGCAATTCCTATTTTCACTTAATATTATATCTTACCTTTAAAAACAACAAGAAGAATGATTGGGGCTTGAGGTAAATGATCAAGTTGCTCATATTTTATAAAAGCTAGTTTACTTAATAGTAATAGTGAAGAGCTGTTAACAATTTATACAATAATTTATAAGAGTAAGAATGGACTGAAATCACTATGATTTATTCTAGTGCTGTTCTGTGTCTGTATTTCTGGAAGTTACAGGTAAGAAGTCTGTACCAGAGAAAAGGAAAATACAGCCTGAATGCTAAACGTACCCCAGCATAACTTCCCCATCCAGGGCTCGGTGAGTAACCCCAATCTGAAATAACTTCGTCTTCACAGGAGTATTTGAAACATCTCTAGTTCCAGTTTCTTTAAGGATCTCCATAGTATAGATTCTAGACATTTTAGTCAAAACCTGATGTTTACCATTTTACTCTGAATGAACCACTGCTTCTCCACTGTTTGATGAAAAATCTCTTCAAGTTGTTGTACCAAACAGCTGACAGTAATTACATTTACACCATTTTCTTCATCCCATTTTCTCACTGTAGGCATCTGTGTGCCATGCAGCTTCAAGAAGCAAACAGAAAAAAGCTCTGGAACCTCTTTGACAAAGCATATTTTTGGCAAACACACTGCACTAACACAAAGTGTCAGGATATCAAAGACTCCCTGAGGAGTTCGGCAAACATATCTAAAGAAATCCAAAGGAGTACTTATAAATCCTTTTCTAGACGGCTAGACCCTTCTTTAAAAAACTGCAGTCTGAATAAAGAGTCAGTTGCTTATCCTGAAGAACCTTCCTGATAAGGTAGAAATGGGGAATGAGGAACAGAAGATGTTGAAGTTAAAAATAATTCTGTCCAAAGTGTGGTAATATTTCCATGTGTAATTAGTATTTAAATATACAGCAATTTGTTAAGATATAAATGCTCCTTCATCACCTGGGCATATGTGTAGTTGTGAAATGTAAATTGAGTTAAGCACCTTGATATTAAGATTTCTCTTCCAAGATAAATATGAATGTTTTTAAATTCATGTGATTATATGGAATTCCTAAACCATCACTGATCTTAATATCTCGGAGATATAGCTGACCTGTTCAAAAACTGTCTGGTTCTGCCTCACGTTAAGTAGCACCTGAACTGTTTTTTCTTAACCAGTACTAATTAGCACATAGAGATACACCGAAAACATTTTCATATTTACACTGAGTGCTATCACCTGATACTTTTTTTGATGTTTTCTGCTCTAAAACTGAAATTGAGTTACTACTACACATCAACAGGCTATGTGCTGTGAATCCTGGCTACATGCCGAATTTCAACTGCTCTGTTCACTGGGCAGTTACTACACAAAAGAGTGAACAACATTCTACTGATCTTGGCCAATACCCTGACTTCTCCCTCCACATTCAGCATATCCTCCTTTCTGCAAACATTTTCTTCTCAGAAACTCCTCCTCACTGCCAAAATCTTATAGTTTGCAAGTTTTGGTGGCCCAATTTTTACCTTTCATTCCCTATGACGGTTACTTCCCAGCTGATAAAAAGAATCTTCTTGAGCAGCTTATTATCTTTGAAGACCTTAAAAAAAGTTTGGTGCATTTCTTCCAATTTATCTGAAGAGTGCCAGTTTTCAGAAAGGATGATTTTAGGAATAGGACTCAATCCAAATTCACTCCCTAGAGAACTGCTGGGAGTATCTACCATGAACATAACTTCAGGAACCAAAATACTATCATTCCCTCCACCCTTATGCAGTTCTTAGAACTTTTCCTGGAATTTCACTAGCGTTCTTGAACCTTCAGCCCTTTGCACGGCTGGACAGGGCAAGCCAGTGACAGATCTGTTTTAACCTTATGAAGACTTACATATTTTTTTCGTATGAGCCGAGAAAGCCATTTTCTACTTTTCACTAACGAAAACTGTATTCAAACAACAACTACAATATATAATGTAAGCCTACCCACTTAGCAGGGACTGGAAGCATACAAAAGATTCAGAAAAAGAAAATGATTAAACTAAGGAAAAATACTCCTTTAAATTTGACCAATTATCAGTCAGCGATAGAAAAAAGCCTCCCAGTACTTGAGCTATTAAAGAACGTGCCATCAAAATATACACAAAAAAGAGCTCATCAGTATATTCAGAGAGGAAAAGAACTGCTACCATCTCATTTAGCAAGTACAAGGGCACATCCTCAGCTTTTTATAATTACACGTCACTCAGTGAGACTGTGCACATCCCAGCTTGTTCTTCTGTGACAGCAGTAAACACGGTTTGATGAAAACTGCTAATTTAGAAATTAGGCACCAAAAATAGAATCTTAATCTGCCACTCCAGCAAGTATGACAACATAAAGGATAGATTAATCTGAACTTTCCTGCAGCAGACAATCTGGTCTCAACAAGGGGTGTGCGACAGGCAGGTTATGGATGATGATCTTAATGAACCACTACTTCACCATGTAATTCCAGTAACATCCTTCACTTTATTCTAACTAACTTAAGTAAAAGAAACAAAAAGAACAGAAAGGAAAAAAATAAACACTGTCCCTTCATTGCCAAATATTTAATACTGAAAGAGGTCTGTAATTTTGGATTTATGCATTGCAATGATTTTGACAGGCGTGGGCTCCAACCCACGGACAGGGCTGCACAGTGTTTTTCAGTGCCAGTGAACACTTACTCCAAGAAAAAAATGAGCACACATTCTCTTTCTGTAAAACTGAGAAAACCCTCCTATAGTAAGCAATCACTAACATAGAAACTATATTAATTTGATATTAAATTAGTAAACTAATCAATGTTGAAGGCACTAGTCTATAAAAGTAAGCAGGTCTTTTGCTGATACAAACATAACAGTGTATATAGTCCAAATATAAAAAATGCATGAGTGTATATATGTGTGTGTATAAATATGTTATATATTAAAATGTTTTTTTAAACATATATTAAAACCGGATATGTAACAGTGAAGGGTATTTCAAAGTGATAACCATATTATATTGCTTCCTGGGTTTCTGAAGAATCAGTCTTCTTCCTCACCTGCATATAAATAATTCTCCTCTTATTCATCTGCTGTTTCATATAGTTCCTTCACTATAGCATGAAAAACTTGCGCAGAAATCATCCTTTGTGATATCTGAGAGATACAGATTCCTGACACACACAGAAAATTGATTCACAAGAAGGTGCATTCATACAACACAAGTGACAACATCTCATTTCTGTACACCCTAAGCCACAAACCATGACTACCACAGACATTCAAAATAGGGATGGAACTCCATCCACTTCTATCCCTCTAGCATAGCCACACATGCTTATAAATGTTAGAACAGAGTTAATTGCAAACCAACACTATACATAGTGTTTTTCTTCCAATCTCTCTGCAAGTTTAGCCTAAATTCAATATGTTTCTACTGTAGGCTATGTTTACTGAAATAAAGCTACATTCAACTATGGGCAACCTGTCTTTGAACATATGCTGTAGGCAGCAATCTAGCAGAGAAATGGGCAACAAGCTGTGAGACTAAACTTTTATCATCGTCTCTATAAATCAAGATGAAAGCTATAGACTTCCTCCTGTGGACCTCATACAGCCTTGAGAAAAAAAAAATTTAGATTGAAAGAAAAAAATAATATAAAAAGAAGAACTCAGAATTAAAATTAGTTGAAGCATTTGTCCAGTACTAAGTGCAGGTCCAGTTCCCAAGAATACATATTTTTATTTATTCTGTAAAGATATACTTGATATCAATGACTAATTAGTAAGATAAATGATGGTTTTCCCATCCAGAAGTGTTCTTCAGTTCCATTCATGTTGCTATCACAGACTACAACCAAGAACGAATTCCAACTAAATCAACTGTACAGCAAGTGTAACAGCATAGCTTTAGTGCAGCAAGTGAGAGACACCACTTGGTAATTCTCATCTGTCAGCTAATTAAGCAATTCTAGTATGTCATATAGACAGGTAATATCACCTGAACTCCCTGAAATATGAAATCCATACAGATTCCATTAAGTTTCCAACATATATAAAATAATTGTAGAGAATGTGTTTTGCATGCATGTTTTTATAGCAGTAATGAATTACAAAAACACTGTTCCTTGTGCTTTCTTCAGTGGATCTCCATATATGGTCAAAAGAGACTTTCCAGTTCTGTTGTGATCATGCTTGTATTTTGTAGTGGAAATATTAAAGTACAAAGATTTTTAGCAACTCACCAAAAGACAGAACTAATCTGAACTAGAAGCCACACCTAGCGAATTATATCTGTATGAATCACTTCACCCCTTGCTTTCCACAAGAAGAAAGAAAATCGAAGTAACAGCTACTACCCTTCAGCTGTCACTTCCTTTGTGCCATAGGTTGTCACCCCTGCAACACAGTCAATAGAGAACAGCATTGCCTTTGACTTCACTCATTTTACAGTCAGACAAATTTGCTTAACCCCCCAATAAAGAGGACCTGGAGTAATGGGGGTCTGCCCTGTTCAACTGACCCTCTCATACGGATAGGAATCTCTTGCAAAAATACAATGAGAGTGAGCCAGAGGCTGTTAACAACTTAAATACCTTAGTTAACAACTTAAATACCTTAGTTAACAAGGTATTTATATATAATACCTTAGGTATAGTTAAATACTTTAGTCAATGCAAGTTAAAATGTACTGTAGGCTGCAGAATGTTAAGAATACACTCCCTTTTATATTTACACTATTGTCATACAAAAATACAGAAGAATCATCTCAGTCACATATACCAAGCATTAGCATCAAGTCTAGAAGCTGCATGTGAAGATATGGTCTACACTTGGAAAAAAAAAAAAAAAAAAGTAAAAAATCACACTTCGAACGGAGATATCTTCTGAAATCTACAGGGCAAAGCTCAGCTCTAATACACTGTCCTCACCCTGTATGCAAAAGCCGCACTGATCTCACTGGGTGATCCACTCAAAGTGAGTCCTTATTAGAGCTGAGCTTCGATCTGCAGATCTAAGAGGGAAATTCTGTCCTTCAGACAGAACTATGATCAAGACACAGATTTAGGCAAAAAGGAAACAGGAACATGTGGACAACTACTGTATTTGCATAAGCAAAGTGGGTAGCAAAACAGGCAATGTGTTTGCCTTGAAATGACCTTTACATAGGCAAAGCAGAGTAGAAGTGTAATGCAAGGGAAAAAGGTATTCCTTTTCTACAAAAGGCATACAGCAAATTACAAAGTTCATTACAGCAAGCAGTAAAAAGAGAAATTATGAAAATAGTTTTGCCCTTGTTTTTTATCTACTAGCTGTCATGTCCTCTTCTACTATCTCTCTAGTATTCTACATTTTCCAGCCTTGTGTTTAATCCTCTGTCTTGGAAATAACAAACCACAAAAGAAAATCAATGGTAACCATCATACTTATCACATTGTCTTATAATGGCATCAAATAAAAAAGAGCTGTAGTATCTTACTGACTTACATTCCTGTTAAGATGGCTCTGACAGACCATCTTCATAGACCTCCTATGTATTTCTTTGTTCTTTGTGTCTGAGCTTTCCTATTCAAAGCTATTTATTATAACCACTTCAGACTAATAGTAATGTGCTGAAGAGCTAAGGACAGAGTATCTTAATATTAATTTTTCTGCCCTTTAGGAGCATCATGCAAGATTTTTTTGTCTCCTGATTTGACATGGAAAATGACCAGTACATGTCAAAACTATTCCTATTATATTAAAAGGCAAATTTTCCTTATTTCCTTTCAAGATAAGATATTTTTCAAACTAAAAATAATACACACACATATTGTATCTTCTCTTACACAAAACTAAGCAAGATGCTACTTAGGGGGTGCCTTTTTTTCCAACCATTAATTCTTCCAACATCAGATAAAAGAGAATTATTGTCATACTCCCATTTTATCTTCTAACTTTTGCCAGTAGGAAAGTGTAAAGACGACAGGTGACCCCCTGTTTGGGGGTTTGGATCAGCGCTTACCGATTCCCTGAGACAAAGCCTACTGAAGAAGCAGCATTCTTATTTCTGTTTTCAACAGACTTAAACATTTGACACCATGTTTAGAACTACAGGACGTCAACTTACCTATCAAAAATCTTAGAAATAAATTATTTAGCTGTCTTGCTAATTCTAATGTATCAGTGCACAGTACGTTGCTGAGGTCGAGAATGCAGAGATTGCAGATGATAGGTGTTTGTGACAACAAGGATATCTAGAACCAGAATATTTAACACTAAAGAAAGCACACAGAATTTCAAACTTAAACCTTCAAAGAGTCAGGCTCTAAGTACCAGAAGTTCAGTGACAGGATGCTCTGTTCAATGGCCCGGTGTTATCCCACACCATGATGTATCTGTTACACGGTGACCATGAACATTGTAACAATTTAACAGGTTTTGAGATCAAGTGCCAGTGCCTGGGAGTGTTCCACAACACTCTTCAATTTGTTACTACAGATACAATCTTTACCTTACCTCAGAGAACGACTTTCAAGAAAACTTCATGAAAAATCAAAGGACATTAAGAACAAGTGCAGGAGTGAGGTCACAAAGCTCTGGGGGAGGTTCTTAAGGTTCTGCTGTTCTTCCTTTCATCACCACAAAACTACTATCCTTCACAAGTACAGCTCTATCATATCTTTGCCAGATGACACACACAAAAAAAAAGACCTCAGCTCCTACTCATGTTTTCCAGCTGTCATGCAGCAGGAAAAATCCTGCCTTCTCAACATAAATTCAGTAAAGCACTGGTTTCGGTGGCCTTGATAAAATGCCTGTGCTGGCTCTGCTTCTGTTTAGGCCACTACCACTGGGAGATGGAAATGCAGGACCCTCTGACAGCCTTGTGCTTGCAGACCGGTTCCAGATCTATTACTTCAGCAGAGAGAAAAATCTGAGGACCAAACTGTGGCCATGGACTGAACAGATGTCACTGTTTCAGCAGGGGGAGTGGGGTGTGCTACTGCAGAAACTGCAAGAATAGTGAAGATACACAGTGAAGTCCAAAGTTGTTTATTGGTAATTTGAATCATCCAGGCTGAAGCAGTTCAAATCCTACAACAGATTTTAGTATCTCTGATTTTCAAAGCAAGTCTCGGTAAATATCTGATACACCACCATACAAACAAACAGCAAACCTCTATTACAGCTACATAGTAAAATGTCATCATGAATCATTTTTGTGAAGAGAAGTATTTTTAGTCCGTAGTTTTGGAAATTATAAACTCCAGTCCTTTGTGTTCTAAGGAACAGAAATAAAACTAGATTTAACTGCAGGTAAAGCAAAGATAACATCTGCTGTTAGAGCCTCAGTTTCTTGAGAGAAAGATGCTGCCTACATTAGAGACAAAGAAACATTGACTATGCAGGTCTTGTAACTGCTACAAATGCATGAGAAGTACATAGCACGATTAGAGCAGCAGGAGGAAAAAACTCTGTTATTTTATTTAATAAATAACTTACTATTTATTAAAAGAAATCATTATTATTTTTATTAATAACATTATTATTTTCTTTCTTTCAAATTATTTTTTCCCTAGACTTACAGTTTTACATTTCTCTAACACTTCTGATACGGATGATTTATGAAACAAGAAGTCTCAGATAGAGGGGAAGAAAGTAAAAGAACAGAAAACAGTTTCAGACAGAACAAGAGATACAAAACCTGAAAACAGTAACATTATTCATCTGAACCAAGTTCTCGTATCGACCACTCTGGTTGATGAATCTGCGTTCTAAATTGAACTCCTGTACTCCACATTCGTCTGCTCTGGCCCTTACTAGGATATGTTAATATTTTGCTTGTGATTATATTAAAAGTGGAAGTTTAAATATTTCCCAGCTTGGACAAGAAACGTTGTTGAACTTACATAGTGCTTTAACAAACCATGTCACTTTGTTGAAATTATGTTACTCTGGTGAATATTGATGAAAGCACGGTCCATACCGAGGTAGTTTCATCAACACCATAAAACACCTTTTTTCTTTATCCTTTATCTCCATCATGTGCAGTTACGCACACCTTTATCATCCACTGATGAGTTATTCTTGTCTATTCTTGACTCTCTCACACCACCTGAAATGCACATTATCACAGACGCATTCTTTCACAAGAATTTCTACTATAAAAGACAGGGCTTTGGTTGCTGCTGTAATTCTGAATAATTACAGTAATTATTGTATATTATGATATAGTAAGCTACTAGATGCCAAGTTGTGCTTAGTCTGACTTTTTATTCTGGCTTCTATCCCAGCTTTTCTGAATTGCAATCCACATGGCTGATGAAGGCTATGGCTTACTCATGCCGTAACAACTTGACCAGAGATCTGCATCACCTGGGCCTGTGAGGAAGATGGTGTGGTGGACACAGGTATTAAAACCGGCTTCCAACAGCTCTTCCTACTCACCAGTGCCACTGCACTCTCTTTTCTCAGGGACTCAGACCCGGGCAGCCTGCATGTCAGCATTGTCCTGCTGGGGAGAAGCCAGCCTTTCTTTCCAGTATCTCTGGTGGGATCTGTCCTCTCCTGAGACAGCCCAGAAAATGAGTTCAATTCTCTTGCTGTTTTGATGACATTTGAAACTTGACTTTGGCAGCCATTCAACACAGCAAGAAGCAGTTAGTATGTTTACAAAATGTATTTCTGGTATACATAAAAGCACCAAGACAAAAGCAGCCTCTCCTCTTGAGTAAGGTACTGCAAGTGACAAATCTCTTTAAAAATTAACCTCTTCTTTCCACATAAACCACAGAGAAGACCCAGATCAACATGAAATACTTTAAAATCAAATGTAGAACCAACATGAATAATCCAATGTGCACTGCAAAGATGAACCCAGGATAGCACACAACAACAGTCCTTTCAATTACCACAAAGAGGAAAAGCTTTTTTTTTTTTTTGTTAATAATAGAAAAATACATATGTTAACCACACCCCCTAGGGATGGTAAGAAAACACTAGTAATGCAGAAAGGCTCCTCCTATTACTAAAATTATTAAAGAAGTATAGGTATAAAACCTGTTCAGGAGTAGATACGTGTCAAGAGGGCTACTAGAAAATAGGAGAGAATAGCATGGTAAATAATATGCACAGTATATGTGGCAGTTTAAAGACAGCGGGCACTGTTGCTCTTCCCCACCAACTTCTTGCAGTGCAGAATATATTATGCTGCTGAAAAGCAGACATGTGCCTGGACTGTGGGTATACCCTGGGTTAATTCTTCTTTAAGACCATTGGTGAAGAATAAGGATCAAAGTAACGGACACAACTATCATCCACCCCACTGGGTATCACACCAGCTTGTCGTTCTCCTTTTTCTCTCCTGTCCTGTATTTCAGGGGAATTAAGTGATTACACTTAAACATGCAAGCACTTTCATTCACTCTGAATAGATGGCTAAAATGGGCAAAAGAGCTTGCCAAGACAAACACATTCTTCCCCACAAACTAGCAAATCATGGGCTGTGGAGAATAGTTTTGACTGTATTCTATATTGCTTTTCATGCACAAATAGCTTCCCATGAAAATACACTATAGTTATCGCATCTTATCTCAGAAAAAAGCCAACTTCTCTACAGGCAATCCTATTTAGGTTATTTTATTATATTCATATTTATGCATTTTAAAACTACATGCAGTGCATAGGTCAGGCTCAGTAATGTCTTGGCTGCAGAGTAACGACAGCAGGACCCTCACTGGGACTCTAATTGCTAGCAGAACTCCTCAGCTCTCTTTCATATGTGTAATGTGTGTATATTTTCTTGGTTAAATGCTGTCTTGCCTTTTGATCCTGTTTCTGCTGATGTTGGTGAGTGAATAGTACAGTTAAAGCTAGTTGGGAACTCTTATTTATTCTGACCTAAATTAATAGAACAATGGAAATTTCAATGTGACTAAAAGGCAAGAAATTTAAAACCAGTTCTAAAAATTACCTACGATTAATTTTTCAAGCCTCTAAATCTATTGAGCCAAACAGACTGATAAGATTTAAAATAACACCAGGCATACAGCTCACTTCTGATAAGAGCTTTTCCAATTATACCCATTACGGTACTACTTTAAACTTTTTATGTTGTAGCATGACTGTTTCTCCCTGCGTATAAAGCAAAGACTGCTATTCTGATGAATTTGTCTTAGATGACTAACAAAACCACCAAAGAAAAACTACTGCATGGGCCATTATTTTTCTGCAATTAATTATCTCTATTCCCTCCTACTCAGACCTTTACTAAATGCTGAAGAGCTAACTGAAGTTAAATAAAACACTGGTTTTGAGCCACTGCAGAAAATATAACAAGAGACAGTCCCTGAGACACACAGGTTAGACATAAGGATAGGAAACGTGAGTCAGGAAAAAGTGGCAGACAGGTCACTTTCACATTTCATTATATATTTCATTATATACTGTATGCATCTAGAAAGTTTTACCATCAAGACTCAATTCTGCCACTCCCAGCTCTGCCCTTGCACCACCCCGCCTAAGATAAACAGAGGCTTAGGAAGGACTGACACTAGTATGTTAGAGGACATACTAGATCATCACATGACTTTTTATCTGCAAATCAATTACAATAAACTCAATAAATATAATTATAGGAAGTCCTACAAATATCTAACTCTTCACAGCACAGTATTACTCTGCAATCAAAAACGTCCTGATAAACCTGGGTTTGTACAAGTACAATCTATACTCACAAAACTATACAAATTGTACAAGCACAAAATCCTGGAGAGAAAAAAATGCTAACCTGGAGAATTTAATGTTGGCAAAAGGAAGGAGGTCCTCACATAAGAAGAAATTTATGAACCCCAAGTAAGCAAGTAACAGATAACAATCTGGTTACTTCAGTTACATACTTAGAAACTACTGGAAACTAGAAAGACTATGATTTTATTCTAAGATAACTCAATTTAAGCACAAATCAATGAAAATAGGGAAATTATTTAAAATGCACATAATCACATCACTTTATTAAGTGAAATATTCCATTGGTTAAAAGTTTGATGGTATTATCTACCAAGACTGATATTATTACAACAGATTATCCTTTCCAGTGAGACTGCATACAGAAATGTCATGCTGTAGATGCTATGATAATATCATATTTAATCAAAGTTCTTAGAAATAATAGTTCCATTATATTAGCATTTGAACAGCTTTTCAACGAACCAGTGGGCTGCATGTCTTCATCTTTTACTTCTAATCAGCTAATAAATCTACAAGTTGCCAAAACCATGCCGAAATGTTGGCGTGTATTCTCATTCATCATAATTTGACTTCAGTAATATGCAGCCCACTGACTTCTGCACACAATGTGTGAAGGTATTAAAAGAACATTTTCACAATTACCTTTCTGTAATTGGTCCATCAAGCTGCCACCCTAGTATTTTGTTTATTGACTGAACATTGTAGTTTAGAGTCTCTTTTAGAATAAATCACAGTGGGTGAATAAGAAATGAAAACACAGCATCACGTTGGGATTTCCTAGGGGCAGAAATGGAGAGGCGGGAAAGGCATAGCTCCTAAAGTACAGAGAAAAAAATACAGAAAAAGAGCGCAAGCAGTTTAAATAAATAAAAAAAAAAGGTGTTACTGGGAAAAGTAAACAAAAGCTCAGGTTTAAGACTATTCATTTGTGAGTACTTTAGAAACAAATAGGGAAGTGAAGTTAAAATCATGCCGAAATAGAGAATAGGGAATAATAAGTTGATGCACCAGAAGTGGAAAAAAAAAAAGGCATCTTTTCAGAGTGCTCTCCCCTAATGATCTATAGCTCTGGTACTCTACAAGCCCAAGCGATTGCTCTGTATCTCAGACCTCTTCATCACAAGTGGTGTTCTCCAGGGCTCAGTACTGGGGACACAACGATCTGGACAAGAGGATCGAGTGCACCCTCAGCAAGTTTGCAGTTGACACCAAGTTGGGTGGGAGTGTCGATCTTCTTGAGGGTAGGAAGGTTCTGCAGAGGGATCTGAACAGGCTGGATTGATGGGCCAAGGCCAGTTACATGAGATTCAAATACTCTAAATTCCCACAACAATCTGTTGAACATTTATTCCGGCAATAGTTAATCAGGGGCTTAATTACTTGGTTTTGAAGATGGAGTTCTGTTTGTTTGTTTGTTGGGTCTGAGGTTCTTTTTGTTCTTGGGTTTTTTTGGGTGTGGTTTTTTGAGGGTTTTTGTTTGGGTTTTTTTTGTTTGTTTTTTTCCCCGCCTACTGATTTCATTTAGCTCCGTACTGGGAAAGACAGAAAATAAACATTTCGAATTTGCCTTCTATATGCCACTCACAAATTAACAGATCTCTACTATACCCTGCTAAATTAATCTCTTTCCAGGCTGAAATGTCCTATTTGAGTTAATGTTCCACATATAGAATCTCTCCCTTATTTTATTGTCCCTGGTATGCTTCTCAGGAAAACTTAAATGCTTTTAACACACAGACACATTACTGCATAAAATCCTTGGGATAATACTACATCTGTCAACTAAATATGTCCTAAAATTAGACCTGAGCTATTTTAAGCCAAATAACTTGGATGTGGATAGCAGCGTGGTCACAACAGCCTAGTGGGAACAAACGGGAACACGATTGGAGTAGCCTAGCCTGACTTCCTTTGAGTTCTTCAGAACACAATGCAGGCTCTCTAGCCCACCCTGAATGCCAAACCACTGCTATTACAAACTATGTAGTAGATAAATCCTACCAGCTAAGCACAGAAAAAACGACATATCAGAACTGTTAAACTCCACAGCTGTGAGAACGGTGCTTTAAAAATGAAGTACATAAAATGTACTAGAGAGGTACTTGATAATGATCCCACAGTCACAGTCCAAAAGGCTGCCTGCTCAAAAGAACCTTTGAGGGACTTGCATAATGCTTTCTCTAGCTTTAGGGTCCCAGTCAGGCACAGGATTATGGCTGCTCAGGCCAAGACAATTCTGGCTGTATGGAGAAAGCAGAATGGCAGGCACTTAAAGCTTTATGCTAAAAATGAAGGCTGTCAGCAATAGACAGCTTTTAAAGTAAAAACTAACCTTTAAATTGCAATTTCAGATTTAAGCATCTGAACGCTGCTTGTGTCTTGTGAAAAGCCATATGCACTTGTAATCCTTGTTTAGCACTGCTCTCTTGGTCTGACCTGAGGGTTCAAGCCATGTGAAGAACATGAATCTATTTCGAAGGATGATTATCAGCCTTTTAAATAGACCCATCATCCGCTTAGGAATTGAAATAAAAACAAATAAATGCTTGATGGTGAGCTCTCTATTCAACTACCCACACTTCTTTTTCCTGAAAGGTCAGATAATTGAAAAGTACAATTTACTTTGCTTGGAAAAACAGAAGAAAGCAGAAGCTGTGATACAGACTTCATAATAGCATAGTCAAGACACGTAGTTACACTTTGATTACATCATCTACATTGTTTTCATTTACTTAATTTCAATTAGATTGCAAATTATACAGGGATTAAGGTGTTTCTGCTGTGTGACCTATTCAATTTTGCAGTCAATTGATTTCTACTGATTTAGTAAGTGTTTGGACATTAGCTGCCTTAGCAGTTAGATTTACACTTGAAGTCAACCCTCCAACATGGCAAAATGCTCATAACATGTGTTCCTCAAGAACATGCTAGAGGAAATAGCAAGTTGCGGGAAAGGAACTGGATGAAGACCACCTGTAACAGGACTTCAGTCCATGGCATAATTAGGCAAAAGGTTTCAGCACTTTTCTTCAAGAAATACTGATGGGAAAACACTAATGAGGTAGAGTTTCAAAGAGAACAATGCAAATTTTTAGCTACCCAAGCAAAGGGGAGGAGAAAGGGAGAAGGCTGAATCAGAGTTGTTCAAGCTAGAGAAGGAAAGGCTAGGGGGAGGGGCAATGGGATGGACATAACAACAGTCTTCAAAATATAGTATGCTGCTGCATACAAGAGCAGTGATTATGTCTCTGGTCGATACAGCAGCAAGAGGATTAAGTTGCAGCAAGGAAGATCAGGGTTAGACATGAAGAAAAATGTTCATACTACTGACGTAGTTAAGTCTCTGTCAGCAAAGATCTTTAGAAGTTAGACATACAACTGTCAGAAATGACAGCGAGTTCATCTTGATTTTCAGAATGGACAGAAATGATGACCTTTTGAGGTTATTTCTAATTATATGAGAATCTACGCAGTATTATTCTTCTCTGCTATAGTAATAAATTCCTGAAAACTCTTAGGGCCATTCTTATTCTTATGCAAAGGGATTTTAAGAAACTGATTTAGAAAGATCCTAACGTTTTAAAAACTAGATTTAGTGAAAACAGACTCCCTGCTGGCAAGCCAGCCACCTTAATATATTATCGTCACAGATGCCATAAGTTAATAGGATGATACTGAGACAGATGCAATCATTAAGCTCTCACCTTCTCTTTGCATGTTATCAGGTTGGCAGGCCAAGTTTCTTCTGACTTTTCACTACGTCAAAGATTAGAAGCTGATAATGGCATTAGGATGACTAATAAGGCAGTTAAGAGGATATTCTGATGAAATTTTTAGAGCTTTCAGTGGAATACTGGTGTCTAGTAACACTTATTTACAGATTTGTAAAGGGAAAAGGTGTTTCAAGATCTGCTGTCAGGCTTAGTGCTGTGCTGAAGGAGTATAACTAAAGGAAGTACAGCTATACCATTACTCAAGAGCAATTACATGTGAGTGTCACACAGAAAGCAAGATCAACTTTTATTTCAACTGCTCGCAGGCTGTTTATAAGCGTGACTGTGCTTGACCTCTAAGAGTCAAAGGGAAAGTAAACCTGACAGCCCATCCCCTCTTGTGCCTCTGCAATTGTAGTTTTGAACGTATTTCCTCCAGGAAGCTTGGTAGCAACTCATTCCTTGTGTCCTGCCCTCAGAGCGGAGTGACCACACAGGACAAGCATTTAGTATGGGACATGTATCTACAGTAAGTCCAGCACATGGAAGCACAGGGGAATACTACTGACACTAACTCAACCATTTAAAATGCAATATAGGTAGAACTCAACAGATCTTTCCCAAAAGTGTATTACAAAGTTAAATTTCTCTTTTATACCAGTAAGGTTTTTTTTTCTATTTACTATGGAGTTCAAACCTTCTTTTAGGCAGTCCAGCTGCCCAGCTCAGAACTACTGTGGTTACCCTTTGCAAAAAGCCTATCAGGAAGACACTTGCTGGCAATTGTGAGAGCCATTTTTTAAGTTAACATTTCTGCTTGCTGATCATGTTTTATATTAACTCAATTTGCATTGCTCTTGTTTAGCCTTGCTGTTTAGGGGGTTGTTCTAACCTGCTTTGTGGATTGAGTGGATGTGTTTGCCACAAAGTATTTCATGAAAAATTGATCCAGATTAGTATTCTGGGCCACAGCTTTAGCTGTATTTATTTTTTTCCTTACTGGGTTTGGAAAGCATAGAAATAGCAATCCCTTATGGTTTCCATCATGTTTACTTTCTTGTCACTTGTGTTTGCTCTGTTTTAGTTTTTTTCTTTAGAAACTTGGTTTATTTTTAAGAGCCAGAGTGCAGTTACTTCAGAGAAAAGCAATCAAACGGGGACACAGCTACTGCTCTGTAGGTTAACAGATAATGAATCTGTTTATACAAAAGACGTATTTCTGTGCCTCATCCTGGAAACCACTGATGTCAATAAGAATACCTTCAGCTTGTAGATGGGAATTGGTACTTAACAGGGAAGGGATCTGAAAGAGAAGAGATGATCCCATTGTATTTGTTAAGTGCCTTAAAAGTGGTCTAAAGGAATTATGAGAAATTTACTCACAAAATACGAGAATGCAGTAATACTGTTAAGTGAGTATTTATGAAGAAAAAAAAGCAGAATGATTTAAGAGAAAGGTCTTTGAGAAGAGCATTGAAAGAAAAAGCGTAATTAAATCAAGTAGCTATCACATAGCAAGCAGCAGGGAAGAAAGAAAGGAAGGCAGTGAAGAACCAAAAGTAAAAGTATTCAAGAAATGGTCGATATCCTTTTGTCCCTCAAGCCTTGTTCTGTGATGTATATCCCCACCATCCTTCCAGCTAGGAAATCACTCTTTGGATGCAGGCCAGGAAGTGCAATGATTCAAACAGAAACAGTCAGGAAGGAGAAAAAACATGGAAAAATACAGTGGCTTTGCATAACACACACGCAGAGTCAGCAACGTGCTCTACCATTACCACATTGATTTCTAAAACAAAAGGTAAATAAAAGTAAATCTAAAATAAATATAGGCAAATATATATAAATAAATCTAAAATAAAAAGTTACTTACTCAAAGACAAGTTATGTACAAAAAGAAGAAATATACGATTACTACTATCCTGACTTTGAGTAAACAGAAATAATAAAGGAACTTCAATGATTTTTTTTTCCCCTTTATAGATAGAACATGAAACATAGCAATGGATTCACCAAACAACAGATCTACTGGGCCTCTCCCAGTAATGCCAGCAATACTTCTTACAGCACAGTGATCTAAGCTCTTTGGGTGGTAAGTGAGGCACATTAGCCAGGCTGGATTCCCAAGCACCTCCCACATCCACGTTGCCTCTCCACACAACGTACCCCTTCACAGCTATACAGAGGAGGCGGCACAGGGGTCATATGCTAAGACTAAACACCCTTCTAGGGGTTTATCCTTTAGAAGGCTACGTTCTCTAATTCTAAAGTCCTGAGATGGAAGCAAGGGCTTCAACCTACTACAGTCAATCTAGAGATTCTCACAGTCATTGAAAGGCAAGCACCTTGGTTAAATAATTTGCTCACCCACAACCAGAAAATTCCATGCAAGACTGAGATGTTAGAAACTGTGGGTTTGTCCCTCCTAATGCGCGCTGGCTTCGCGCACTGAATAGACACTGTTCTTGTATGAAAACCGATTGCCTCTCCAATGCAACTGGAGCCTCACTTGCAGTATGAGAACACGTGCTCAAGTCATGTTCAATTCCATAAACTTAGAGATGAGTAGCTAAGAATACAACAGTGAAAGACTTCAGTAGAAGTGTACACTTTCCTGGTAGTGATTCATGCATCTTGTGTCTACATGCAGGTGTGGCACAGCACCCCTGCGTAGGTCAGCTGTTTGGAAATCAGAGGTATGACTAGAACACGGACAGGGGTATTAAATCTAGCTTTCATCTAGTGAATGCATCAGTGCGACTGGAGACACAGGCATTAGCTAGAGCAGCTGTCTTGAGAAACCTGCATTGCTCCAGACTTCACTTGTATTAGTGGCTCAGACCATGTATATCAAAGCCGACACGCATATGCCTGTACCTGCTGTGATCCCACTAGCAGTGCAATGGAGCCATTACTGCCTCACCTGCTGTTTGAAGACTGTGTTCTGAAGGGCATAGAGCAGACAGACTGTTGCTAGCAGGCTCTTATTTCTTTGTTATCTAACATTTCAGTAAAAACAATTTTACTTGTTAAACACGAGTTTTCTAGACCTTAATAAAAACACTGCGGCTTACAAGGAAGGCAGGGTAATTCCTTACCATATGGCCCCACAACTGGAACAAACACACCACGATGAAAGCAAACAGTTAAATGGTCCGTGGAGAATTCTAAGAACTTCAAAAGACATTAATATTAGTGTCTGCATCAGAAATTCACTGTATGCCATTCAGTCCTAAGCTTATCCTAGAAAGACAGTCCCAGAATGTAGTCAATACGTGTCCTTTGGTTCAAGTGACACACAAATTTTACACATGATTTCTAAGAATTTCACACGATTTCCCAGTAGTTTTATCAGCTTTGTTCATGCTGTTACATATGTGTGCTTTTACTACTAAAACTATCTTGCCTGTCGTCATGTGTGATTTTGTTTTCAACAAGTTTTCTTACAACGCAAGTGAAAGAATTGCAGCAAAAAATTACATCTTTTCTCATTCTACTCTCATTTCATGATTTATATTAATGAAACTGTACTAACATAACTCATCTCACATAGCAACAAGACTACTGGTAGCCATTAGAAAAAACAATTCAAAATCAGAGGAATGTTTCAAAGAATAAAGGAGACTGTGGTTAACTAAAAACAGAAGTATTAATTATGTGCAAAACAGATAACAAACAAGATGCTCAGAGCTGAAGATACATAATATAAATAACACATCTAATGCATGAAAAGAATCAACACATCATCCTATTTTGCCCATATGAACATTTCATAAGTAAAGCTGGTTTGATAAATATTAATATTCAATTTCCTTTCACTTACCAAAATTTTGAAAACCCACAAGACAGCAATCTTGTGTAAAGTGCATTTACTCCACAAGATAATAATCCCTCATACAGAGAACTCTGAAAATTATATTGTGTAATGTTTCTTTAAACAAAAAGATAAATTTAAAGTATTGTAACTACTGATATCTTTCTCATTTTCATATGGAAAGGATTAATAAATCATCCAAAAACTTACAATATGTAAGTATGACTTCAAGTTAAAAAAACAAAGAAATAGCTTTGATAATTATTATATATTCCTGTGCTATAGATAAGAAAAGGACTTTGCTTTCCATGTAGTAACTCTCAACTTTTACCTGGAAAACCCCTTGTTAAAAGGATAATTTTCTATATGTGGATTCTGCCTCTCATTTGCTTGGAAAAACAGCTGGCAGAAACTCAGACTCATAGGTTTTAAGTGAAGGCACAGCAATTTGACTTGCACCACTGGATTTTTTTTTTTTTTTCCACATGGCTCTAGTCCTCACACACTGCTGTTGAAAGAAAGCAGCAAAAAGCTGCTAATACTATTTTTCAAAGTAAAGGTCTGTGTAAATGACAATTGTTGACCCTTATGTCCTCCAACCCACCAGCACATGTTTTTTCTCACAGCCATTACTTGATTTGTTGATGTCGACATGAGCCTCTCCGACAAGTCTACAAGTCAGCTTGCAGTTTTAAGCCACATAAAGCTATCGTATTCTTCAGGAGTGACTGCAGAAAACACAGATGGGCTTAAAGTCTACAGCCAGGTAAATGATCTGGCACTTAACAGTTTTATTTTTCTTGTTTAACAAAAATGATCCCTGACTAGTGTAGCATGAATAACCTTCCTTGGGATACTTTAAAAACATACTGTAATAAAGTATGCATCCTACTGCAATGATTACAATGTCATCTATTCAATTTCTGCATGAACAGCCTAAATTATAAGGTATTACAGTATTGCTTGCAATTTACTATTTTTTTAAACTATGAAAACTCATATGCTGATGGGGTAGACACCGTAAAAGACTGCAGTGTAGAGGTCAGTCAGGTTAGCATTTTGACATTTCCGTATGGCCATCTTTGTCTACAGTCTAACTCTTCAGGAGGCTTGATGACACCTTTCCATCAATCAATTTTAAATATGCTAACTCATTTACATTTTAAGGTTTAAATGTATACTTAATGTACAATATTATACATTTACTATAAAAAGTGATCTCAAAAGCAAAATCCAGTGCTTCATTCAAAATCTTTTAAAATGTGGTGCTAAAAAGTACTGGAATAGTTTTCTTCATCTGGAAGACACTTATCCAAAAATCCTTGATCAGCACCCATTGTAAAGTTTTCATTGTCATCTCCAGAAGGGGACTGAGAAGCCAAGGAGTTTGCAGAACTCCAAACAGAATTCTGCATGAGAGCAGAGGATGGAGCCAACTGCTCTCAGCACAATCTTAACAGATATTCACACAGATTGTCCTCCCCTTGCTTCATTCTGTCTGCATCCTCTAACATGTCAGTCCTACTCCCAAATGTCCAAGAATTATGTGGTTCCCCGCTGCACAACCTTTTAAAGGTTCAATGTCTAATAGCAGTAGATTTTTTCACTGTTTATTTTCACAGTATTCTGTGAAGTGCAAACATTCATGGAAGCGTGAAGAAGCACGTGGTGAATGCAATCTCTTACAAAATGTACAGACAGATGAAAATCAATCTCCAAATGATAGTTTAACTGTAACTAAAAATGTTCAAAATTAGAGAATGTCAAACTACAGAGAATAACGTTCACTATTGTTTTAGAATAAATATCTCCCTACTCCAGTTGTCTTTGGATATTCAATGCCCAATTCTAGAACAGGCCTGTGCAACTCCCTGTGCCTGCAGGACTTTATCACCATGTACACATAGCTCAAAGGTTAGGCTCAAACTCATTTGGACATCTGTATCTGGACAGACGGACAGTAGTATTAGGCAATATTATTGATCTGACATGCATATTGCATGTATCTAAACTGCATGTTTATTATGACATGCACCATTATATGTATCCCAAAGTACGTTTACATCATTTAACTTTAGGTAACTTCTCATTCTCCAGTTAAACTGCCAGGATGGTATTTCTGAAAACTGCACCTTCCGTAATAAGGCCATGACAACACTCACAGTCCAGTGTCAATGTATTAAATACATGAAACTTCCTCTGACAAGAATAATTTGGGGAATGATCACATTACTGTTTCTATACCATTATTTTCACAATTGGCAGGTAATCCACATATTCTCTCAAAGCCCCTACTGCGTGTTGAGCACAAAGTAAGCATTAAAATTATATTTCTACGATAACTGGGATAGAGTAATCAGATACAGAGTATCCATTATTCCATGCTGTTCTAGGCCAATTGCTTTCTGAAGGACTCCAAGGTGAGAGGACCACAACTGCATAACAGCATTCACTTTATTGAGCTTTGAACAATTCAGCTGGACAATTTCTATGTTGTTGCATTTTTCAACAGTGATAAGAAACATTAATAAAAAATTATTAAATTCTAGACAAGTGTTTATTTCTTGAGAAAAATGAATAATTTTAGCTACTACAACACTTAAAATACAGCATCTGTTCTATTTAAATTCGGTTTTGAGGCTCAGTCACATTAGCACAAAAGAGGTAAAACAGTCTTGAATCGACCAACAGTCATTTGTAAATGGTTTCTCACAGATGAGACAGTGAGATGATCACTAGTTGCGGCATGGCTACGTCTCTACTAAATGTGGGCATGTGACCCATGTGTAAGTCAGCCACTTTGAAGTCGTTTTCCCCAAGTTTTTCAGTTGCTCCATGGAAATTACTTGGTGAGAGACCATGTTATTAACACTCAGACAAGTGTAAATGATCAATAAGGCTCAAGAAAAAACCCTGAGCGTGCCAAGGTGATGATATAGAAACTGTGATACAGAACTCTGATTAGAAAGATCTCTTTACAATGAAGCATTTTAGCTATTTTCTCAAGCTAAATCACAAAGTCTGTCTGAATAAGAAAGAAAGGTTAAATACAGAAGGCAAATACAAATATAATTGCCTAAATAGGAGCGTCAAGTCTAGATAGTCCAGAGATCGTGGAAGAACGGATTTTTCATTTCCCTCTGCTATGAAAAGCGAAAAATTAGATGAGAAGAAATAGCGTGAAACAAAACAAAGCAGTGATCTGGTGCCATGTGATTTAATTCTAGACAGCCTCAAGCTCAATCCCCCCCAAATCTCTTAACCAAAATGTTTATTCCTCATGGGGGCATAGTGGGAATCTTTCTAAACTGTTTCAGAAAGCATGCCGTGCCCCCAGCTAGTATACCCTCATGAAGAGGAGAAACAAAGCAAAAGTAACTTCTGGAAAGTGTGCACTGACTGAAAAGTGTGTGCTGGTGGAATGATGAATTTCAAGACTGCCTCAGCATCACTAAAGTGGCAGTTACTGTCAAGAGACAGTACGGACTCAGAACACTGCAAATGACTTCTATAGTGGGGACCACACCACAGACATCAGCAAGTACTTAATGTGGAGTGGTTAAAGAAGGCATTCTAGGTCATTTCTTTGTGTACATTTTCTAGAAAACAGTAAATGAACTATATACTCACCTGTGAGCTAATATCTGTCTATTATTCAAATGAGAGGCCTTATCTAGACAAGCTCTTTCTTAAACTTTCATTAATTTTAAGATTAACTTCAGAACTGAGAAAAACAACGAAGAAATCGTTCTGTAAATGAAAGCAGCACAGGAGCTATTTCGGTATGCCAACAAAGGAGAGAAGAACTCAGAGATTTTTGAGCTGTTAAGTGTAGAATGTATCACGTTGCTGAAACTGCTGGTAACTCTCTCATAAGGGTGTGCTTAGGATGCACTTGCCCAGGCATATACCCTCAGTCTAAACCTTCACAAACATGAAGTAGTAAGCCAGGCACTAAGTGTCACTCAAGAAGCAGGGAATCCAGAGTCTACAGGAAGGTTTTGGTTGGCAGTGAGGTTTGACTGTACATTATGGTCAGGTCACTAGAAAACATACAGACAATGTAGATTAAAAAGCTTAAGAAGATGAAGTATCACTTTGGCTTGAAAATGAAACCATTATTCTGTAAGAAAGAGGCTAGATTCTTATCATGTTAAACTCAATCTTGTGAGTCTAGGCAGACAGATGAATGGGAGAGGTGAATGAAGAGCTGTAGAAACACTGATGACAAAGGAAAATAAGACATGGTTACGCAAAGGAGAATTGGTGAAGATATTCTTTAGAGACATAAAAACCAAAAGGAAATTTACAATGGCAATAAAAAGGCATAAGACTGAGGATATATAAAAGAATAGTGCAAGCAAATTTTGGTGCAATACTATATACAACTAGCAAAGAATACAGAAGCCAAAAAGGAGTACAAACATTGTACAGATTCACTTTCCATCTAAAAAGTAGAGAGGAGAGAATTATAATTATCAGCTAGCCCAACTTCAATTGCTCAACAGAGTCTGGGAAAAAAGAATTATTAAACAATCAATTAATAATCACCTACGGGATAAAGCGACAAAAATAGCCAACACAGATTTGTCAAGAGCAACCTGTGCCAAACCAATTAAATTTCCTTCCTATAGAGGTAACTGGTTTAATTTATAAGGTAGAAGCAGTAGATGCAATACAGCCTCACTTTATTAAAGTTGTAAACACTGGCAGACATGAAATTTCCATAGGCAAGCTAGGGAAATACTACCTGGATGAAAAAAACCTTGAGGTAAATCCTTCATTAATTTAAAAGATATGTTCAAGGAGCAATTATCAATATTATGATTTTGAACTGAGAAAAGGCATTGTGATGGAAATTCACAGGGGTCCACCTAGACAATATCTAAACTATCCTCCAGTGAAGAAGGTCAGGGGAAAAAACGCAGGTGAAAGGCAGCAGAAGGACATTCAAGAACTCTGGATCTGGCAAAGCCAATAAACACCTCTAGGGTGAAACTCAGTAAAGGCAGAATCAAAACATTGCACGTGGGAATAAGTCATGAAATGCACCAAGACAAAATAAGGAGTAAGGGGCCTGACAACAAAACCGAAGAATAGAGGGCCTAGAACATAAACAGTATTAAAGAAAAAAAAAGAAAGACAAATTCACACGTGGGGTACTAGCAGGACGGCAAAATACAGAAAGACAATTATTCTTGACACTGATAGTATAAGCCAGGTTCTGAGACCTCAAAATAGATGCTGTCAAATTGCGGACTCTACATGAGAAAAACAATAAAGACAATAGATTTTAGAACACGACATGTAAAGAAGAGCTGAAGGAACTTGATGTGTTTGATTTACAAAATAAAATATTAAAGCAAGACTGATGAGAGACTTACAATGCAAAAATCTGCAAAATGACAGTCAGCCTAAGCAGGGCAGGAAAAAACAAAAGACAGGATTTACAATTTGGTTCAAAGATTTATTTTAGGTATTAGGAAAAGTTTTCTGACTAAAAGAGCTACTCAGCCTCCAGAGAGTTCTAGAAACGCTGTAGAAACCCTTTTGATTTGTTGGTACTATAAACACATTAGACAAACAGCTACTTTGGTGCAAAGGGATGCATAAGATGATTCCTTACAGTCCTCCTAGCCTTAAATTTGAATAGTTAATGGATTACCTTGTTACAGCTGAGCAACTCCTGACCAACAAAAGTCCAAGCAAACTTAAATTATTTCTAATTGCTTAAGGAAAACTAATTTTAACAACTTCTAGTGCAAGTCATTAAAATACATACAAATAAAATACATATTCAATTCTAAATATGATAGAAACTCCTTAGAGGTGGCAAATGCTAATATGTTTTATATTTTTATTGATTTTACTTTATTTAGAGAAAACTTTTTTCCCCAGTAGTAATTTGTTACTACAGATCAGGTTACTTAATGGCAAGGACAGCTGAGGTTACTTTGTTCATTGGGGGTCAAACCTTGCACTCAAAGACTAATTAAAATTAGGAAAAATGTGAGAATTTAGTACTTTTGGCAAAGTACTTCTAAAAACAGCTCCTTCAGATGGAAAAGATGAGCCCCTTTGACATTCAGGACAAGAACTTAATGAACTGTAAACCATCACATATGGTGACAGCATCCCTGCTGCAGGGACAGAGGGACAGAAAAATGAATGGGAGAAACCCACATATTCTCAGTCACTTTATCAAATGACTCCAACTAAAAATCTGAATACAGTCAAAGTGCCAGCCTCAGAAATAAAAATTTTCACCTTATGAGTACAGTTGATCATTTACACCTGTTTTGATCAACAAAGAAATATAGTTCATTATTGCTTTGTAGAAATTACTTACTACCCAATCCAAACCCTGTCTTATTCTAAACACTAATGAGTTGGATTAGGCATGGCCTCAGGAATGAGATTTTCAGCCCTATGGAGAGGATGCTTAGAACATATCTCATATAGTAGACCCATCTGTTTCCCTAATATAACTACACTGGCTGATTTATTAGTGGTTGCCAAGAAATCACACTGCTCGTTTATTTTCAGTGCTTGTTCTTTTTACCTGTGGGGTTTAATATGGGTGTTTAATTAATAGATTTCATATATTACAAAAGTTAGTGCTTTTGTAAATATGAAAAAACCACCAAGCAGACAGTGTGAAGTACAAGTAGTATAAAATGTGGAACACCGGCATGACAACAGAAATAAAGATCTGTATCACAGAGAATCAACTATTTAAAAATGGCACTTGCTTTTTTCTCTTTTGCAGTCTATCAACAGACATTCTAGGCTTTAGGAAATGTTTGCAAACACACAAGCAGTTAAAGTTGGATTTTGCAGTCAAAAATTGCTCCAGTGTTGTTACTACCTGACAATATGCTGACCAATTTTTGTGCTGCTGTGAATCCTGTTGATAAAGCTGAACGCATTCACACAAAAACAGAAACAAAACAAATTCTATTGCTTTTCTCGCTAATAAGACTAGCAGGCACATATAAGTAATGTAATGAACATACTATGCGGTAGTCCTATTTATTGATAATTATCTTTTACATATCTGAGTAAGATTAAGTTCCTGAAGATGTAGGGATGCCCTAGAGGAATAAAAGCAAGAATTAACATTGTAGTGGACATGCTAATTAGGATTTAATTAGGGAATTTAAAAAATGCAGAGTACATGTTTTCAGCAAGTGCATAATTACCAACTTACTGCTTGTAGGGTTTTTCCCCCCCTGCATTTTTCATTGTAAATATTATAATTGTCATTTGAGGTAAAATTCAAGAAATTCAAATTCTATTTCAGTTTTCAGGAAGAAATATTTTTCCTCTGGCACATTTTCATCCATTATAATTCTTTAACATTCCATCCTGATTTATAATATTTTTCTACATTACTAATTCAGCATGAAAGATATTAAATGGCTTTTCTTTATGCTTTTACAACGTACACCCGATGTTCCCTACAAATTACACCATAACATTTTCCTTCAGCCTCTGCTATTAGTCTGAATAACAGTTATGACCTACGGGTCAATATAACTAGTTTCTCCAAACAAGGTGCAGGCATTTCTAGAATTACTTTTTTTCCAAGAAAGGGAACATCATGAAAACACCAAGCTCTTTTTCAACATAACAGTACTCCCCCTCACACACCTTCTTTCCTGCTCCTAGCTTTCTCTACCAACTACACATCCCACTTCATTCACAGGCTGATGGGAGCCTGACATTAACAGTCCATGAATTTTGAACCTGATCTAAAACTGCATAAAGCTAACATGAATTCTTCCAATAATTTCTGTGCATTTGGGAGTTCTCTAAGTCTGCTCAATGGAAAATCCACCCAAGAGAGAAATAAACATGCAATAAAGGCAAATTTTGAACATCTTTCTACCTGGGCTTTGAAAGGAACTTTTGACTAGGGACCTTCTAATGAAAGGGAATTAACAAGATGATTAAAGCTTTAAGAAAATTTGATTTGCATCAGTATTTTAATTCTTTCAAAACAGGCTCTTTAAACGTAAGTTAATCTCGTCAAATACCTTTCCTCCTTAATTATTAACGCTAATTGCTGTTCTCCATTGTTATCTTTTCAGAATCGAAACTTTTACAATGAGATTCCTTTTCTATTTCTTTGTTTCTATTTTTACAGCCACAGTGCTCAATAAACCCTTGGACTATGCACAGTATATAATTTGCTGCACTTCAAGACCATCACTGTAATAGCCCCCTGAGACTTCCCACTTCTCTACTGTAACCCTTGGACATCTTTAGAACCTACTAATCAGACTGTAGCATAGGTAACATCTTTGCAGGTAGCTATACCCTTTCATTCACTCGGAATATGACTGTCTAGAGAGAAAGCAAGTAAAATGGTTGACTTCATAAGAACTTCTTGGATAGAATACCAGTGACAGCATTGATAGTATAGTCTGCCAGACCCTTCATAAAGCCATAGCAGGATTTGATATGGCACAGAAAACACATATGAATCAACAGTACAATACTTATTTGGGTTAGCAGTCACTACTGCTAACACTATGGAGTAGTGTTAAACCGACTTGTGAGTTTAGGGATTAGAACATCTGCATTTACTTTCTTTGTTTTGATATGCTGCATTTTCATTAATTTGCTGAACCAAGATACGAAAGAATGAAAACGAAATGAAAACCAAGGAAAAAGTACCAAACCAGCACACAAAAAAAGTGAAAGATCCTCCAATGAGACGGAGTCCTGATACTATGCTTAGTTGCACGAGTGATTTTTCCTGCTGTTATTTAAGCAGACAATTTGTGTTCTGCTTCACTGAAGCCACCAGGGTAATACTGGGAGGTGTAGGGGGAGAGAGCATCCCTTTTAACACACAACACAACTGGATTAGCCAAGAAGAAAACAATACCTAGAATGTTAAGTTAGAAATGTTGGTCATATGCATTTATGTTAAAAACCAATTCATCTAACTTCAGACACAGACAGGTTATCTTAAAAAGAAAATAAATAGCTGAATTCCTCCTTTGCTGTACAAATTGTTGAATCGCTTTAAAATGATCTAGATTTGTACTTCATTTCCTCTAATGTTGGTACTGAAGCTTATTAGGAGTGATCAAAATATTCCAGAAAACAAATTAGGCGGAAAGATTTTTGGCATTTAGTAGTCACCAGTTCCAAGTTAAGAACAAAATTCATTGCTTCCAAAGACCATGCCCCATGTAACAAACAAATGAAGTATATTCTTCAGCACATGTGCATTTGATTGACCCAGTGAAGTTACAGTTTTAGAAAAATAACAAAATCTTAAGGAATTTTATTGCAGTATGTCTATATTAAAATACAGACCAGCGAAAAGCTGAGACTTCAGACTTTATTTAGTCTTCCCTTTGCTTTCATTCAGCATACAGGTTCGCCCACACTCAGACAGACTAGTTTATAACATAATACTAGACAGTAGCTAATAAATTTGTGCTCTCAGTACATCATTCAACTGCCTTTCATATCACAATATTTAAATGATCAATCACAGCATGAAACATTTCAGCTAAGTCTTTGTAACGATTACAAATTAAATCCTTTGAAAACATTTTTATAACCCATTTTGTTTCAAACAGTTTTTCTTTCCAGTAGCTGTTCTAAATTTCAAGACATGATATCGGATTATGTCAAAAACAACATAGAAAGGCAAAGCTCTCATTAAAATGCAGTTGCATGGAAGATTTCAGACCAGATGAATTTTAACAGATGTTTTCTAGATAATTACTAGGTCACTTAAAGAAATGTTTACTTTTTTGTCTACTTACCACCTGCACAGCAAAACAGGTGTTTTCTTACTAGCACTGTTTAAAGCAAGATCCTGGATGAATTTTATCTCGCAGAAATAAAGTTTGCCCTACTGAAATACCAAATGTTGTCAACAGAAATACTTCATACATTTTTGCAACATGTAGCTTTTTACAGAAATACTGAAAACATTCGGAAACATCAGACCAAGCAATTGAACAGCTGATAACCCTTTCCTCCCTTTTTTCTCCGTACCTACAAGATGTCCATAACACCAACATCTAGCATAATACTGCAGGGCTGAATGTATTCATGCTACACAATTTCAGTCACCTCTTTACATCTACCACAAAAGAAATGGAGACAAACAATTTCAGAACACAAGTGAGGTCTCAGTCACTTTCTGGAGAAACCCATCTGTCACTAGTAACTACTACAGGAAGCCTGACAAGACTAGGTTTATGTTTAATTTGTAGGCTGTGTGAGAAAGATGGCATTTCTTGCCAGGAACAGAGGCGCTTGCTCTCCACCTCCAAGGAAGAAAGTTAAGCTTTTAGTTGGGGGAGAACTCAAGTGCATTCAAGTCAGAGTCCCAATCTTAATGACCAAGAGACAATCAGTAAAACTTGATTAATTTACAGATCTCTAACTAGCACTGAAATGTAAACTGTCGAATAATATGTCAGTTGTTACTACAGCCCAGACCAGAAATCTCAGCCCAACATGAGCAATTCCATCTCAGGATACCACTCTTACCAAAGAGACAGAATCCAAACAAAACTCTCACACTACGGCACAGCTTGACTTGCAGAAAACCTGCATTCACAGAGTCTAGTAAAGCCAAATACAGGGCATCTACCTAAAAACTGACACCAATACTTACTTTAGAAAAATTAACATAAGTAACATCACAATTTAAGTATTTTTGTGCAAAGCTATGCCTTGAAGCATTTCTGTAGAATTTCAGCTGCTTAGGGCAAGTCTGCAGACTGAAGTGTGACAGAGATCTACAAGTTCGTTTACATACAGCAGAATTTTAGGTACTGGCTTTTTTTCTAATTTTTCTGTTGTAGACGTTGATAAAGTAAGCTATATTTGGCTTAACAATTCTGCTTCTACCGTGCAAGTCATCTCCCCTAGGTGTCTCTATGCCACATTACAACCTAGAATCTGCCTCAAACAGCATCAAGAAGTAGGAATAACTGCTAGGGACACCGTGAGCTCCAGCACTTTGTGTTCACATTTTTCTTTGTCGTGAAACCATCCCACAGCATATTTGACAAAAATTAACCCAACCTAACCACTTCAGTCTACTATATTCTCTGAAGTACCGCAAATAGTTGCAGTGACTGATTCCACAGCATTTCAACAATGGGTTCAATGGAATGCAAGGTTTTATAAATCAAATTATAATCTGGTTCTGCAAAACTAACATTTTGATTTTTAAAAAACATAAAGCTGTGGTGGATTTTCCACAAGGGATATTTTGTTGGTATGGACAATGTAAAAGTCTAAATACAGAAGATACAAAGTTCCTAATTCAGATTCCATTAAAAATGGTAAGGACTGTTCCACTGATTTCAGGTGAAGTGGATGGCCTGTTCCAAGACTGTACAGGAATAGTAGAAATAAGCACTGGAAAATATGAGATAGGAGCTTCTGGGCTGGCAGGAAAAGGAAAGACCATGGTGAAACTAAGTTTAACTTCTGCAGAGGAAGTAGCAACAGCCAAGATCAGAATTTAAGAAGTTTTTCTTTCCCTGTACTACAGAACACTACAGATAATGATATATAAAAAGAAGTAATTCATTGTTAGCAATAGCATTTCTCTCCCTCCTGTCTTTTTCTTCATCTCATTTTCTTGAAATAAGCTAAAATAAACATCAGGTTGTACTCCTGTCACATTTTTAAACAAGAAAATTCACTTCAACCAGACTGCTAACATTCAGATGCTTTTCTTAAACCCAGTATGTGAAACTTCTAACTGAAAGAAATCTGAATAATTCTAGCTCCTTCCAGACAAGAGATCCATTCTATTTAATGTTACCAAAAGAACAAAACAGAAGATACAGCATTTAAAACTGAAGTTTGCAAAGCCAGAAGAATGTAGTATTTATGCTGTTTCTCATACCAAATTGATGTTCTCATTCTAACAGTACACATAACAATGAAAGAACAATGAAGAAAACTCTCTAAGAGCTGAGACTTTTTTTTCATTTTATTCTACCTCGCAGCTGTCTTTGTAGCTGTTTTACTGTTTTCCAATTCTATCTGTTACTTTACTTTCTCAAGGTCAACTATTTACTCTGTTGGATCTGTGGATGCACATTTAGTTGGAAAAAATCTTACATAGATATTCCCTCATACACATCCACAGCTCTGCCCTTCCAGAATTTGCTTCCGTCACAAGATGCTCCATGGAACCCAGATCTACACTGTGCTTCTAGCTCAAGACTGCTGGACCAAGAAGGCAAAAGGAGTTTGCATACTGACATTGATCCAGCTGGACTACTTTGAAGAAGATGAATGATTGTTCACATATCACTGTAGAAGTTCCCAGACTTTTGGGAAGGCATGTTTCTTGGGCAGCTTGCTACAAACAAAATTCTGTTGTAGTCTATTCCACTAGCATAGGAGCTTATTTGAACAAGATAGGGAACCACCTCTGAGACTTCATTATTCACCAGAATAGCTTTTGCTTCCAGTTCACCTCCAGTTAGAGGAAAGAGGACAGATGATCTATCATGACTAAGAAATATTCCTGCTGGAGTAATGGAAGACCTGAGATGCTGCTCACAAACAGAAACTACTGACTGGCTTCTGCTCCAGCTCACCTATTGCAGTTTTAGTACAGAGGGGGAAATGAGTACGGTTACTATTTCAGTCACATGCCTCATACTTGAACAGCAAAGATGTGAATCCCAGTAAAGATAAGGCAAACTCCTTATTCACAGTGCATCCTAATGAGAACTCACATCACTTGCCAATAATGTATGTAGTAGGCCTTTTAAATCAATTGTTTTCCTCATCACTTCCTCCTCCATCTCTTCTTTCTTCCTTCCTGACTGCAATTAAGTCATAATGCTGAACCTGGGATATCAATATCCTGGCTTTTCCAAAACATAAAGCCCACTGAATGGATCAGTTTCCCACTTAAGAAGCTTTAATGTACAATGTGGCTTTGGCGAAACGTGGAGAGAGCAGCACGTGCTTCCCTTCATGGATTTTGATGCATTATTATAATGCAGTCATTGAGCACACTGATGGACAGCTAACAACTACCTTTCTAAGCAGGATTTCAGTTTGCCTGCAGATTCAAAAAGAAGAGCCTGTCAATGTTGTTGGGAGCTCACAGATGAACAAAACAGAGCTCTACCACTAGATATGTAGCAGAGGAGAGCATGAAAAATATTCCGATTCTCATTTGGTTGAAATTCTTATGCATTTGCTTATGATACATCTACAGTGTCACACAGAACACAAACAGCCCGCCTTACAGCTACAACATGGCCTTATGTAGTACATGTTAAGCACATACACGCTATTAACATAATACAATTCTCCTGGTATTGACTCAGCCTGCAAATATACACTGTGACAACCAACCTGCCATAAAATATCATACCTTGGTACTTCATGTAACAACCTTTTGGCTTTAACTTCCTTCTAGTTCCTTCTATTTAATATCTTGAAATTCCTCATACCTCTAAGTGACATGCAGCTTAACTTTGCGCCCACTATAGTATACTTGTAACTTTTCAAATAAAATTAGGAAAAAATAGTGTTCCCTCTGGTGGGAACACTATTTTTTTTTTTTAAGAAAAAGGAGACAGTTTCATTTGATTGCATATCAGGTGCTCATGCATATGAGTGGCTGACTGCACAACACTGATATCGACTGATGAATAATGAAAGTGAACAGTACAGGGTAAAAGCTTTTAAGGTCTGCAAGTTAAACATGTGAAACTTGTATTACTTCATATTACTACTACTAATAATGAACAACAGAAACAATAAAAAATATCAGTTTTTTGTTCTAAAAAAACCCAAGTCTGGTTCCTAAACAAGGCATCATTATTTTAAAGAGCTATATATGCAAGAAATATTATACCTGTAACAACTGTGGTGCTTTTACAGCCACAGAGGGTCTAGGTCTACCTCTTTTAGGTTAGTTTCTGAAACATACCAGTTGTTTCTAAGAGACTGTAACTTTTTAAAGAGGTCTTAAGGGTACCATATTTGCAATATACTACTCAACCACTGGGATGGGATATCACATGGGTTATTAACCCTTAACTGTGAAAAGCAGCACTACTCACTCTTGCTTCCTCATTTCTGACTGCCACCACTGTAAACTCACATGAGAAAAGCTTCATACTGTGCCTAACCACCAGCTACACTTTCTACATAATTAGAATCAAAACAATGCTGCTTATAACTGCTTTGATAGTCTCTCCAGTCATCTGAAATAACCTAAAACTGAAAACATGAAACCTCCTGAAAATTTTATTCTATGCAGAGATTTCTCAAAGGACTCATGCTGCTCACAGCTGTATCAGAGGTACAGTGGCATGCAGGGAGATTCAGGGAAGGGCAACAATTTTGAAAGCACTAAAAGACCTCATGATTTGAGAGAGTATTTGAGCCTTCACTGCAAGAACAAGATTAGGAAGGGCACTGGCTGAAATCTTTTCATACATACACTTGCATGCAAAGAGGCAATTACCTTTCGAGCTCATTCTGACGAGAGATTACAGGCATCTGCCAGAACAAATGATGATGTGCATAATAGAGTTTCTGGTGAGGATTAGCCACTGCACAGCTGATCTGTACTGAAGAGAATCTGTTTAAGATGACAGGCAATTATCTTTGATTCAAACATGACTGCAGTTTACCTGAAGACAAGATAATGTACGAGCTTTTCCACCTCAGAGTCCTCACAACACGTATCCATCTGGGACGGTACTGACTCACCTTCGACAGAGAGATGAATTCTCTTGCTCCCAAGAGATTTTACTTTCAGTTTTTATTCAGTGTAAATGTGGTGCTCGGGACTTTAGACCTGTACCGCAGTTCAAATTCCTGCTCCTCTTACCTAGTTTAAATACCGTAACATACATCTTCCAAACACATTCATAATTTATGCATCATTGAAATAACATTTTGTCTGCAGCTTCAACATGTTTTTGAGCTTTCTTGCCCATGATCACACCTTACAAACATTCTTTCTCCAGCACCGTTTTCAGCTTTTTGAGGTTTCCTACCCACATAGCACTACAGAGTTCCACAGGGTCTACGCAGCCTTCCCACACACAGTCATGCTGCCAGTACTCTGAGCTGGCTGGCAGCAAGGCAGAAGCTTCAGCATGTACCTGAAGCTGCCTTAGAAGCAGCTGACAGTCTTTCTGAAGAGCTACAGCCAGACTAAGTCTTAGATACAGACCTGATGAACAGTTCTGAATGAAGACAGACATTTTCCAGGAATAATATATATCTCAATAGTTCTGCAATGACAAGAAATAAGTAGAATATTTCTCAAGGTCTTTTACTCCTGCCTATCTTTCTCTGTTTCACAAGCATCTGCTAGCACTTGTGAAGCATTCCCTCGCTCACTAGGGATGAGCCTAGGCTTGGAGTGCCAAGGCCAGGGGTGAGATTGACAGCCCAGCTTAAGTGTGTTTACACCAATGCACGTAGCATGGGCAATAAACAGGAGGAGCTGGAAGCCATTATACAGCAGGACGGCTACGACTTGGTCGCCATCACAGAAACGTGGTGGGA